>OLPV01000164.1_pt1 | contig 62420 bp, 55 predicted proteins | sample 1671961 | NCBI WGS metagenome assembly OLPV01 (sample SAMEA3136630, study PRJEB25190) | human gut metagenome | biome: human gut; feature: human-associated habitat; material: faeces | place: Austria | collected 2013 | reverse complement strand
CAGGGTTGTTTTGTTGTTTAATCTTCATTCAGTTTTCATTGTTCTTGTTTGCTTTGCTGTTACTCATTAGCGCCGCAACAGTGATTATATTATCACAAGCATTTCCCCTTGTCAACAACTTTTTTCAAATTTTTTCGACTTTTTTATCACCCGACAAAAAGCAAGTAAAAACAAGGGGAAATAACCGCTATATATTGTGCATACCTCTTCTTGAATTCGAATATATTGAAAGAAAATACAGTAAAAAAAATACTAAATATATGCCAGTACTTCCGCAATATTCTGTACACCGATCAATTTGATTCCTTCGACTTCATCTATGCCATCACAATTAATCTTTGGCAAAATGCATGTCGTAAAACCTAACTTGGCAGCCTCTTTCACCCGTTGTGCTGCCATGGATACACCGCGCACTTCTCCTGCCAATCCTACTTCTCCAAAAATGATCGTATGTGCATCCACTGGTACATTCTTAAAACTGGATACCAATGCTACAATGATACCTAAATCAATCGCAGGCTCGTTCAATTTCATTCCACCCGCAAGATTCACATAAGCATCATTTCCTGCTAACATCATCCCGGCACGTTTCTCCAAAACCGCCATTAACAGATTCACCCGGTTATAATCTATTCCGACAGAAGTTCTTCTTGGAAGATTAAAATTCGACTGACACACCAGTGCCTGAATCTCGATCAGAATCGGTCTTGTTCCTTCCATTGAACATACCACAACAGATCCTGCCGCATCCAACGGCCGTCCATTCAACATGACCTGTGATGGATTTTCCACTTCTGACAGTCCATTTTCCTTCATTTCAAATACACCAATCTCGTTCGTAGAGCCAAAACGGTTCTTTACCCCTCGTAAGATACGGTAGATCGCATTCTTCTCCCCTTCAAAATATAGCACCGTATCCACCATATGTTCCAGTGTTCTAGGCCCTGCCACCATTCCCTCTTTTGTTACATGTCCGACAATGAAGATTGCAATATCCAATTGTTTGGCAATACGCATTAACCGTCCGGTTACCTCTCTTACCTGTGATACACTGCCTGCACCACTGTTAACACCCTCTAAGTACATTGTCTGAATAGAATCAATCACAACCACTTCCGGCATGATCTTAGTGATTCCACCTTCGATCGCATCCAGATTTGTCTCACATAATAAAAGCATATCCTTCGTAAATCCACCCAGACGCTCTGCCCGGAGCTTGATCTGTTGTAATGATTCCTCTCCGGATACATATAACACCTTATGTTCTGCACTTGTCAGATTCCGGCATACCTGTAATAACAGGGTGGATTTACCAATTCCCGGATCGCCTCCAACCAGAGTAAGAGAACCTTTTACGATTCCTCCGCCTAATACGCGGTCTAATTCTTTCATGCCTGTGCCAATTCGTGTATCTTCCGACGTAGTGACATTTAAAATGCTAGTAGGCGTTGCAGCCTCTGTACTTTTTACAGAGTGCTGGCCAACGCCTACTACTAATTTCTCTTCTACAAAAGTATTCCAATTCTTACATCCCGGACACTGTCCGAGCCACTTAGCCGATTCATATCCACACTCCTGGCAAAAATAGATCTGTTTTGCCTTTGCCATATAAATCTCCTTATAATTTCTCGATCTTAATAGTAGAAACCTGTCCTGGATTCAGTTCCACACTTAAATTCAGCTTTCCACCAAGATTAGTCTTGACAGATCCTGCACTGTTGCCATCGATCACTGTAACATATTCCTGTCCTGCTTCTAATTCCAATGTGATCTGGGAATCCTCTGTTCCTTCTACCTGAAATTCTACCATATTGTCAGATGCATTAAATCCATGTACAACGGTTCCCGGTACAGATTCATATACAAATGAGCCGTTCTTCTCAAGTTTGGTAATCTCTTTAAATGTCTTAACTTTATATTTATCTCCTTTGAACTCAAAACCGTCTAATTTGGTCTTTGTGTCCAACTCATAATTGCCAAAACTTAATGTCCCATTCTCTTCTTTGATCAGCTCGCTTACTACTGCCATCTTCTTATCCTCCTGTACTTTATCCGATTATGCTGTTATATCTTCGTATGTCTCAATTGCCATTCACCACAAAAGAGCCCATTTATCGTGCTTATAGTATACAATATATGGTGGCTTTTTTCCAGCTAATTTTTTATAAATTTACTCCAAAACCTTAAACTTCACTCCCGCTTTTACAATCGAGATCCGCACAGTCTGTCCCTCCTTTATATTGCCTGCGAGCATTTCTTCTGCCATCTTGTCTTCTACTTCATTTTGAATGGCTCTCTTTAACGGACGTGCACCATACTTCTTGTCATATCCTTTTTCGAATATATAATTCTTCAAAGCCTCTCCATAACGCAATTCGATTCCCAACTGCTCTTTCACCCGCTTTGCAAAATTATGCAGCAACAGACTTGCAATCTGTTTCACTTCTTCCTTTGTCAGGGCATGGAATACGATCGTGTCATCAATACGGTTCAAAAATTCCGGCTTAAATAATCTCTTAACCTCTTCCATAACACCATTCTTCATATCCTCATGTTCCTTGCTATCAGAAGAATCACCGGTAAATCCTAAGCGTTTCGGCTCCATAATTCTGGATGCACCCGCATTACTCGTCATAATAATGATCGTATTCTTAAAATCTACTTTACGTCCCTGTGCATCTGTCACATGTCCATCATCTAATATCTGTAACAGAACGTTAAATATGTCCACATGTGCTTTTTCAATCTCATCAAATAAGATAACAGAATACGGATTCTTCCGGACCTGTTCACTTAACTGACCGCCTTCTTCAAATCCAACATATCCAGGAGGCGAACCGATCATTTTGGACACGCTATGTTTCTCCATGTATTCGGACATATCAACGCGTATCAGGTTCTTCTCGTCCCCAAATACGGTCTCTGCCAACGCTTTTGAAAGTTCTGTTTTACCGACACCGGTCGGTCCTAAGAACAGGAATGAACCGATCGGACGTTTCGGGTCCTTTAGTCCAACCCTGCCTCGTTTGATTGCCTTTGCAACTGCCTCTACCGCTTCATTTTGTCCGATCACACGCTTGTGTAATTCATCCTCTAAATGCAGCAGACGTTTGGACTCTTCCTCCTGCAATCTGCTGACCGGAATCTTTGTCCATTCGGATACAACCTGGGCAATATCCTCTTCATTCAATGTCAGATCCTGATTCTTCAATGTATTGTCATGTTTTTTCTTTAGTTTGTCACGTTTCTCTTCTAATACTTTGATTGCAAGCTTTGTCTCATGCGCAGTTTCCAAATCATTCTCCATAAAGGATTCATCTAATTCTTCATTTAACACCGACAGTTCTTTTTCAATCTGTTTCATCTGTGGTGTAACCTTAAATGCTGCCAGTCGTTTCTTCGCTGCCGCCTCATCCATCAGATCAATTGCTTTATCCGGCAGGAAACGATCATTCAGATACCGTACCGACAATGTAACACAAGCCTTGATTGCATCATCACCAATTGATAAACCATGATGATACTCATAGATCGGACTTAATCCTCTAAGAATCTCTACCGCCTCTTCCGGCGTAGGTTCCTGTACAGTCACCGGTTGAAATCTTCTTTCTAATGCTGCATCCTTTTCAATATACTTGCGGTATTCTGCGGTAGTGGTCGCACCGATCATCTGAATCTCTCCGCGCGAAAGTGCCGGCTTCAATATATTAGACGCATCAATTGCACCTTCTGCACCACCGGCGCCGATGATTGTATGCAATTCATCTACAAATAATATGATATTTCCTGCCTGCGTTACTTCCTGAATCAATTTCTTGATTCTTTCTTCGAATTCTCCGCGATATTTGGAACCAGCCACCATTCCGGAAAGATCAAGTGAAAGCAGTCTTTTCCCTAACACGGTTTCCGGCACATCCCCTGCATCGATCATCTGCGCAAGTCCTTCTACAATTGCAGTCTTACCAACACCCGGTTCTCCTACAAGACACGGATTATTCTTCATTCTTCTGCTAAGAATCTGTACCACTCTTTGAATCTCAGTTGTTCTTCCCACAACCGGATCTAATTTTCCTTCTCTCGCTAATCTGGTAAAATCTCTTGAATACTGATCCAATGTCGGCGTAGCGGATTTTCCTCTTTTATCTTTTGACTTTAATTGATTTAATTCGCTTTTTGCAATTGCCGGATCCACACACATTGCGGTTAATATTTCACCATACATTTTCGGAATTGCTATATTCATCGCTGTCAACAGACGAAATGCAACACTGTCCGGATGTTTAATGATCGCGATCAATAAATGTTCCGTTCCTACCTGCTTTGATTTGAATTTGGTCGCTTCTTTGTCCGCAAGGTCGAGAATATCCTGACATCTTTTGGAATAATCTGCTTTGTCCACCAATGCAACATTGGTATGATCCATCATAAGCTGGCTGGTAAGGTTCTCTAACCGTTCCTCGTCCACGCCATTCTTCGTAAGAACTGCATAAGCAATGCCATTTTTTTCTTTCATAAGTCCAAGAAGTAAATGCTCACTTCCGACATATTCCTGTTTTAATTGCAGTGCAACTTTCTTTGCATACTTCAGAGCATTATTTGCACTTTTGGTATAATTCTGTTTCATTGCATTCTCCAATCTCTATATATTCTACTACAAAGAAAGGTCCGTTGTGCCAAACACATGGAAACACTTATGAAAATGCATTCTCCATGTATGGTGATTGTACAACAGACCCCTCATTTGTATTATACCATTCTACTGTTCATCAATTGCTTTTCCAATATCATGACGCATATATTTGTTCTCAAATGTAATCCATTCAGTCGCTTTATATGCATTTGCTCTTGCTGTTACCAGATCTTTTCCCTTTGCAGTCACTCCAAGGACACGTCCGCCATTGGTCACCACTTCTCCATTCTGAAGTTTGGTTCCTGCATGGAATACATAATAATCCTCTTTATCCTTAAATGTCTCCAAGCCATGAATCGGGAATCCCTTTTCGTAGGATACCGGATATCCGTCAGATGCTAATACAACACAAACTGCTGCATTATCCTCAAATTCCAGATTGATCTCGTCTAACCTGCCTTCAATACAGGCTTCCATTACATCAATAATATCATTCTTCATTCTAGGAAGGACTACCTGTGCTTCAGGATCTCCAAAGCGGGCGTTATACTCCAATACCTTTGTTCCCTTTGGCGTGATCATCAGTCCGGTAAATAATACACCGACAAAATCTCTTCCTTCTGCCTTCATTGCTGCCATTGTCTTCTTATAGATCTCTTCCTGACAGAAATCATCAATCTCTTTGGTATAGAACGGACTTGGAGAAAATGTTCCCATTCCTCCGGTATTCAATCCCTGATCACCGTCTTGGGCACGTTTATGATCCTGTGCAGAAGTCATCGTCTTGATCGTTGTTCCATCACAAAATGCCAGAACAGACACCTCACGACCCATCATAAACTCTTCTATTACCATCTTATTGCCGGCATTGCCAAAGTGCTTGTCTAACATGATCTCTTTCACACCGGCTTTGGCTTCCTCTAAATCGTTACAGATCAACACACCTTTGCCAAGAGCAAGACCATCCGCTTTCAATACGATTGGGAATTCTGCGGTCTCAAGATATGCTAATGCTGCATCTGCATTATCAAATGTCTCATATGCAGCAGTCGGAATATCATATTTCTTCATCAGATCTTTCGAAAATGCCTTAGATCCCTCAATGATGGCTGCATTCCTGCGTGGTCCAAATACTTTGATGTTCTCTTTTTCAAAAGCATCCACACAACCAGCTACCAATGGATCATCCGGTCCGACAATTACAAAATCAATTGCTTTTTCTTTTGCAAATGCAACCAGCTTATCAAAATCCATTACCGAAATATCTACACATTCTGCAAGTTCTGCAATTCCGGCATTGCCCGGTGCTGCATATATCTTTGATACCCGTTTGCTCTTCGCTACACAGGTTGCGATTGCATGTTCTCTTCCGCCACTTCCAATGATCAAAACTTTCATGATTATCCTCCTGTTTTCCTGCATCTATTCTCTGACCAATCCTGTCAGGATCAGTTCTTTGTTACAACTCTTCCGTCTACCACTACAACTTTGTCATTTGCAATCAGATCAATTGCCTGTGGCAATAAGATCCACTCTGCCTGTTCCATTACTCTTTGTTGTAGTATCTTTGGTGTATCTCCCTCTTCGACAGCAACTGCCTTCTGCAAAATGATTGGACCGGTATCTGTTCCCTTGTCCACAAAATGAACGGTTGCACCAACTACTTTGACACCTCTCGCCAAAGCGGCCTCATGCACCTTAAGTCCATAAAATCCGGTACCACAAAATGACGGAATCAATGATGGATGAATATTAATGATCCTGTTCTCATACTTATCGATCATTTCCGGCGGGATCACCACAAGATAACCCGCAAGTACGATCAGATCCACCTTCAGGGAATCCACCGTCTCAATCAATGCTTTATTGAATTCTTCTCTTGTATCATAATCCTTTGGCGATACAACAACATCTTTGATTCCAGCCTTCTTGGCACGCTCTAATGCATAAGCACCCTTATTATTGCTGACTACGGCAACCAGTTCTGTATTCGTAATTCTACCGGATTCTACCGCATCTATAATTGCCTGAAGGTTCGTTCCACCTCCGGAAACCATCACTGCTACTCTTAACATAGCACATCCTCCAATATCTTACGCGATCTATTAAACGAGTGTAACACCCTTTTCTCCGGCTTCTACATGACCAACAACAAATGCTTCCTCGCCGGCAGCCTGTAACGCAGCTACTGTCTTGTCTGCATCCGCCGCATCTACTGCAAGCATCATTCCAAGACCCATATTATAAGTATTGTACATCATCTGCTCTTCAATGTTACCAGTCTTTGCCATTAATTTGAATATAGCCGGAACCTCATACGAATCCTTCTGAACAACTGCACGGACACCATCCGGAAGCATTCTTGGAATATTCTCATAGAATCCGCCTCCTGTAATATGGGAACAACCCTTGATGGTAATTCCTGCATCCTTGACACCACGAAGTGCTTTTACATAGATCTTAGTTGGAGCGATCAACGCCTCTCCTAATGTCTTGCCTAACTCATCATAGTATGTATCTAATGATTCTTTTGTCATCTCAAATACTTTACGAACTAATGAAAATCCATTACTGTGTACACCACTTGAAGCAATTCCCACTAAAACGTCTCCCGGTTTGATATTCTCACCAGTAATAAGATCTTTACGTTCTACCACGCCAACTGCAAAACCACCGATATCATATTCATCTTCCGGCATAAGTCCCGGATGCTCTGCTGTCTCGCCGCCGATCAAAGCAGCTCCGGACTGTAAACAACCCTCTGCCACACCGCCAACGATCGTTGCGATCTTCTCCGGATAGTTCTTGCCACAAGCAATATAATCAAGGAAAAATAAAGGTTCTCCACCTGCACACGCAATATCATTCACACACATTGCCACTGCATCAATACCAATGGTATCATGCTTATCCATTAAAAATGCAAGCTTGACCTTTGTTCCACATCCATCTGTACCAGATAAAAGAACCGGATCCTCCATCTCTTTGATCTTCTTAAGAGAAAATGCTCCCGAAAATCCACCAAGTCCACCAATTACTTCCTCACGCATTGTTTTCTTAACAGATGCCTTCATCAGTTCAACTGACTTATATCCTGCTTCGATATCTACACCGGCATTCTTATAATCCATTCTTTTATCCTCCTAAACTTGTAATGGCCTGTCACATCGTATAATCCTACAACATAACAGACCCATTATAATAAAAATCCCTATTTTTGTAAAGGTATCACTCGGAAAAGTTCTCAAGAAAATCCTTAAAATCTCTTCTTGCACCTTCGATCACATCATCTTCCCGTGTATCCAATGCCTTTTCAAATTCTCTTAATGCATATTCTATCTGCATTCGTTCCATCCCGATGCTCTCTTCGTAAAGCCGTTCTCCTCTTAAAAGAAGTAATTTGTTTTCTTCTTTGTCTCTTGGGTGGATCTTCAGATACGACAATGCTTCCATACGTTCTTTGATCTCTTCCTCTGACATATCCGTTGCATTTGTCTTAATGATCTGCTTCGTGATCTCCCCGGTCGACACCACCTTGATCTCAACTTCCAGAATTGAATTCACATCATATGTGTAAGTCACATCAACCGCTTCTTTTCCTGCTTCTGCCTTAGGAACCTTGATCCGTATTTCCCCTAAAAATACATTGTTGGAAGCAAACCGGCTCTCGCCCTGTAACACCCTGCACCGTATCTGTGTCTGATTATCGCTTACCGTATATAAACGCTCCGTTCTGCTCGCCGGAATAGTAGTATTTCTCTCGATGATCGGACAGTAATGTCCATCCTCAAAGCGGCCGTTTTCTTTTTCCAATACCACCTCTGTCCCAAGTGTAAACGGACATACATCTGTTAAAATGACCTCTTTGATACTGTCCTTTCTCTCTTTCATGGCACCCTGAACAGCCGCTCCTAATGCGACTGCCTCATCCGGATTGATCGAAGTGTCCGGCAGATTATGGAATAATTTTCCTACAAATTTGCGGATAAACGGAAGCTTCGTTGCACCACCGACCAACACCACACGGTCGATGTCTTTGAGCCGTACATTGGCATCCGCCAAGCTCCGTTTGATTGGCTGACGTATCTTATCGAGTAACTCATCACATTTTGCTTCATACTCCTCCATGGATAGTTCCATTTCATAGGATTCTTCCTTAATCCTACAAGTCATTTTCGAAATGCGGTTCCCGGAAAATCCAATCTTGCAGTTTTCTGCCTGCTTCGTCACATGTCTTGCTTCTTTGTCAGTAAGCTGTTCCCGGTCAAGTTCCGGATGCTTGTCAAAGAAGATCTGTTCAATAACTTTGGTGAAATCTTCTCCTCCCAAAAAGTTGTCTCCAGCTACGGCGCGGACCTCGATAATGGAATCAAATAATTCCAGAATGGACACATCAAATGTACCACCGCCCAGATCAAAGACCAGGAATTTTCCATTCTCACGGTTCTGGTATAATCCATACGCAATTGCAGCCGCCGTCGGCTCGCTGATGATCCGCTCTACTTTCAATCCGGCCAATTCACCGGCACGTTTGGTAGCCTTTCTTCTCTCATCATTAAAGTATGCAGGTACACTGATAACCGCCTCTGTCACTTCCTCCTGTAAGAAACATTCCGCATCTTCTTTTAACGCTTTTAACACCAATGCAGAAAGTTCTTCCGGCAGGAACTTCTTTCCGGAGAGTTCATATACTTTTTCACTCCCCATGCTCCGCTTAAATACCGATGCAGAACTTTCCGGATGGAGCAGCATACGTTCTTTGGCAGTTTCCCCGATATATACCTGTCCTTCTTCATCCACACTGACAACCGAAGGCGTCAGATTCTTTCCTAACCGGTTTGGAATAATCTTCGGACCTTCTTCCGTATAATAAGCCACCAGACTATTGGTGGTTCCCAAATCAATACCTATTATCATAATCTCATTCCTCTATTTCTTTATTGTACTAAGCTGATACTGTGCACACGGATAATCGCCTTTGACAGCAATTGCTTTCTCTATATACTCAATTGCTTCCTCCAGCCGTCCTTCTGCCTTGGCAAGCATTCCCTTTGCAAAATAGTATTCAAAACATTCCATACACTCACACGTTACACAGACATTACAGCCCTCCATCCGGTCAATATATTCCTTTGCCTCTTTGAGATCTCCGGCACACAGACTCATAATGGCATAATCATATAAATACATCAATCGATAACGCTTATCTGCAAGCAGCTCTTCCTCTGCCCCGTTGCGCTCATTGAATCTCATAAAATATCCAATGGCATCTTCTCTCGCCTTTTTCTGTTTTCCTAATGAAAATGTAATCGATGCAGTCACAAACATCAAATGCTCTATCTCGTAAGAATCATTCTCATCCCTGCAACGCCAATATGCCTTACGAACTATATTCTCTGCCTTTTCCAATTCTCCTTTATCCCGGTAATATTCCGCAACATCCGCCAGATGCTCACAGGAGATCTTTGCCTTAAGCGGACTCTTCCAACGCTCGATCACTTTTTCATAATATGCTTCCGCCCGGTCATCTTTTCCTGCCTGCCGGTACACGTCTGCAATATCACAGTATAATGATAATAGCAGCTCCTCTTCCTGTATATCCATCCGTTTCCAGAACAGAATTCCTTTACCGGCATACTGACTCGTAATGGCTTTGATCCGGTTCTTATAATATGCAACTGCCTTATCATAGTCTCCTTTTTTCACCTGCAATTTGGCGATATCCTCTTTCACGCGTTCTGAGTTTGGACGGAACTGAAGCACCCGTTCATACATTTCAATCGCTTTATCGTATTCCTTCAATAGAGAATAACACTCCGCCAAATTCATATATGGCAAAGGTTCCCGGTCCGGATCTAATTCAACCGCCTGCAACAACGGCGCCACAGCCTCTTCTACCCGCCGTAATTTCAAAAGTGCACATCCCAAATTATTATAAGCGTAATATGCCTCCTGATTACGCTCAATTGCTTTCCTGCAGCTATCGACCGCTCCCTCTAACTCATACAGATCAATCTGAAGATTTCCCTTTTCTAAATAGGCATCTGCAGAATCTGTCAATTCGATCATACGATCTGCATATTCAATTCCTTTTCTGCATAAATCCAGATCTCTGTTACGATTACTTGTGTAACTGTATACATACATCAGTCTCCGAATGGCCGGAACATAATCCGCTGTTTTCTCTAATATCTCATTATAGACTTTGATCGCCTTATCCGTCTGATCTAACGTCTCATAGCAGGCACCTAATTTCATTTTTCTTGACAGATCATCCGGCTGTTCTTTTACTAATTGTTTTGCAATCCGAAGTGCTTCTTTTCCCTCATTTTCACGCAGACACAGATCGACCTTGAACAATCGCATCGTATCTGAATCCGGATGTTCCTCCAGATATGCATTTACGATACCAAATGTCTGTTTCACCTCATCAAGATCCCAATGTAAGACGGCATATTCTCTCTCTAGTTCTGCAAGATCTTCTATGTCCGTCTCTTTTTCATGTCCGGCTACTTTTTTTCTCAAATCCTCAATCTGTTTCAATGCTTTTTGAACATGATCCTTGGAAAATTCCTTGTAATGTATGCAGCGGATCCGGTATAACTCCAGACTGTCGCTTTCTAACCCGGCATCCTTTGCCGCCTGAATAACGTTCTCCACATCATCATACTGGTCAAAATTATAAAAGACATCTGCTGCCAATATATACGGCGGCACATATTCCGGATAAATATCTAAGCACATAAAGTAATCGTCAATTACTTCTTTTGCGTTCCGCAGTTCATAATTTGCTTTCTGACGATGTACATATGCAGGGAAAAATCCACGATCCTTCTCAATGATCCGGTCACACATCTGCACACATTCCGGATATTTTTGGGCGTCCAGATAGAATCGTGCCATCTGCTCCATGTAAGACAGGCAGACCAATGTATTCTCTTCTTCCTCTATCGCCATGTTGATATAACGTATGGTATCTTCATATGCTTCTTCCCGCTTCTCATTGTCCGGTTTGAAGTTCACTTCCCATATGCACACACCAATTGAAAAATGAGCCAGTGATAAACGGTTCTTCCGTTTCCGCATCTCTTCTGATCCGTCATCTACCGAATCTTCAATAATAGAAAGCCATTTTTTCGCATAAGGATATGCTTTGTCATAATTCTCATTTGCAAGATATAATCGACAGCGAAGGTTGACATAATCATAGTCCTCCCCATCCTCGATTCCATCCATTAATGCAATGCCTTTTTCAAATTCTTTTTGCTGGTAGTAACACCAGCCAAGCTTGATCGTAACATCACGATCCGTTTCCTTTGCCAGTTGTTCGGTATATTTTTTCACCAGTATATCATTGATCTTATCTAAAAGGATCAGGCAGTCCGTATCCTGCACGCGATCTTCCAGTACTGCCTCCACCTGTTCTTTTGCATCTTCCAAATGTCCTTCTAAAAATGTACATTCCGCAAGTCCTAACTTTGCTCCATAATCTTCCGGATTCTTTTCCAGTACTGCCTCATATACATCCCGTGCCTGTGTTACTTTATGATTCTTAACCAGTGCCCACGCATACGTTCTCTCAATATAAATGTTATCTGAATACTCAAAATCCAGATCTTCCATCACAGACAATGCCTTCCCGTACAATTCAGCCTGTTTCTGTTCCACTTGTTCTGTATCTGCGTGGTCTTCCTGCTCCAGATGCTCTGCTTTCATAATGTAGTAACGTGCTTTTTCCACATCTGTATATGGATGTGTGATCTCATAAGAGGATAATTCCGAAAGCAGTTTGGAAACCCGCTCCAAATCTCCTTCTTCCTCGGCAGATTTGGTCTCATATAACTTGTTAATATAGTCATCTGCCTTTGCATTTGTCTTACCATCAAATAATTCAAAATCAATAAATGTCGGAGAACTAATCTGCCACTTCATGTAATCTAAGAAATTCTCGGCAAAACGCTCCTTCAGTTGTTCCATATTGTCAAGGTATCCAAACCGTTTGTCTATGGTGATCCATATTGTTTGTGGCAGATGGGAATGTCCCATAATGTATACCAGCAGTTTCTCGCCCGCTTCTAACTCGGTATCCAGATCGTCACACACCGGATCATGCAACAGTTCATTCCACTTGTCCACATCTTTTCGTGTTCTGACATCCTCATAAAGTACATCAATCCGATCAATCCACCGATCAATCTCATTTTTATTCTTCTTAACCAGAGTCTCTCCCGTTTCTTCTCCATTGTCTTCTGCATCCTCATCGCGTCTTGCAAATGCCAATGCGTCCTCATATGCCCGGCGAAGCTCCTTAAATCCTTCCTGATCATCTTCCGGATTCGCAAAATGAAGTCTGGCATGATATGCCTCTTTGATCACTTCCTCGTCTTTTGTTGGTTCGATACCTAATATTTCCCAGTACATAATATCCTCCCATATCTCTTGCCATTTATCGCACATATGCTAAATTGTATCATAAAGTCCGAGTATTCTCAACTTTCCTGAAAATAGACTTGATTTTTCAAATAAAATCTACTATCCTTAATGAGAAAATATTGCTTATGGCAAATAATCAGAATGTGAGGTATGTTAGAATGAGTGCAAATGAATTAAAGCCTATCAAAGAAGGCAAGGTACGTGAGATTTACGACAATGGTGACAGTTTGATCATGGTTGCTACTGATCGTATCAGTTGTTTTGATGTTATCCTGAAAAACATTATCAGCAAAAAGGGAACCGTTCTTACCCAGATGTCCAAATTCTGGTTTGATATGACCTCTGATATTCTTCCAAATCACATGATTTCAGCAGATGTAAAGGATATGCCTGAATTCTTCCAGCAGCCTAAGTTTGATGGTAACAGTATGATGTGCCGCAAATTACACATGCTGCCTGTAGAATGTATCGTTCGTGGTTATATTACAGGAAGCGGCTGGGCAAGTTATCAAAAGAACGGCACAGTCTGTGGAATTACTCTTCCGGAAGGATTAAAAGAATCTGATAAATTGCCAGAGCCAATCTACACTCCTTCTACCAAGGCAGAGATCGGCGATCATGACGAGAACATTTCTTTCGAACAGAGCGTAGAACATTTAGAGAAGGAATTTCCTGGTAAAGGATTAGAATATGCAACCAAATTGAGAGATTATACAATTGCACTTTACAAAAAATGTGCAGATTATGCACTTACAAAGGGCATCATCATCGCAGATACCAAATTCGAGTTTGGCTTAGATGAAAATGGAAACATTGTATTAGGTGATGAAATGCTGACACCGGACAGCTCCCGTTTCTGGCCTGCACAGGGCTATGAACCAGGACATGGTCAGCCATCCTTCGACAAGCAGTTTGCCCGTGACTGGTTAAAAGCAAATGAAGGCAAACATGATTGGGAACTTCCTGCTGATGTAGCACAGAAGACAATTGAGAAATATCTGGAAGCTTACGAAATGATTACAGGAGAAAAGCTCGACGCATAATTCTCCTCTACATAAAATACCACAGATCAGATGTATCATTTGACCTGTGGTATTTTTGTGTACATTCAAAATGAATAGAGTCTATTCTATTGGAATCTCTCGATCACTTCTGCATTCGCTTTCATTGCAGATTCTTCCATCTGCTTACGTTCTGCCAACAACTTGTTTCTGATCTCCTCGTGTTGCACACCTATGATCTGCAATGCAAGGTATGCGGCATTCTTGCTTCCGTTGATTGCTACTGTTGCAACCGGAATTCCGGATGGCATCTGCACAATTGACATCAATGCATCCATTCCATCTAATACAGAACCGGAAAGCGGTACTCCAATAACCGGAAGTACAGTCTGGGCTGCTACTACACCCGGAAGAGCTGCTGCCATGCCTGCCGCAGTAATAATAACTTCTGTTCCATTGCCATTACATTCTTCAATAAATTCAGAAAGTCCTAAATGTGCACGGTGTGCAGACAAACATCTGACATTTACCTCTACTCCATACTCTTTTAAAATTCCAACTGCCGGCTCCACTTTACTTAAATCGCTGGTAGAACCCATGATAATTGCAACCTTCATGTTCTCTTATCCTCCATATATTCATTTGACTTCATTGTCTACGCATAATATTTATTCCAATGTTCGATATTGGTCTTATTGCAAAAAATAATAACACAGAATAAAAAGTATGTCTATTCCAATATGTCTTTTTTCTGAATTATTTTATAGCCCACTCCCATTAAAATAAAAATACAAACGGCAAGATAGATGATACCAAATGAAACTTGCAACGGTACATAATCCTTATACATACTTTCTGTAAAATACCGGCTTACCATAGCATATCCATGCACTAAAAAACGATTTGAATAGTACGTTGACACAACTAATATACCCGATATTATAACAAGCGATGGGATACTTCCAATTCTGATCGACACAATGATCTGAAACAGGGATTGTGCAGTCCCGACTAAAACAGGCAGTAACAACGTCATACATAACAATTGCGCCACTGAGGTCTGCGCAACCTCCATTCCATAATAGCTTTCTAACAACATCTCATGTTTCATGGTACGGACATCTCCGATCAGGATCCAGGAAAATGTCAGATTCACACCCCATATCAGTCCAAAATATACCAGATTGACTACAATACACCAGATACACTTTGACAGCCACCAGATTACACGTTGTCCGCTCTTTGTCATCAACTGGATTCCCATTCCCTGCATATCCTCTGTCACATAACCCCCAATACAATATGCAAGCAGAAGGTATTCCATGATCCAGGAAAATGGAACCCGGAATGAATCCAAAATCGTCGGATCATAATGATACGGATACCTTCCCCATAACGCATTGATTCCATACTCTAACGGGGAAAGACCTTCCTGGTACATCTTCGTAAAATATTCCATAGAATTCTGAAAAAATGCACACACAACAACCTCTGCTAAAATAACTAAAAGATAACGTTTCCAGAAACGCAAAAGTCCTTCTTCTATATCATAGTTCAGAAAACGTAACCATTTCATATATTTTCCCCTTCCCTGATGTGTCCCTCTGACATATAGATTACGGTATCTGCCATATAATCCATCTCTTCCTTGTCGTGACATGCAATAATGATAATCCGGTTCTCATCTATCAGATTCCGGATGGTATCCCGTATCTGTTCTACACCATCTGCATCAATCGCATTGATCGGTTCATCCAACAAAATGACATCGGGTTCTCCCATGATGGCAGCCGCAATACCCAACCTCTGCCGCATGCCAAGGGAATATTTGTAATACTTTCTGCGATCATCTGGAAGCAGTCCGACCTGTTCTAACACTTCCCATATCGCATCGTCTGAGATTCCACCCTGTATCTTTGCCAATAATCTTAAATTCTCAAAGCCTGTATAATCTCGCAGGAACATCGGGTTTTCAATCAATAATCCCATGCTTTTTGGGAAAGACCGATCTTTTCCGAGTACCTCTCCATCGATTATAACCGATCCACTCGTCGGATAGATGATAGATCAGCCCGGCAATAGAACGCATCAGCATGGTTTTCCCACAGCCATTCTTTCCGCTTAATCCATAGATACAACCACCCTGAAATGAATAGGTAATATCATCTAAAACAGTAACCCCTTTTATTCTCTTTGTTAAATGTTCTATCTGTATCTGCATAGCTATCTCCTCTATTCTGTGATATCCCGCCGGTGATTACTTAGCCAGTACACTGCTACAATAACAATCAGCAACAGGATGGTTATAAGTGATAAAACTGCTAACTGATCCGTTCCACAATCCTGTGCCGGATCAATGTGTATCATCACATTATACAGGTTCCAGTCCGGAACCATGCTTGTCAATCCAAACCAGCAGGTACAATATACAACCATCGGAAACAATACGGCTGCAAACCGATTTGAAAACCATCTGGCACCCGCCAATGTCATACAGGCAAAAATTCCCCCATACACAAAGTCCACCGCGATGTAACACAGCGCATATAATACAGGAGCTTCATAATAAAGTCCTGACCAGATATCCCGGTTTGCAACCATTGCCTGTCGCGATAACGGTTCCACTCCGACCGCCGGCAGATAACATGCTGTTGCAACCAGACTGATGAGTAAAGGAATCGTTACTGCAAGTCCACCACTGATAAAGACGACTCCGAACTTGGCATTCTGGTAATTTCTTCTTCCACAACGCACCAACATCTGTCCTGCATATCCCGACTGCCATTCATTATAATAAGACAATGCATAGGTCATAGAGGCCAACAATGGAAAGATAAGAAAATACAACTGATTATAGGGAGAATAGACCTCGCATCCGAGCCATCCTTCTAACAGCCCCATCTCAAACCAGCTTCCATATCCATCATCCATTTCTGACAATGTGACTACACGCTTGTATTCCGATTCATTCACTGTATATGTATTGCGATACACCCATATCATCTGTAATACTGCAATCAGAATTCCGATTGCAACTGCAACCCGGAACCCCTTTGACCGTAATGCTTTCTTTACTTCTACTTTCCAAACTTCTTTTGATATTCTATTGTTCCGCATCCAACTCCATCCTCTCTACCTCTGTAATCTTCATCTCATTGCGAACCGGATACGAACTAAAAATCAAGGTATACGACATCTTTCCCTCTACCACCTGCTGCCATTGTTTCCGGGTAAGATTCTCCTGATATATCACATAGGGAATGACCACGGTATCTCCAGAGTGAAAATCACCATTGACCAGTTTCGGATTCAAGGTCTGAAACCAGAATGGATCAATCCCCTGACAGTCAAACGCACACTGAATAGAGATATTCGGGTCAAATATATTCTTCTTTTTCTTACGCCAGAGCTGAAATTTCACCTCGATTACCCTGCATCGTTCCATCTCTTCCGCATCCATATATTGCTGTAGGTCAGGATTTGCTTTACAATAATCTGTATATTCCCACAAATTGACTTTCTGAATCCGGTATTCATTCCCCCTGTATTCCAACGATTCTTTCTGGGTAACGGAATGTAGCTCTGGCTTTCTTACATGGGCATTGACATATACAATCCTTATACTGATCATGATTATCAATATCAGGCTGCCCGCAAGGAGCCAACGTTTCTTATTCTTCATTCTGACTCTTCTCCTTCTTGTGGTTCACACTTAAAGTATATATGCATCTTATCATCTTCTAACTTCTCCGGATAGCCATCCTCTGACATTGCATTGGGGATCTGAAGATAATATTCTTCTGAATCTGTCACATCCTGTATACGGAAATATTCATCCGTGCTCTCATAACAACACTCAAATCCATATTGCAGGATTACGCTTTCCCCTGCCGCTAACAAAGGATTAAACTTTTTTCCCGGTTCTTCTCCATGCTTCGTCACGCCACCTATATAGATAGGATCCCGCCTATTATCAAATGCAAGATCCGGATTGGAACGGATGGTAGTGTCCCCATTTTCTGCCAAATATAGCTGTGGTATTCCCTGATACACTCGCTCTGCACACGAAGCATCATTCGTAATCTCCATTTCCACATAGAAATAAGTTCCTTTTCCTTCAAATCTCTCAGCAGGTACATCTAATATAACATTATCTTCATTAAATCCATCTACACCAGCTTTAAATGCTTCATAGGAATCATATTTCTTGAAATCCAATATCTTATACCCAAATCCCTCCTCAAGTTGATAAGAACCCATCGGAAAGATATTTCCTTCTTTTTCTACCCGTTTCCTATCCTCCGCAATATTCTTCATCATTTCTTCTTCAGAGGAGGGCAAATCATCCGATTCACCATCCTCCGCCTGAGAAACATGTTCTAAGGAGGCATCCTGTTGTTGTCTTGCCTGTTTTCGAACACTTCCTATACTATATATCACAATCACAACTATAATTAAAAAAATTATTGGTATGCTTTTCTTCTTCATAAGTACCTCCTAAAAAAAATATACTGTAAACCATAATATAGTAATAATTCCAAGAATCATTAAATACAGAAAACTGGTTCGATTTGTATTTTTAATCTGTTTTCCAGTAACGCTAACTATCCATCCAAGTAAAATTCCCAATATCATCCGGATAACGTATAATATGACATAAAAAATAAAAATTGGTATTACATGAAATTTGGAACTGAAACAAGGAATAGAGTCAAGACTATAAAAGAGTCCCCCTAATGAATATTCTTTGTATGTCCATATAAGTTCAGGTATATAAATAAGAATAAAAAATCCAATACAAATTCCAAGTATGAGCAATTTTTTATAATGTACTATGCGATTTTGATAAGGATATGTATTCAATAATTCCATAGTTTCGTGTTGGTATTCTTGCGCATAAATGCCAGATAAAGATAATATAATACATATGAAATACAGAATTAAGCTTTCCGTATTTTTGAGCGATATTGTATTTTTACTTAGATATTCCCAACCTCTTGTATATAAAATGCCAGCATGATTGTCTAATGATTTAATATATGCAACATAATCGATTGCACGATTGAGTGCATTTTCTTTCTTCATTTCTTGTAAATAAGGTTCTGCCATGCGAGTATAATACGATTCCGAAATTTGATTAGAGTTAAATTGTGAATCAAGTTTGTCAAATTGTTTTTTAGCAGCATTTATCTTTTTTTGTTCGGTTTGCAAATATTTCCACTTTTCTTCTGTGTAATCGCCTTCTACCATTGTAATATAATTTCTGTAATAGAGTTCATCTTCATACCAGTGTGCAGATTTCATACTATATTGATATAGTTGAAAAAAACATATTAATATAAAAAAGATAATAATACGATTACCATAAAACAGCTTATAACATTCTGTGCAAAAAATCAAATGATGTTTTATTTTATGTTTTTTAATTCCTAAAATGTTAATCTTCTTATTGAAAATTGAAAATTTGGAATATTGTTTATGAATTGTGGCAAAACATTTACACCCCAATATTGTGAAAACCGCAACAAAAAATATAATACTGATCATATTTATAAAATGCATAGATATTGGATATCCACAAAAGTTATAATTATGGTATAAAGCAGTAGCTTTTCCTGTTGAAAAAAAGAAAAACAGATTAAAATATTTTAGAAATTCTATTTTCCCAACATGTGAACCAAGCGTATAACAAATTCCATTGATTATAGCTATGCCAAGTATTGCAGAATAATAGTAAATAACATGGGAGGCGATGCATCCGAGAAAAAATAGAACAAGCGTTAATAAAAATAATACAAGTAATTTACATAATAAATATATGAGTACATACATACCAATTGATACTTTCCAGGTAGATCGCATGTAACCCCACAGACATTGCAACGGACTAGCAAAAGAGATTGACATAGGGTCAGTAAATGCCATATTAATTCCATAAAATATAAATATTACAAATAGACAGATTATGAAAAGCGCATTCATTTTGGCAAAAGCAAGGCTCTCTCTTCCATATGGCATAGTTCTTAAAAAAGATAACATACCATTACGTTTTGTGTCCAGTACAGATAAGAGAATACAATAACTAAGAAATAAAAACATAAGAATATCTGTCACTGAAAAGCGTAGAACAAGAGTTAACGCTTTTCCTCCATACCAAGTAATCGGTATATTTTGTAAAGATTGATAATCTTGTGTTGTTTTGTCTATATTCCGAAGTGTATAAGGATTATTATGAAATAATTGTATGGTTTTATTTTCATCAGATTTCACAGTAATATCTGATAGAAATTCACTATATTCAATCTGATAATCTTCCAAAGATAAGTCAGAAGATGAAACATTATTTGATTGTAGATAATGATATAAGCAGATTGTATTTATAATAATTAAACTAGCTAATAAAAGCCAAAAAACACGGTTGCGTAATATGTTTTCTAGTTCAGAACGTAGGATTTGTATGTATTGCATAGGCGGATTCTCCATATAAATATAAATAATAATCTTCCATATCAGGAGTTACAGTTACAGCATCAGGAAAAACTTCTTCTTTATTATGTTTGATTAATCGTAACCGGGCATGATCACCTGTTCTTGTTATATTTGATATCAGATAATGATCAAGATAAGAATCTACCTTTTCCATCGGAACATCAATTTCTAATACTTTGCCAGCTAGTTCAATTAACAGATCATCCATCGTTCCCTCTGCGATTAATTTTCCTTCTTTCATTAACAGAATCCAGTCAGCAATGAATTCAATATCTTGTACAACGTGTGTCGCTATAATAACAGTTTTTCCGACAGTATTACGGGAAATGAAATTACGAACACGGATTCGTTCTTTGGGATCTAAACCGGCAGTAGGTTCATCTAATATAATAAGTTTAGGATCTCCCAATAATGCTTGAGCAAGTAAAAGTCTTTGTTTCATTCCACCAGAATAGGTTCCAATTTTTTTGTCCAGCACATTGGATAAATTGACGCGATCTGCCATTTCCTCAATTTCAGAATGTATTTTTTTAGAGGGAATGCCTTTGAGTGCAGCAATATATAATAAAAAACGACGACCAGTGAAATAAGGATATAAATTTTGTTGTTGCGGCATATAACCAATGATTGAACGGTAAGAGATTCCCAATTGCTGAATATCTTTTTCATTCCAGAATATATCTCCGCTTGTTGGAAGATAATTGCCGACCATAAGTTTCATAAGTGTAGATTTTCCGGCACCGTTCGGACCTAAGAGTCCATAAATGCCTTCCTGTAATTTTACAGAAATATTGTTTACGGCAATTTGATTATGAAATGTCTTAGTTACATGACTAAATTGTAATCCCATGAAAATTTCCTTTCTGTAATATTATTCAGCTAATTCAAATGCGCCAGTATCCATGCCTTTTTCAAATTTCACAAAATATTGATCTAAGTATTCTTTAAAAGACATTGAAGAAGGTATTCTTGGATCAGAGGTAAAAACATGTCCTGCTTCAATTCCTGTATAATCTGCGGAATCAACATAACAGATATCATCACTTTCTATCAGACTTAGCATGTCAGGCACATTAATTTCTTCATTCGTAACAATATATTTAGACAAATAATAATTGCCATTACGAAAGTCATACATAAGACGCGAAGTATCATCAATTGAGATTTGAAGGTAATTTTCGTAAACAGTACTAGATGCATTTACAGCGGATAAAATTTCCTTAACGGTTCCGTCTTTTTGCAAGACACCTAAGGTGAATTTATCTAAATTGGTATCTGTTAAAGAATTGCCGAATATGTAAAATTTATCATTATAGTGGTATACATTTCGTGCTGACCAAATTTCTTCAATTGAAAGCGGTTCTATATATTCTTCCATGGTTCTTTTTTCTGTCAGATAGAAAAATTGAGCAAAAGATTGATCATCTTTATTTATATAAACGTAAACTAAATAAGGATTTGATGTTGAGTCTGTGTCCGTAATCCATTCTAAGCTGGCAGACGACTGTTCCTTATTGCTATGAAGGGTGGCAAGTTCTTTTGTATAATGAAAACGCAAATTATATTCAAATAAATGATTATCTATTCGGTCATAATCTGTGCTAGATGTTTCAGTGGTATAAGCTGTATAATATAGAAATCCGTTTTTTGCCATCATACTTAATACAGAACCGTTATCTGCTTTATAGATTATTTTTCGATCAGAGCCGTCTAATTTGCATTGTTCCAAAAATATGGAACAATCACGTTTAGCAGTATCCGTATTCGTATCCAGACCAAGAATTTCTATGTCAGCATAGGAAATAAATAAAGTATCATTATACAATAATAATTCTGCACTTCCCTGACAGTCATAATAAGCATTACAATCTGCTGAGTCATGTGAACAATCTGGTTTGCCGCAAAGCGGAACAGCCTTGTGCGATTTGTAATCATAATATTTAAGAAAATTTCCAGTTATGTAATACATACCATTCGATGTGCCTAAATAATTGGAAGAATTGTATTCAACTCCAGATGGGTATCGTTTCATTAATGTCAATATCAATGGAATACCTATAATAATTAAAAAAATGATAACGATACATATAATAAAATTTTTTTTCATTATTTGTCTCCTCTGAGGTTTTGTTATACTTAGGGGATCGATATCCCCTAAGTAATCAGTTATTAATATTGTACAGAGCAATATGCCCATGCTTTAGTAAATCCTGAACCACTTTTAGTAGCTGTTGTAGATGCGCCTTTCGATAAAGAAGTATAGTTTCCACCATTAGATGCCTTATATCCAGTATTTTTATTAGAAACATAGGCAATCGCCTTACATTTTGTACTTGCTGTGAATGTTGAGTATACCTTAGATGACGATGACTTATTAAAGTATAATGTGCCTAGAACATCAGTTCCTCCGGATTTTCGTACATATAAGGTGTAGCCACCCGCACTTCCAATTGGATCTGTTGTAACAGTTGTCGCATGTGCAATGGTTATTGAGCTTAGAGACATAAGCAAAGCTAAAGAGAAACATAAAACTGTTCGTTTAATATTAATTGTTTTCATAAAAAAACTCCTTTCAAAAAAATAATTACGTCGTGTAAAATTAAATAGTTACTTTAAAGATAATACTTTTCAATTAATCGCAGATTTTCGCACCCTTTTTATTATACCATAAAAGATTCGTTATAAACGATTTTTGGGGCGAGTGGTCGAAATAAGGGGGTGAACGGTAATGACTGGCAGCAAAATGGAAAAAAATTCGAATTGTTGCTGCCTTTACCATCCTTCTGTCCTAACAACAATACATATGCCCCTATAACGTTATAAACATTCTGCATTTATAGAGCCTCTATAATTCTAGAATATCTTATTTTTCATTCCATGTCAACTATTTTTAGTAAATATAGAGAATTTTCATAAAAGTTTACTTGCACTATCTATATTGGATTTTTATATAACTATATAAAAAAGCTATCATACCAGATTTGTAGTATAATCTAACATGATAGCTTTATCATTATTTTCTATATGCACCCGTAGCTCTTATCTTTGACCCACTCTTATTTGATATATATACCTGATACTTTCCCGTCTGTGTCACTTTAAAAGAATGTGAAATTGTGCCTTTCCCGCTAACACTTCTTGTATCTTTATTCGGCATAACAATTCCAACCCGCACCTCTTTATCAGATGGATCAATAATAACTGTAACGTCTATCGTACTTCCCTTCTTTTTAGTAAAAGATCCAGACTTTGCCACATAACCATTCTTCACGTTCCAATCAATCGAACCTGTATTGCTTGATCTAGAAGAATTATGTCCATCCGGCATATCAACTACTGTCATACCCTCAAATGCTTCCTCGGCCGATTCCACATACTCTTCCAATGGCTGCAACTCATCCACCGGCTCATCTATATTATGCACTGTTTCCTGATAGACCTTACCATACAACGTTTCCACTCCTGCACGTGCCGCATAAGCCGTACTTCCACAACATCCAATCGTAATTGCAAATATTCCAGCCACCGCCCATGCCTTCATACGTATTCTTGTTCCATTCTTCATACACTGTACTCTCCATTTTAGTTCATTACTATTTTCAAACCATGCAGACACCATATCCGGCATTTTTCCTTCTGCATACTCGTTCATTCTACACAGGAAAAGAAAATATTGTTTTGCATCAACCCAGTATTCACAACAACGGCTGTCACAGGAGGCTTCTGCCCATTGTTTCATCTGCTGCCAGGTAACCCACACCAGCGGATTGAACCAGAAGATACAACAGACGATAGCAAATGCCGGTTTCCAAAACAAATCTCCCTGCTTATAATGACACAATTCATGCCGCAGGATCACCTCTAATTCCTTTGCTGAAAAACGCTCTACCGGAAGATATATTCGTCCATGAATCATCCCTGTAATAAACGGAACACGCACACCATATCCCTGATACAATTCTATCTTACGTCGAATATGCAGCTCTTCACACAACTCTTGAAGCAGATCTCTCTGCCACTGTTTTGCCTGCATACATCCTTCACAGATTCTATGTAACTGTAGTAATCGTTGCAGCTGTCGCAACAGGAATATAGACATCCCACCTACCCATGCTGTCAACAGTATTCTAAATATATGTGTAGTTACTCCTGTTGACATCAACAGATATCCGCCACTCCCGCCATATAATATAATCTGTACGATCATCGCACCATATGTAACGGGAATCATATATCCTGACATAACACACTTCAATACACCATACAACACGCGGGCATTCACAGTATGTCTCAGAAATTTCACTGCAATTAACCATAATACAGATAACATACTTCCTGTAACTGACATCAATATAAGCACTACTGCTCCATCATTCGTTATCCAATTCATCAATTAACCGTTTCAACTCCTCCTTTTCTTCCTTGCTCACTTTCTTCCCCTGTAACAATGCAGACACCAGTTTAGCAGGCGAACCTCCAAACCAGAACTTCTCCGTCATGGCAAGCTGTTCATTACGGTATTCTTCTTCGCTGCGAATCGCCTTATAATAGGTCAATCCTTTCCGCTTAGATGTAATAAACTTTTTTGCTTTCAGATTATTGAGAAACGTATATACTGTGGTATCCTTATAATCCATCCCATATTCAGTACGTAATCGTTCAATTACCTGTTGGCAGGTAACCGGTTCTTCAGCATCCCACACACACTTCATAGTAGCCAATTCACATTCTGATAATTCTGACCTTAAATTCATGTTAATAACCTCTCTTCTATTCTTTTAGAGTCTCTATATTTTCTTATTATACAATTTATTTTATCATTTATCAACACTAAATTATTCAAAACAGCTCATTATCTGTAAGATTTTCTCCGATCACATTGATCTGACACATCTTCATTGTTTCTAATGCTGCCTGATGCGTAGCTGGTGTTACCCCTGCACAACAGCTTGCATCTACCGTGATCTCCACCTCCGGAAACTCTGCCTTTAAGATCAACGCATTTGATACAACGCAGATATCCGTACATAGACCAACCATCTCAATCTCATCGAAGGTTCTGTCCTTCCAATGTGTCCAGCCAAATGTCGGCTTATCAATATACACTGCACCCTCTGTCTCTAAACCGTCTGCAATCTGCCAGCCTTTCGTACCTTCTATACAGTGCTCCACCGGTAATTTCTTGCCCTCCGGCGTATTCAGATAATCTGTCTGGTGTGTATCTCTTGTAAAAATAATCTCATCCCCACGTTCTTGATATTCTCCGATCTTATTTCTTACATTCTGCACAATAGCCTGTGCTTCTTTCGTTCCAAGTGAGCCGTTAATAAAATCATTCTGCATATCAACTACGATCAATGTCTTTCTCATTATAAAATCTCCTTCTCTTTGTACTACTAAACTAATTCATGCTTGGTCTGCATTTTGCTGTAATGTGTGGTACAACAATTCGAAATACCTGCACATTCTCTGTCATTGGTTGCGTGATGACAAATTCCCGTTTGGTCTGTGTCTGCATTAAAATCTGCAATGCTTCTATCTTCCTCGCAGTATCGGTCACAATCTCCGCTTCTCCCTCTCCCATAATGCTTGCATAAGAAGAACCATAATTGCATGGTATCTCTCCACCACTCACATCCGACACATCTGTTTCAATCTCAATAAATACCTGTGGATTCTTTGCAATCACATCACATTTTCTACCTTCTTTTGCACCATGTGTATAGAGCACTAACACTCCGTTTTCATATTGATAACCATAGTGCATTGGCACAACATAAGGTCTTCCATTATCCACCATTCCGATATGCACCACCTGTGCGTGTTCTAACATCTCCCGTATCTTATCTTCGTCTTTTACTTCACGGTCCATTCTTCTCATCTTCATACACTCCCTTCTTATCAGAAATATAAAAATGGAAAAGGACAGATGACGCCTCATTCAAACGTCTCTGTCCATACACATTATAAAGGAGTATATTATACCCGTCAAGAAAAATACAATTCCTCTCTGCTATATTCTACACGCAATGCAATAGTGCCAGAATGTCATTGCCATGATCCATGTAAGTAACGCAACGATCAATTCATATTTTACCTGAAGCACCAGCTCTTTTACCTCATATTCCCGCTGCACCACATCATTTTCCTGTTCGATCATCCCTCCCACTTTTGCAATCTGTTCACGCTGCGTACTTGTCAGATCTCCTTTGGAAAATGCCACCATCTGATATTCACCGCTTTGTGCCCCCTGCCATGCTGTCACAATCTGTGGTGTGTCTGATATCCATCCATCTTTCTTTATCACCATTTTTGCCGTACGATATTCCGTTACCTCCTCTTCTTCCTGCGGTGCTTGCTGATATTGCATCTCTAATATAATATTCTCCGATTCTCCGGTGCTTTTCAGGGATACGTCCTGTTCCATAAATGCATCCTGTAATTCCTTGTATGCAGCTTCATTGAGATAAAAACATTTCTCTCCGTCCTGATCTGTAATCCCATATACCTTCTGCAAATACTCCCTCGAAAGTTCCTGAAAAGAAGATGAAACCTCAACACCTCGATAACGCAGATTGATCTCCCCTGTTCTGCCATCACTGACTGCAAGTACATCAGAAACACCATCCCATCCCTGTTTTCCACCTGCATTTGTCTTTGTATTTACGATCTGGTATTCAACCGGGCTGTGAATCTCACGATACATCTTCACCCCATAATAACATGCCCGTCCAAAGCAGATGACACCCACACATAACATTGCAAACCATATCTTGACTGCATCATTCTGTTTTCTAAGCCTTTGGAACTCTCTTATTTTCATTCTGCATCCTCTTTTACATCCACTGCTGTTTCCACCTTGCGTGACCATCTGTATCGTAGTATAAATAAGGTAATTCCGACAACAATGATAACCAAGATCACTGCGATCAGAATCCACCACTGTGTTGTATTATCCACTGTCTCTTCCTGTTTTTCTTCATTTAACGGAGATAAGATTGAAGTCTCAAATGTCTGCTCTATCGTTGCTTCCTTTCCTGTTTCATCCTCATAATAAACCGTAATGGTTCCGGTTGTTTTTCCGTACAGACTTTTTCCGGACTTTCCCTCCGCAGTCAATTCTGTACTGCCGGACATGGCAGTTCCTGCCTCCATATCCCCGATAAATGCTGTCTTACTCGCAGAAATTCCATCTGCTTCAATTGTCGCACGCACGTTATATATTTTTCCCCGTCCAAGGTTCATCACCTGAATATCGGTTGCAATCGTCTCTCCGATCTGAATCTCTTTGGGAATCGACACCTTATCCAGTTCTACCTTCATAAGCTGATCGACTGTAACCGGAACCGTTCCCTGTGCTGTATAAGTATTTCCCTTTGCATCTGCATAATCCATTGTAACCGGAATCACATATTGTCCCTGTGCAACATCTGCCCGGACACGGAATTGATACGATACGGTTTCCGTTTTTCCGACTCCGATCTGCTCCACATAAATACTGTCTGATGCACTCTCTAACTCAAATTGTTCCGCTGCCCCCAACGTCACTAACATGTTTTTCGCAATATCCTGTTTGCTGGTATTTTTAAGATTCAATTCAACCTGAACCGAATCGCCCGGACAGATTGTATCTTTTGAAAATGTAACGGTCTCAATCATGACTTTCGGTGCAAATGCCGGTGCTTCCGTCGAAGCAGAATCTCCTGTATCCACCGTTTCTGTCGTTGCACCCTTTCCATCCTTGATCGTAATATATACATTAAAATCCTGTTGCAGCTCAATTCCATTTACATCCTGCGTCTTTACCGTGATCGTGACCGGATAGCTTCCATTCTGCCGGTCTTTCTTTAACTTTAACGAATACACGACCAGATAACTATCAATGGATTTTCCGTCAGATATCGTGTGGCTTTGCAGCTTGACATCTTTTTCAAAATTCTTTCTCTCAAACGGACAGTTTTCCATTTCCCCCAGCGTAAGACTTGTCTTAATCCGATTGTCCTTCAGCTCCACATTAGAAAGCAGCGGGAGCACCACCTTAACCGTTCCCTTTTTTACTTTTGGTACATAACCCTTTGCATAAGTCTGATCCATTCCATCATATAAATGATTATTGTCAATATACAATGCATTTTCTGTCGCCCCGGTCTGTTCCGAAGTTTCTTCCTTGTCCGTTCCCGTTTCGGTTGCCTGCACCGTCCATCCACCAAATGTCAGTGTAACCAGACACACTGCTATCATCCACATACTTATCCATTTCTTCATTTGTCTTTTCGCTCCTCTTTCCATGTAAGATCCATTACATCATCACATAATTCCTCAATATCCTGTGCATTGTGGCTTGCCAGAAGAATGGCTTTACCATCTGCCTTTAACTGTTTTAGCAATTCCCGGATTTCTACCACTCCATAGCGGTCTAAGCCGTTAAACGGCTCGTCTAAGATCAGGATATCGGGATTTTCCATGATTGCCTGTGCAATTCCTAACCGCTGCCGCATTCCCAATGAATATTTTGAAACCGGCTTTTTCATGTCCGGATCTAATCCGACCTTTTGCATCGTTGCCCGGATCTCTTCTTTGCCAATCCGTGCTTTCAGGGATGCTAATATCTTCAGATTCTTGTATCCGCTCAGATTCGGTAAGAATCCCGGTGTCTCAATGATCACACCAAGATGATCCGGGAAATCCACATCTTTACCGACACGTTTTCCATTGACCTCGATCACTCCACGATCGCATTTTAAGAATCCACAAATACATTTCATCAGTACCGTTTTGCCACTTCCGTTATTGCCAACAACTCCATAGATCTGTCCCTCCGGAATGGTAAAACTAATATCCTGTAGCACCTGTTCTTTTCCAAACGCCTTATATACATGACTTACTTTAATTCCTTCCATCCTGTTTTCCTTTCTATCGTTTCACAGTTCCCGTAAATTGGAATGCATAATTTCTTATCTTAAGAAACGAACATACTGATAACATAAAGCTGACTCCTGCAAAGAACAGATATGACGTTGTAAGCTTTGGCAGATTATCATATCCAAAATTGTGCATATAATAGGTTGCATGATTAAGTGGTGATATCCACCCGTAAATGATATTTGCAAACCGGATATTATCAAGCGATATTCCAAACCATTGTGCAACAATGTCCGGACTCAGCAAAATCCCAATACCGGTAAAGATCACGCCACCAATCATTCCTGCATTATTTCTACACAAATTTAAAAACAGGATAACGCTCGCCATACTGACTGCATAACCAATCATCAAAAAAAAGATATGCATGGTACATTGATACGGATTCGTCAGTTCCAATACCTTCACATAAGCCGGTACTGCAATCGTCCGGCCAATATCCGAATATCCCAAAACGGCTGCGGTCTTGCTCCATAGATTTGCCGGATAGGAATACTTTGCAGATAATATCACGGTCGAACACAGAATAAAAAATACCAGTATGACCGTTGCTCCGATTAAATACACGATCTGTCCTGCCAGCCATGTAAACCGGTCTGTCCGGATCATATAGTATGGTACTTCGTTTGACAGATTGGGCATATCTGCAAAAAGCAGCAATAACAGCAAAGAGATCGTCATAACAGACTGTGCATCACCAAATGTCCAGATAAACGGCTCCAATCCCTGCAAAGTCGTATTGTGCTGTTCGGCAAATTGAATCACCTTGTCAGACAACAGGAAACTGCATACAAATGCAAGCAGAAAGCACAAAATAATCTGTGGATTCCGGTGCCATTTTCTAAAATTAGAACCTGCCGTCAGCAGAATCTGTCTCACTCTATACACGCTCTATGCACCTCCAAAGTATTTCATAATATATCATTGCCAGAATGATCAGCAGACCTCCACAAAGTATCAATATTCCACCATGATCAAATACCCAGGTATGCTTCGGCAGAATCCATTCTTCCGGATCGATACAATATAATTCGGTGAAGTATCGTTCCTTCACGATCACAAGCAGATAAAACAATACAAACGATCCGCCATATGCAACATAGCGGCTTTTCGACGCCGCCGCAAGGGTGGCTGCACATAATGCCCATAGCATACCGGAAGAAAACAGCAATCCAATATCCAATATCTCTGCCTTGTCTTTTAACATTTTTCCATATATCCATCCCGCTGCCGCAAGCAACGTTCCGCCACTTAATGCACATGCAGCTATTTTCCCAAATATATACGCTTTTTTCCCACATCTTGGTATATATTCCTTCAGATATCCGCTTTCCATATCCGCAATCCAGGCTGTCGAATACGGTAAAGATACCACAAGCGGAACACTGATTGGGAACAGATCCGAATCAGGACCCGCCTTACATAGAATCAGACATTCCAGCAAAAAACCGATCCAGAAATTCGGACTGCGAAACGCCCTGACACAATCCGTTTCAAAACTATTCATACCTAATACCCTAATGTTCTGTTAATAACCGTTCCGTCAATTGCATTGATCGACAGAATATTACCGGTCTGTTCCATTCCATATTCATTGACAATCGTTCCCTCAAAATCCCACACCGGAACAATCAATCCGGTATCAAAGCGATCCTTTTCACTGATTCTGGTATAGACCAGATTGACATTTGTTACGTTGATCACCGTCTTACCGGTATCTTCCGTTGGAGCATTTTCAATCACTACCATCTCTTCAAATGTATTCTTAATCTCCTCAAAGGATTTGATATTACTCTGCGCTACCACCGTCTCATCAATGGAGATCGGTGCACCATACTGGAACTCTACAATTCCTTCATCATTTACCGCAACGGCAATGGCTTCGGAGTCCCACATCTTCTTCACATAATCATCGCCCCGCCATTCATCTACCAACTTCTGTCCAGCGGTATTATCCACAATCACTCCATCTAAATTCCGCAGATAAATAAACTGGTAAAAGGATCGATATTCTCTTGTATCATCGCCTTTGAGTGGCGAATACAACTGTGCACAATAATCTTCTTCCGTACACTCAAAATCTCCCAGTCCTAATTTGTCGATCAACTCATCCGCCTGCTTTTTTGCATCCTTCTGTGACAGATTGCATGTTTCTTTCTTCGTAGGTGTAATACCACTTGTGTCCCCCATGACCTGCGCCCAATCCGGTTCCTTGCCTTTTTCATAGGCGATTGCATCATGTGCCCCCGGTGAGGTAAGCACTACCTTCGCCTGGGAATCATACATGTTCTTATTCTTACAATAACGGATACAATTTCCATAATTCTCATTATTCTGCATATATACTGATATATAAGTATCATTTGCTCCATCATTGACCCCATAATAGATCTCACCGGTTGGATTCAGGTCCTTTTCCCATTGATAGAAATTATCATCCGGATTGGCATCTGCTAACTTCTCCACACTATGCAAGGTATTATCCGATGGATAATCTGTTATTGTGAGCTTATCCGGTGCCTGCTCATATGCCTGCTCTGCTTGCGTCAACTGATTCTGATACTCTTCCTTATACTGTGCCAATGTCTCTTCATCCGGTATATCGTCCTTCCCTACTTTCAGATCCGCAATCATTTGTTTGGTATACTGAATCTGTCTGGCTATATCCGCTTTGGTATCCTGTTCTGCGACATTTCCATCATAAAGCTGAATTCCCGGTGTCAATACCTCCTGCACTTTATGTAACAGTTCTTCATTCAGTTCCTTCTGGCTGACCCGGTATACCGATAGCTGATCCACCTTTGGAATCTCTACCTTCGCGTTCACATCTACTGTCACATGCAGATCGTCATCCTGAATGTGCGTCTCATAAGTATCGTAGTTCTCTATCTCCTTTTCAACATCTTTATATGCGACTGCACCATCTTCGGTATTCTCTGCCTGTTCTAATACTTTGTCTAAATTCTTCTCCTTTACGACCGATTGTTCCGGATTGCTGGCACATCCTACTAGCGATGCTGCCATTACACTTGCCATTATCATTGTTTTCCATGTTTTTCTCATATCATTATCTCCATTCGTTTTATTCAACACCACCTATAAAAAAGGAAAGCGTTCATGCTGGAGATATCGTAGCACAAACGCTTTCATCAAGTATTCATCATTATTTAAACAAATTGTAAACATTACGGGTGTAAAATGATCGTAGTTCCTTTTCCTTCCTCACTTTCAATCTGCATTGTCCAGTTATGCACCTGTAAGATCCGTGTTGTAATTGCCAGTCCTAACCCGGCACCCCCATGTTGTCTGCTTCTTGACTTGTCGATCATATAAAATGGTTCTAAGATCTTCTCCTGCTCTTCCGCCGGAATCCCCCTTCCATGATCGCTTACATAAATGCAGCCATCCTTTACAAGCACAAGTATCTTATCTCCCTGTTTGCTTGCTTTGACCGCATTATCTATCAGGTTTACAAGCACTTCCACAAACAGATCCTTATCCACCTCAAAGGATTGTTCTGCCTCCTGCATCTCTAATGTTACCTGGTGCTGCGCTGCCCGTTCCTTACAGATCGTATACACCAGATGAAACAATTCCTTTGCCGTGACATTCTCCTTCACAAGCTTGTCATCGTTATCTAACAATAATAGCTGCATCATTTTCTTAGAAAGCCGTTCTAACCGGCAGCTCTCTTCATAGATAAAGGATAATGCCTCCTCTTTGTCTTCCTCCGGTAATCTTACCGTAAGCAGCGTCTTCGCATATCCGGAAATAGCAGTTAGCGGCGTCTTTAACTCATGTGTCAGATTACCCATAAATAGCGTCTTGCGCTGCTCTGATTCCTCTAAGCTTCTCGTCCGGATCTCAACTGCCTCCACCATGCGGTTAAAGCTCTCACTCAACTCCCCGATCTCATCCTGCCGCTCAATCGCAATCCGTTGATCGTATTCACCAAGAGCGATCTGGTTGGCAGAATCCCTGAGCTTTTGTAACGGCTTCAACACCTTCGACACCATAATGAACGACGCAATACTTGCAAGCAGGGTACTGATCAGCGTTAATATGATCAGGCTGCCGCCTAATATACGCAGCCGTTCTTCCACATAAGTGATATTCTCCACATAGAATAGTGCATATCCCCCATAGCTTTCCCGATTGCGGTAGATTACATAATAGTCCCCATCCTTTTGCAGATAGGCACAATCCAGATTCCTCGCACTGATATCATATGCCGCCGCTTTGAGATCCTCGTATTCTAATTCCGTATCATTACAGATACCGGTTACATTGTTCCTATCCCCGGTGTTGAAACATGCAATCTGTAACGAACCGCTGCCTTGAGACACATTCTTGATCACATAGGACATCATGTTATCCGTTGGACCTTCTTTGCGTCTTTCATATTTTGCCAGCTTCTCATCCAATGACGTGTAGAATTCCGTTGCCGCCTGCAATGTATGTATCGCCGCCTCTTCATGAAAATTCTTATCCATGATGACATAAACGGATATACTACATAAAGATGCTGCCAATAAAACTACAATACTACATATCACAATAATCTTTGACTTCAGACGCATAGGCTAATCCTCCAGTCGATATCCCAACTTTGATATCGTCTTAATATGTTCCGACAGATCCAACTTCTTACGCAACTGTCCGATATGTACATCTACCGTCCGTGTCTCTCCCATATAATCGACACCCCAGACCATACGGAGTAATTCTTCCCTTGAAATGGCAATATTCCGGTTCTTCGCAAGGACACACAGTAATTCAAATTCCATCGGTTTTAGAGAAATCTCCATTCCATTCTTGCGCACCGTATGTTCAGCAAGATTGATCTCTAAGTCAAGAATCTGTATGATATCGCTGTTCTTCTTTGTCCGTTCCAACACTTTTTCCATGCGCACCATCAGTTCCAACATTTCAAAAGGCTTCACAATATAGTCCTCTGCGCCATCCCGAAGTCCCTGTACTTTCGTACCGATATCATCCCTTGCTGTCAGAAAAATGACCGGAATCCCATAACCTTTTACCACCGGAAGTAATTCCAATCCGTCCATCCCCGGAACCATAATATCCAGTAATGCCATATCATACGCATGGTCACTCTCTAAAGACTCCGCAGCCTCTTTTCCGTCCTGAAACATTACAATGTCATATCCCGCCACTTTCAGATTCATCGCAATCATTTTCGCAATCGCAATCTCATCCTCCACGATCAATACCCTGTTCTTTGCCATAATCTGCCTCCTTACAATGCCTTCTCATAGCACAACCAGTCATGCTCGTAGCCGAACCATTCTCCACGATTCTCAAATCCGAGTGGTTCATATGCCCGCAATGCCCGTTCATTCGTCTTGGATACCAGAAAGTGTACACTACCATAACCCCTTTGGGCAAGCTCTTTCATACCGGATTGCAATAACTGCTTTGCAATTCCCTGATTCTGATATGTCGCTTTCACCACCAGTCTGGCAAGCTCCGCTCCCGGCTGCAATTCCTTTGTCCAACAAGGCAGTTTCCCAACAATCTCATCTGCATCGACCGCTATTGCACCAACAATCTCACCCTCTGCCGTCTTCATACAGAACAAATCGCCTCGTATCCAATCTGCACGCGTACACTCTGCATCCGGATACCCTTCATCCCAGGTACACCCCGGACTTCCGATTGCGCTCGCATATAATGCACGGATTGCTTCCAGATCCTTTTCATTTGCATTTTGAAATACATAATTTTCCATAACATCTTCTCCTTCCGTTTCAGAGAGAATGCACTACGGTCGGCATGAAAATCCAATTCCAAGTCCTCCCGGTCCGATATGACATGCAATTGAACATGCAAGCGGATCACTCAGCACTTCCATATCCGGAAAAGCTGCCTGAATCTCCTCCACCCACTGTGCTGTCTCTTCGGCATCTGCACTGGATGCCGCTAACAAATGCATATTTCCCTCTTCGCATTCTGTCTTGTACTCTGTCTCAAACAGATGCTTTACCTGCGCGATCATCTCTGCCTTTGCTTTCTTCTTGCCTCTGCACTTTGTTACAACATCCAATGTACCGGTATCAAAATAAAGAACCGGCTTCACGCGTAGCAAATCACCTACGATTGCAGTAGACGCAGAGATTCTTCCCCCATTTTTCAGATATTGCAGATTATCTACCGTAACAAAGATTCCCTTCCGTTTCTTTGCGTTTTCTAAGCGTTCCATTATCTCTTTTGCAGACAGTCCTTGTTCTACCAGCTCCTGTGCATCTAATACCGACTGATGCGTTAACGTTGATACCGTTCCATTATCTACAACAAAAACCTTATCTCTATATGGCTCCTCTTGTGCTAACATCTTAGCCGTTGCACAGGATCCACTCAGTCCACTACTGATTGGAATATACACAATCTCATCATGATCATTAAGTACCTGATTCCAGATTTCTGTCACTTCGGCAGGTGAAGGTTGGGATGTACTCACCTTATCCATCCGTTTCAATCGTTCCATAAACTGCTCATACGTCAGATTCCTGCCCTCATAAAAACATTCATCTTCAATATAAAATGGCATCGGCAATACATGGATTCCCATCTGTGCTGCCTGTTCCTGCGTAATTCCGCTATGACTATCTGTTACAATTCCAATCTTGTGCATTCTTCTATCTCCTTGTCTTATATTCTGCCAATTGTGAGATTCCATAATTCTATTCATCTAAATACAATGCGTTATATCCGGAAACACTATTCACAATCACCCAATAATAGACAATGTGTATTACATCGTCTATTATCAACCTAAATACAACAGAATATAGCACAATTTTGTTGACGTGTCAACATTTCACCTCTGACTACCGATCACATTTCGCCTCTGGCTACTGATCAAACTTCTCTTTAACATAACGGTGCAAATACCCGCAGCAGCCCATCAAAAAACCAGCGAAATGCATACTTCTTAATATCGTATGGCTGCATTTGTACACATTTCTCTAAAGTCGCCTCATAATCTGCCTTAATCTCATGTATGATCTGCGATTCATAAAACAACGAATTATTCTCAAAATGCAGAAAAAGACTTCGATAATCCAGATTTACCGTTCCCACTGTGCAGATCCGATCATCAAATATGCAAGCCTTTGCATGAACAAATCCCGGCTGGTATTCGTAAATCTTCACCCCTGCATCCAACAGCTCCTGATAGTAACTATGTGACATCCGGAATATGATCTTCTTGTCCGGAATACCCGGCATCAGAATCCGCACATCCACACCACGTTCCGCCGCCCTTACAAAAGCTTCCATCAAACCATCTCCCAGCATCAGATACGGCGTATAGAACCATGCATAATCGACCGCCTGTGATAGCAGATCTATATACAGATCATTGCTGATCGAATCGATCCGAAGCGGTGAATCATAATAACTTATCACATAACCATCCTTTTGTTCCGGTATCTGAACCGGCTGTAACTCATGTCGCTCAGGCAGCTCATCATTCTTATCGCAAAATGCACACCAGAATTCTTCAAACATCAACACATAATTCATAACTGCCTGTCCGGTCAGTCGAAAACCAATATCCTTCCAATGGCCATACTTCTCATATTCATTGATATATTCATCCGCCAGATTAATTCCTCCGCTGTATGCAACTCTGCCATCTATAACCAGCATCTTCCGATGATCCCGGTAATTAAGCGTTCCTTTGATCGCATATAACGGATTAAATGTATGACAATGGATTCCCATCTCCCGCAGCTTCTTTGCATCCTTTTTCGAATAAGTTGATATACTTCCCAGATCGTCATACAACACACGGACATCTACTCCTTGTGCCGCCTTCTCAGCAAGTATCTCAACGATAGAGTCCCACATTTTTCCATGTGCAACAATAAAGTATTCCACATAAATATATTCTGTTGCAGACCTGAGATCCGCTATCATATCCGGATACATGTTATCTCCTAACGGATAATATGTAACCTGTTCATTCGGCACAACCGGAAGATTCGTCCTGTTACATAAGATCTGTATTGTCTGTGCTAACCGGATGTCGTCCTGTTTGATATCTTCAACAATCTGGCTACAGTCTATTTTCCTGTTCTGCTTTACTCTCTGTAATCTCTGCAAGATTGGACGTCCTGTCCTTTTATTTCCCAGTTCCAGATAAAGTACCGCTCCTAATATCGGTAATGTCAGAAGCACCAGCAACCATAAAATCTTATATGTACCCTCATCTCTTTTAATAATAATGAACAGCACAAACAGAAACGTACATATCGATAATACTGTAATCACTATCGTTGCATACTTTGCAAGCCAGCTCATCAAGATGCACATCCACAATACCTGAATAATGACTGCCGGTACAATTGCCAATATCCGTCGTATTATCTTACCCATAGAAACCCTCCTTTTTCTCTATAATAAGCCTCCGATCGTGTATACGATCCATGCTGCAATCCATGCAATCACGCATTGTCCCACAACCACAAGAATTGCCCATTTTCCACCTAATTCCCTCCTTACGGATGCAATTGCTGCCACACACGGTGTATATAACAGACAAAACACAAGCAATGCAGCAGCACCGACCGGTGTCAGCACCGCAAGCAATTTCCCGGTAGTACCAAACAACACAGTCAACGTAGATACTACACTTTCCTTTGCCATAAAACCAGTGATCAACGCTGTCGAGATCCGCCAGTCTCCAAATCCAACCGGGTCAAAGATCGGGGCGATCCATCCGGCGATCATTGCCAGGATACTATCCTGAGAATCTGCGACAAGATTCAACCGTAGACTGAAGCTTTGCAAAAACCAGATTACAATGGTTGCCATGAAGATGACTGTAAATGCTCTCTGTAAAAAATCTTTTGCCTTTTCCCATAACAATTGGGCTACATTCTTAGCTCCCGGCATGCGGTAATTCGGAAGCTCCATAACAAACGGAACCGGTTCGCCCTTGAACATCGTCCCTTTCATAATCAACGCCATTACAATTCCCATTATAATTCCAAAGAAATATAATATGATCATCACAATCGCAGCTTTTTTCGGAAAGAATGCTGCCGCAAAGAATGAATAAATTGGCAGCTTCGCAGAACAGCTCATAAACGGTGTCAGCAATATTGTCATCTTACGATCTCTCTCAGAAGATAACGTACGGGAGGCCATCACTCCGGGCACCGTACACCCAAAACCGATCAGCATTGGAACAATACTTCTACCGGATAAACCGATCTTACGAAGCAATTTATCCATAATAAATGCAACTCTTGCCATATATCCACTATCTTCCAACATTGACAGGAAGAAAAACAGTGTAACAATAATCGGAAGAAAACTCAATACACTTCCCACACCGGTAAAGATACCATCAATGATCAGGGAATGTAATACTCCATTCACCTTAAGTGCCGTCAGGCCCTGATCAGCCATGCTCGTAAGTGCCGCTACGCCCTGTTTTAACAGTGATTGTAACAATGCTCCGATCACATTAAATGTCAGCCAGAACACCAAACCCATAATGGCAATAAATGATGGAATACCCGTATATTTTCCGGTCAGTACCTTATCTATTCTCCGGCTTCTGGCACGTTCTTTACTCTCATGTGGCCGGATCACTGTCTGTTCGCATGCCCGCTGAATATAGGAAAACCGCATGCTCGCAATTGCCGCAGCCCGGTCCATCCCGCTCTCTTCTTCCATCTGTAGATTAATATGCTCTAATGTCTCCTTCTCATTCTGACTAAGATTCAACTTATCCAATACCAGATGATCATTTTCTGCTAATTTACTCGCAGCAAACCGTACCGGAATTTCTGCCTTTCCTGCATGATCCTCAATCAGGTGCATGATGGCATGAATACAGCGATGAACCGCACTTTCTTCTCCGGAACCATCTGCACAGCAAAAATCAACCTCCTCCGGAGGTTCCTGATACTTTGCCACATGAATTGCGTGACTCACCAATTCCTCAATTCCCTCTCCTTTTGCAGCAGAAATCGGAATCACCGGTACTCCTAAAAAGGCTTCCATCTCATTTACAAGAACCGATCCCCCATTCTCCCTCATCTCATCCATCATATTAAGAGCTACCACCATCGGAATATTCAATTCCATTAACTGCATGGTCAGATACAGATTTCGTTCCATATTTGTCGCATCTACAATATTGATAATTCCTTTCGGCTTGTCTTGAAGCAGAAACTCTCTTGTCACAATCTCCTCACTACTATAGGGAGACATTGAATAAATCCCCGGCAGATCTGTAATACAGGTATTCTCATACCCCTTGATCATACCATCCTTCCGATCCACGGTAACACCCGGGAAATTACCCACATGCTGGTTAGATCCGGTCAATTGGTTAAATAATGTCGTCTTACCACAGTTCTGATTTCCGACCAGTGCAAAAGTTAACATAACATCATCCGGTAACGGCTTCTCATCTGCTTTGGAATGGAACTTACCACCTTCTCCAAGTCCCGGATGTGGTATATCCATTTTCTCAGCCGGTCTTTTTACAGTAACTTCTTCCTTATGAGCTGCACCTACCTGAATCTGACCTGCATCTTCTAGCCGGATTGTCAACTCATATCCATGAATTCTTAACTCTACAGGATCTCCCATCGGAGCATACTTCACCACCGTCACCTCTGTTCCCTGAATCAATCCCATATCCAGAAAATGCTGACGCAGTGCACCGCTTCCACCTACCTCAATAATGGTTGCGGTTTCTCCAATCTGTAAATCTTTAATTGTCATCATTTTTCTCCTAAACAAACACGTACATTATGTAAACTGCAAGTCACAGACCATTTTCCCGTCCGGACAAAAACAGGCCCAGAATATGGCTTTCCCCTTCCATACTCTGTGCTTGTCTATCATAGCACACAAAAGTTTATACAACAATACTTTCATTATCTATATTCTACTGTACTATATCCTCCACGATCTGTTCTGCTGTTAAATGATTCTCTTTCAAGACTTCATTTACATCATAACGATCTAAGAATTCCTTCTTCAATCCATAATTATATACCTTTACATCCGAATTACCATAGAACCTTGCAATCTTCTCTCCAAAACCGCCGTCTAAAATTCCATCCTCAAGTGTAATGACTACATCATGATCTCTCTTGAGTTCCTCCAACAGCGCTTCATCCACGCCTGTAATATAATATGGATTGATCACGGTCGCATCAATATTCTTTTCTTCTTTAAGCTTCACTGCCACTTCCTTTGCTAACGAATAGAAGGTTCCGAGTCCGATCACAGCAACCTTACTTCCTTTTTGTGTCACCTCATAAGTATTAAGCTGTGAGAAATCCTTTGTAACAGCCACTCCGTCTGATACTAGCTCTCCACCCGGTACACGAATCGCAACCGGATGCTCCGTCTGTGCAATACTCCAGTCAAGCATTGCCAGATATTCCTCTTTCGTGGTTGGTGCCAGATATACAAGATTCGGGATATTCGAGATCATTGGAATATCAAAGATTCCCAAATGGGTTACATCATTCATGCCATACACCGAAGCCGCATATATGATCAAAGTTGCCGGACTGTTATTGATACACAGATCCTGTGATAACTGGTCATAGGTTCTCTGCACAAAAGAACTGTAAACCCCGTATACCGGTTTTCCACCATTCTGGGCGATTCCGGATGCGAATGCTACCGCTGTCTCTTCTGCAATTCCTACATCGACGAACTGTTTGCCCGCTTCCTCTCTCTTGTCCTTACCAAATCCCATTACCGCCGGTGTTGCAGCCGTAATTGCAACAACACTTCGATCCTCCTTCATCTTTGCAAGCAGATATTCTGCCGTAACATCTGAATAATCTTCGCCTTCCATTGTCATCAACGGTTCTCCGTTTTCTATATGGAACGGCATACACCAATGCCAGTTCTCTTTATTCTCTTCCGCTAAAGCATATCCCTTTCCTTTTAAGGTCTTAATATGCACAACTACCGCTTTCTTACTATCCTTCACAGATGTAAATGCATCAATTAATGTCTTGACATCATTTCCTTCATCCACATATACATAATCCAAACCCATTGCCTTAAACAGATTACACTCTGCCTGTCCTTTTGTCTCACGCAATAGCTTCAGATTCTGATACAATCCTCCATGATTTTCAGCAATCGACATGTCATTATCATTAACCACTATGATCAGATTACCACCTAATTCAGCCGCATAATCCAATCCTTCTAATGCTTCTCCTCCACTTAATGAGCCATCGCCGATCACAGCAATAACATTTCCGTCTTTTCCGTTCAGATCTCTTGCTTTGGCAAGACCACACGCAAGGCTGACAGAAGTTGAAGTGTGTCCGATTATAAAATGATCATGCTTGCTTTCTGCCGGGTTACTGTATCCCGATACATCATCATATTTCTCTTCATAAAGATACGCGTCCTTTCTGCCTGTAAGCATCTTGTGTGGATACGTCTGATGTGACACATCAAATACCATCTTATCTTTGGGAGAATTAAATACATAATGAAGCGCAATCGTTGCTTCTACCATACCAAAATTCGGTCCAAAATGACCGCCATGAATACTTGCACGTTTCAATAGGGCGTCCCGCATCTCCTGTGCCAATACATGCATCTGATCTACTGATAATTTCTTTACATCCTCTGGTCCATTAATATTCTCTATATACATTTATCATCGTCCTCCCATGTTAATTTTCCTGTCTGAACTGCCACTTCGTATCTGGATATTTTGTAGTTCAACTTATTGATTGCCTTTTCCAACTGTGCTTTTTGTTCCTCCAGGCTCTCCCTCTGCTCCTGCAACAATTGTAATCTTGCAGCAAAGGTTGTATCTCCCTGCTGATACAACTTGACATATTCAATCAAAGCTTCAATTGGCAGTCCCGCACTTCTCATCCCCTTACACAATCCGTTATCTCACAATACCGATCACATAAGGGGTTCCTATTCTTTCAATCTTATTTTACTCTGACGCCTGAAGTTCCTCCAACGCCTCTCTCACGATCAGATATCTCTGTTCTACCTTCTCAAACAAAGACTCCCAGCCGTTCAACTGCTCAAAACTATCATCCTGCAGGAACTTTAAGGCAAATCTTTTTCCCTCTTAACGGCTCTTTATTCATTCCTAATAGTTATTGATGTTTTACAAGCTTATATAATTCTTCTGCCGCTATTCTCACCTTTGCAACCGGAATGTTTTCCTTTGGAAAGCAATAATATAGTTGTTCCATATCTCCTATACATATTACATCTCCTATTTCATACCAATAATAGTCTGCATATAGACTGTAAGATACTTTCGCCGATTGGTGATATGCTAACTTTCCCTCACATCCTGTTAAATAAAATCCATTCTTATCATGTTGTAACTTTCCCTCTCCAACCTGATAAACGGCTTTCATATCATGCATAATACAAATATCCACAGGCACATCCAATTGATACCTGCCATCTGCAATCTCTTTTTGAACCTCTTCTCTCTGCCATTGATACCAATCTGGAATATGGGTAAATGCTGCGTCTCCCATGGTTGTTTTCAAATATCCATACTCTGTCAATTCATATCGCATTCCACAGTGAACACATCCAATATAGATGCCCTTTCCCTTCATACCATCTTCCCTGCCACAATGCGGGCACTTATATAATACTCTTTCCAGACAATCCGTCCGAAAATCTTCTGTTACCGAAATATGCTTCTCCTGTTGCTCCCGAAAGTTATCAAATGTAAATTCCTCTTCGATCTGTTTCTGCAACTCCCGCACACTTCGGTTACTGATATCCTCTTTCGATAACAAATATGTAACATCCGCATGGACATCCACCTTACGGATCTGCAAATTATTATATAGTGGATCATGCAAAAAAGCTCCATGCGTCCGGATCATAACAACCGGAACCTTTAATAATTTCAGACATTTGCCAATGGTATCCGGTAACGGTGTTGCCGTTCCATCAAAAGTGTAACTTGCTTCCGGATACATTAACACAGAGTTACCTAACGTATGTAAGGCATAATACATATCCTTTACCATCTGTACATCCGTTACAAACTTGTTCGTTGGAATACAACCGACCTGACGCATCAGCCATTCTTTTCCTACCAAGCCATCGGATGTGCAGATAATATTAAGTGGTCTGGGATACATCACCGTCTCTGCAATCTTCAGATCAATGAAACTGCTATGATTCATCAAAATAAGACAGGGTTCTTCCGCACCTAACCGTTCCATACCGTGCAACGAATAGGTAAACCCTGCCTTCTTAAGTTCACTCGCTGATAATGCTTTGATCAACCACCGTAAGCCCTTGATTGGTCTTACCGGATCATAATGCACCCGTCCGGGCATCTTCACCAACTGCTCATATGCTATCTTCTTTGTCTTAATCTTCATATGTTACAACCCCTCATATCTTTAAATCCTTTGTAAGCTATATGCATACTTTTAAACCAAAAATATTGTAACACAATTTCACTACATCTTCTATGAATTTTGTCGATTTATATACAAACAAAACAATACATCCTACACATATAACAAACCCCGCAGAGCCGAAACTTTGCGGGGTTCTTAATCATTCTCAATATAATATCAAATGATATCTCACCTGTGTTCTATACAAGTCTGCCTGATAAATTATTTATCAAGAATTGCAGCCTGAGCAGCAGCAAGACGTGCGATAGGTACACGGAATGGTGAACATGATACATAGTTAAGACCTACCTTATGGCAGAACTCGATAGAAGAAGGATCTCCACCGTGCTCACCACAGATACCTAACTCAAGGTCAGGACGTACTGAACGACCCTTTTCAACTGCCATCTGGATCAACTGACCAACACCAGTCTGATCTAACTTAGCAAATGGATCATTCTCGTAAATCTTCTTGTCATAGTAAGCATCTAAGAACTTACCAGCATCATCACGTGAGAATCCGAATGTCATCTGTGTCAAGTCGTTAGTACCGAAGCAGAAGAACTCAGCATCCTTAGCAATCTTATCTGCTGTAAGAGCAGCTCTAGGAATCTCAATCATAGTACCTACCTGATACTTGATGTCAGAATTCTTTTCTTTCTTAACTAAATCAGCTGTCTCAACAACAACATCCTTAACGAACTTAAGCTCTTTCTCCTCACCTACTAATGGGATCATGATCTCAGGAACGATATCCTTACCTGTCTCTTCAGCAACTTCAATAGCAGCTTCCATAACAGCTCTTGTCTGCATCTTAGCGATCTCTGGATATGTTACAGCAAGACGACATCCACGGTGACCCATCATAGGGTTGAACTCATGAAGTGCATCACATTTTGCCTTAACATCCTCTACAGTGATTCCCATATCAGCGGCTAATGCCTTGATATCTTCTTCCTCTGTAGGAACGAACTCATGAAGAGGTGGATCCAAGAAACGAACTACCATTGGCATACCCTCAAGAACCTTGTACATAGCCTTGAAGTCAGCCTTCTGGAACTCACCGATTGCTTTAAGAGCTTCCTCTCTCTGCTCTACTGTATCAGAAAGGATCATACGACGGAACTTAGGAATTCTGTCCTCACCGAAGAACATATGCTCTGTACGGCAAAGTCCAATACCTTCAGCACCTAACTCAACAGCCTTAGCTGTATCTGCAGGAGTATCTGCATTCGTACGAACTTTTAACTTTCTATACTTATCAGCCCAAGCCATAACACGACCGAACTCACCAGCGATTGAAGCGTCAACTGTTGGGATATCTCCCTCATAGATGTTACCTGTTGTACCATCGATTGAGATGTAATCTCCTTCGTTGAATGTCTTACCAGCTAAAGTGAACTTCTTGTTCTCTTCATCCATAATGATGTCACCGCAACCAGATACACAGCATGTACCCATACCACGAGCAACTACGGCAGCATGTGATGTCATACCACCACGAACTGTTAAGATACCCTGTGCAGCCTTCATACCTGTAATATCTTCCGGAGATGTCTCAAGACGAACTAATACGACTCTCTCTCCCTTTTCTTTCCATGCAACAGCATCATCTGCAGTAAATACAACCTTACCACAAGCAGCTCCTGGAGATGCTCCAAGACCCTTTCCAAGTGGTGTAGCAGCCTTAAGTGCAGCAGCGTCGAACTGAGGATGAAGAAGTGTATCTAAGTTACGAGGATCGATCATAAGAACTGCTTCCTCTTCTGTCTTATGTCCTTCATCAACAAGGTCACAAGCAATCTTAAGTGCAGCAGGAGCTGTTCTCTTACCATTACGACACTGTAACATATAAAGCTTCTTGTTCTCAACAGTAAACTCCATATCCTGCATATCATGGTAATGATTCTCTAAGATATCGCAAACTTTGATGAACTCTTCATAAGCTTCTGGGAATTCCTGCTCCATCTGTGCGATTGGCATTGGTGTACGAACACCGGCAACTACGTCCTCGCCCTGTGCGTTAATTAAGAACTCACCCATTAACTTGTTCTCACCTGTTGCAGGATCACGAGTAAATGCAACACCTGTACCAGACTCATTGTTCAAGTTACCAAATACCATAGGCATTACGTTAACAGCAGTACCCCATGAATAAGGGATATCATTATCACGACGATATACGTTAGCACGAGGATTATCCCATGAACGGAATACAGCCTCAACAGCCAACTTCATCTGCTCTACTGGATCTGAAGGGAAATCTTCACCTAACTGGTTCTTGTACTCAGCCTTGAACTGCTCAGCTAATTCTTTCAAATCAGCAGCAGTAAGTTCAACGTCATACTTAACACCCTTCTCCTCTTTCATCTTATCGATAAGCTGCTCGAAGTACTTCTTACCAACTTCCATAACAACGTCAGAGAACATCTGGATGAAACGTCTGTATGAATCGTATACGAAACGTTCAAATGTTGGATCCGGGTTACCTTTGATCATTGCTGCTACTACTTCGTCATTTAAACCAAGGTTAAGGATAGTATCCATCATACCAGGCATAGATGCTCTTGCACCAGAACGAACAGATACTAATAATGGATTCTCAAGGCTTCCGAACTCTTTGCCATTGATCTTCTCCATCTCTTTCACACCGTCCATGATCTGTGCCATAATCTCATCATTGATCTTACGACCATCTTCATAGTACTGTGTACAAGCCTCTGTTGTAACTGTAAATCCCTGTGGTACAGGAAGACCAATGCTGGTCATCTCTGCAAGGTTAGCACCTTTACCACCAAGCAAGTTTCTCATGTTCATATCGCCTTCGCTGAACATATAAACCCATTTGTTTGCCATTTGTTTCATACCTCCTAAGTATTTAATTAATTGTACTAGGGCAAATTAAATAACCCGCCCACAGTCTGTAAACCATTATAGCATATATTGTATAAAATTTAAAAGGCTTTTTTAAGATTTTTAGATATTTTTTCTAATACAATGCATAGGTTCAACACAAACAAAAAATGCTATCGGAGAAATCCGATAGCATCCTTAACTCTCTCATATTCTGATTAGTAAATAATACGAACTGCTTTGTCAATTGGTGAATAATCATAACTTGAAATCTTAATACCGGTTGCTTTGTTACTTGCATGAACAACCTGACCGCCGCCAATGTAAATTGCAACGTGTCCATATCCATGGTAGAACAATAAATCACCAGGCTGTAAAGAATCTACACTAACCTTCTTACCGTCTCCTGCCTGTGATGCAGCAGTTCTTGATAAAGAATAACCAAAATGCTTATATACTGACTGTACAAATCCGGAACAATCTGCACCCTTTGTCAAACTGGTTCCGCCATATACATAAGGATTACCTACAAACTGTACTGCATAATCAGCAACAGCCTGTCCACTTGCAGAAGTAGATGAATCCTGCTTCACTGTCTCAGTAGATGTAGACTGATCTTTCACAACAACATCTGTAGAATCCACTGTCTCTTTCTTGGTAGATTCCTTCTTTGGTGACTCTTTCTTAGGTGCCTCTGTTGTCTGTGTTGTAGCAGCCTCTGTTGATGGTGCCTCCGTTGTCTGTGTTGTAGCAGCCTCTGTTGTCTGCTCCTCAGCTTCCTGTGCAGCAGCTTCTTCCTGCTCCTGTGCAGCTAATGCTGCCTGTTCTTCTTCAACAGTAACTGCAGTCTCATATACATAATCTAAATATACATAATCACTTGATACATAACCAACCTGATCATCGGATACAGCAACTTTCACCCAACCGTTATCCTGACCTAATACAGCTAACGATGCATCTGCATCTGACTGTGTTACAACTTCACTGTCTGTAGACTCATCTGCACGGACATTCAATGTCTCTGCTGTTACTTTGGCAACCTGATCACAATTGCTCTCTATGTACTGTTCTGCATCAGTACCGAACAATAAATAATCATTCTTCACATATCCATATGCATTACCGGAAGAAACGACTGACCATTCGTCTCCTTTTTCTACTACAGTTCCTACATTACCATTATAGAACTTACCAACTACCTCTGAATCCTCAGAAGCCTCAGAACGGATATTCAGATAACTGTCAATATTCGCTACAACCTGATTGCTGTCAACCTTAGCAGATTTCTGTTCAATCTCTGCACTGGCAACTTCTTCTGAAACAGCTTCTGTTGTCGGAGCCTCTGTTACAGCTTCCGTCGTTGCTTCTGTTGTTGCTTCGGCAACCTGTACAGCAGTTCCTTTCTCTAAACTCTTCATATTCGATGTGCCATTCTCAATTGCCTTACTTACAATTGCAGGCGTCTCGCTTACTTGTTCTTTTACACTTGATGTATAGGAAGTTCCACCTAACATAAGCGATAATGCTGCAACTGCTAACATAGAACTTCTTACAATATTCTTCTTCATATTATACCTCTTTTTTATTCGTCCGTTTAATTGTTACAAAAATGTTACAAATTCACCAACATGGTTATAATAACAAAGCTTGTCTCTTATGTCAACCATTATTTTTAATTTTTTCTTGATTTTTCTCATTTTTTGCATCTTTTCTTCCGAATATTTCCATATTATATGTAATACTTATGTCAACTATGTTACATTCTTCAAACAAATGTTACTGTATATGATTTCTTTTTTACAAATCTGATATATTTATTGCTTTTTCCTCTCATATTTCGTATAATCTTAATATAAATGAAGAAAGCCAAATACAACTTTGGAGAAAGGACTAATTAGTTATGGATATGAACAATTTACTAAATGATAATCAATTAGTACAATTATTACAAGATTGGTCAGATGCCACCGGTCTTGCTGCGATAGCACTAGATTCCAATGATAACCCTGTTACCAAGGAGATTCATTACACTGAATTCTGTACGAAATACGCAACCATTGACACTTCCATCAAATCCGCAGTCGGACTTCGCGAATTTACCAAAGACATCATTGTCAATGGTCAGAAAGCCGGCACAATCATTGGCGGTCAGGTTCTTACATCAGAGCCGGATGATGACGCTGCTACACGAATTGCAGAAGATGCCGGATTGAATCCGGAGCAATTTGTAGATGCGCTTCACAAGGTTCCCGTTCACTCTGAACAGTCTTTGCAATCTGCTGCCAAGTTATTAGGTGATGTTGTCAATATGCTTTTGAATGCTAATTACGAGAGCCAGCAAGACGGTTCCAAGATTTCCGAACTTGACGAAGACATCGAACGTGCTGCCGGATTGATTCGTGAGATCAACGAAAAGTCTGTTCAGTTAGATAAGATTGAGAGCAAACAGAACATCTTATCCCTGAATGCTTCTATTGAAGCTGCAAGAGCAGGTGAGTTCGGTAGAGGATTTGCGGTTGTAGCCGCAGAAGTTGGTAAGTTAGCTGTCAACTCAGGTGAGATCAACAAATCCATCAAGCAGTCATTAAAAGAATTGACTGCTACGATCAAAGCATTAGAGGAAATAAAATAATCTACATAACAAAAAGCTGCCTGCCGGCAGCTTTTTTTATTGTTAATATTCAAATTTCTTCTCAAAGTATGCTTTCAGGTCAGTAATCTTAATTCTCTCCTGTTCCATTGTGTCACGATCACGAACCGTAACCGCACCATCTTCTTCAGAATCAAAATCATAGGTTACACAGAATGGTGTTCCAATCTCATCCTGTCTTCTATAACGCTTACCGATATTACCACGGTCATCAAACTCACAATTATATAATTTGGACAATTCCGCAAATACCTTTTCCGCACCCTCATTTAACTTCTTAGATAATGGCAGGACACCGATCTTAACCGGTGCAAGTGCCGGATGGAAATGCAATACTGTACGGATATCCGGTTTCTCCTCTGTACCAATATTCTCCTCATCATATGCAGAGCAAAGGAATGCAAGTGTAACACGGTCTGCACCAAGAGAAGGCTCAATTACATATGGAATATATTTGATCTTCTTCTCGTCATCAAAGTAATCCATTGGCTGTCCGGATGTATTCTGATGCTGTGTAAGATCATAATCAGTACGGTCTGCAATACCCCAAAGTTCACCCCATCCAAACGGGAATAAATACTCGATATCTGTTGTCGCTTTACTATAGAAAGAAAGCTCTTCTTTGTCATGATCTCTGTATCTGGTCTCTTCCTGATTCATTCCAAGATCTTTTAACCAGTCGATACAGAACTGCTTCCAATATGCAAACCATTCCAAATCCGTATCCGGTTCACAGAAAAATTCAAGTTCCATCTGTTCAAACTCTCTTGTACGGAATGTAAAGTTACCCGGTGTAATCTCGTTACGGAATGACTTACCAACCTGTCCGATACCAAATGGAATCTTCTTTCTGGAAGTTCTCTGTACATTCTTGAAGTTTACAAAGATTCCCTGTGCCGTTTCCGGTCTCAAATAAATTGTATTCTTTGCATCTTCTGTTACACCCTGGAATGTCTTAAACATTAAGTTAAACTCACGGATCTCTGTAAAGTTGTGCTTACCACATGTCGGACAACAGATATTGTTCTTCTCAATGTAATCCGCCATCTCCTCATGAGACCATGCATCTACAGAACCCTCAATTGCAATTCCATGTTCTTCCATATAATCTTCAATAATCTTATCTGCACGGAATCTCTCATGACATTCCTTGCAATCCATCAATGGATCAGAAAAGCTGCCTAAATGTCCGGATGCAACCCATGTCTGTGGATTCATCAATATTGCACAATCCACACCTACATTGTACGGATTCTCCTGGATGAATTTCTTCCACCATGCCTTTTTGACATTGTTCTTAAGTTCTACTCCGAGATTACCATAATCCCATGTATTGGCAAGTCCGCCATAGATCTCAGAACCCGGATATACAAATCCCCTCGCCTTCGCTAATGCCACAATCTTATCCATTGTCTTTTCCATTTTTCATGCCCTACCTTTTCTTTATTTATATACTATAATTGCATTCTCTTTTCCTGTTGTGGAAGCAATGCCATCTTTTACTTTTACCTGATTGTTGTAATATAAAATGTCACCTTTCACAACAACATCTGTCTTTTCAGAAACACTTAGCACCTTAGCTTTTTTAGTTGCTAAAATATCTGAGACCTTTGCACTCTTACCATCTTCAACAGACTTATATGTACCCGTCATATCTTTTTCTTCACAGGCATCTGCATTTTTCAGTATACAGTCTAAATTATTAAATCCGTTATAGTCCTCCATTCCTTTGTAAGAAAGAACCAGTTTCACCTTACTCATATCTTCTGTATTCAATGATTCATTCCTGACAACCTTCTTGCCCTGCTCGTCATTGTAGTCCGATATCTGTTCGTCAATATATGTCTTCAGATCCTCGGCTTTTACAGAAGAATCCTTATAATCCTCAACCGCAATCTCAACGATTGAACCATTCTTCTTAATAAGTAATGTATTCTTACTATACTTCCCGGCCTCCCTTGCACATCCTGCAAGGCATCCAACCATCAATACGATCACCATTCCGAGCCATATCTTCTTCATCTTATGCACCTCTATATTTTGATTTGATATAATTTCAACTCATATATTCTACAAGAGAATAGATAATATTTCAAGCCAAAGACGAAAGAATTTCTAAAGAGTTAAATTTTTTCGTCACATGTTTGGAAAAATAGCGGCCGATTACCCGGTCAATTTCCGAAAAAACATCATCTGAAACCTGAAACGTATACAATTTGTCAAGCGTTGTACTCAAAATATACTGTATCGTATATATAGCCGACTCTGACATGGAATATACATCCATCCCGGATCTAGCACAAGTCTTACATAACATTCCGTCTCCCGCCGGATAAAATGCCGATACCTGTTTCTCTCCGCATTTCACACAGGAAAATGCCGCCATTGCCTCTCCATCAAATGCCAGTGCCTTTAACTCAAAGATACGCCGGATCAACGGATTGGGAATTTCTTTTCTTCCCAGTGCCTTCAAGGAAAGATATAGCAGATTCAGCATATTGATATCACCAATCCCGTCAACACATAAATATTCCAGTATGTCACAGAAATACGTTCCATAACAGATACCCTCGATATCATTTTTAATGTCGAGAAAATATTCCTTGATCTCTCCGCCGACCAATCGATAAGCATCAAACCCTTCCATCAGAACAAATGTCCCAAAATTAAACGGTTCGCTCAACCCCAGATACGGACTGTTCGGTTTTCTGGCGCCTCTGGCAAATGCCGTTATCTTCCCTCTTTCTTTGGTAAGGAGAACAAGCCTCTTGTCATAATCGCCAACCGGCATACTGCTTAATACCATTCCATATAGTTCTATCTTATCCCGCAAGTATGCCACCTCCTATTCCTTTCTCCTCTGTGCATCATCCAACATCATGGTCAGTCAGAAATCCGCCTGTCTATTCATTATCCTGCTGATAGCCATAATTCTTCAATAAGAATTCGCTATCCCGCCAGTCTTTCTTGACCTTGACCCATAATTTGAGATTCACCTTGGTATCCAATAGTTTCTCCATATCCATTCGTGCCTGGGTTCCAATCTTTTTAAGCATTGCCCCCTGTTTTCCAATAATGATTCCTTTATGGGAGTCTCTTTCACAAATGATCGTTGCATCAATATCTACAATTCTTCCATCCTGTCTGTCCTTCATCCGGTCAATCACAACCGCAATACCATGTGGTACTTCTTTATCCAGACTACGCAGTGCTTTTTCCCGGATCATTTCTGCTACGATTGCCCGTTCCGGCTGATCCGTGATCGTATCCTCATCATAGTATTGTGGTCCTTCTTCGAGATATTGGAAGATTGCAGACATCAATTCATCCGTATTGCGGTTACGCAATGCCGATACCGGAACAATCTCCGCAAAATCATACACTTCCTTATAGGTATCAATCGCCTTTAATATCTCCTCTTCTTTGACCAGATCCGTCTTATTCACCACCAGAATAACCGGTGTGTGCACTCTTTCCAGCTTTTCTAATATATATCGTTCACCGGCTCCGATAAATGTTGTAGGTTCTACCAGCCATAGTATCACATCGACCTCTTTCAATGTATTCTCTGCAACATTTAACATATACTCTCCCAGTTTGTTCTTGGCTTTGTTGATTCCCGGTGTATCCAAAAATACAACCTGTCCTTCTTTTCCGGTATAAACCGTCTGAATTCGATTTCTCGTCGTCTGTGCCTTGCTACTGGTAATTGCGATCTTCTGCCCGATCAAATGATTCATCAATGTTGATTTTCCCACATTGGGTCTTCCGATGATCGTAACAAATCCCGACTTAAATTTCGCCATGGTATCTCCTTTTCCTGCTATCCTGATTCTGTATTATATCAATGATTTTACTTCTTTGAATAATTCTGCTTCTTTTTCAATCACTTCTTCATCTCCCAATGCAGCTACACATTGTTTTGATAAGATTGCTTCTACATAAGGTGCGAGTTCCCGGATTGCCGCAACATCCGCACGTAACACCTCATCACGATCCTGTTGTAACTGTTCGTCCGTAATGCCGGATAAATAACAGATAAAATCATACGCTCCTTCAGCAGATGGTGTCATCGGTGCATCTAACTTTGCAATTGCACCAATAATGTATTTGACCATATCCCGGTCGGATGCATCAAATTCCTGTACATATGTTACCGCATCTTTATATACATCATACGTTCTGCCCAGGTTTGGATCTCTATACGATGTAAAATAACCGTCTCCTATCCGGTTAAAACTGCACATACAGCCGTATGCACCGCCCTTAACACGAACATTGATCCAAAGATAATCATATGAAAAAATAATCTGTAACACATTTAACGCACCGGTATAATGGAAGCCTCTTTCTAAAAAATTACCCGCCTGTGCTGCATATTGTACTTTACTTGCGGTTTTGAAACCTTCATTTCGTACTTCCAACTCCATGGACTGTTCCACAACATCCGACGAATCGTCATTCAGATACTTCTGAATACTGTCCATTGCATTCGTGATCGGTTCGTTCAGATCTTTCATTCCTGTATAAGATACGATCAGGTTCTGCGGTTTTGCAAATGCATTAAGTGCAGCCTTCAGATTCTCACATATCTTTTCATAAGAATCATCAAAATTCTTATATAACGCATTGGCAAACTCATAGAAGGTAATTCCTTCCATTAGTTCTTTGAGATAAGCACCTTTTGAAAAATAAGACAACGCTCTGTTTGCCATCGCCGTATGTCCGTTTTCCGTAATTGCCATCTTCATCTGTGAGATCATTTCTGCCAATACTTCTTTCATTCTCTTCTTATCTGTCACATGTGAGGTAAAGAGAATCTCTTCCATCAGCGCTAATGCATCTGCAACATTTTCTTCCAATACCTTTGTCTTTATTCCGAGGCAGATCTTATAGTCTCCATACTCTTTTTTAACACCAAATGCACTTAACTGAACTCCGACTCCACCTGTTTTCAGATCGATCTCATTGGCAAGATCTCCATAACTGTGTCTGTCTGTATCCACTTCTTTGTATAATGCAGTAAGCAGTGACACATACGGAAGCAATGTAACCGGCACATGATCTAACATAAAATAATATCCGATATAGGCAATTCCGTTTGTGAAAATGTCATGTGAAACAACCGGTATGCCGGCTGCTTTCCATTCTCTGTTCTTAATATGGAATGCTTTTGTGTCGATATCGCTTAATTGCAATAACGGAATACTTGCTAATTCCTTCTGAGACGATGGTTCTGACTGATATCTTGCCAGTTCTTCCGTCTGTTCGATCAATGCTTGTACCTGCTCCTTTGAAAGACTGTCTTTGTATTCCTTTAACTTCTGTGCAAGCTCTGCTTCATTCTGTCTATTTAGTCCCCGTTGCGGAACACCTGTCACGATCGTCTTATGGTTGTTTGTCAAAAGGTACTGTTTCAGAATCTGTTCATAGTAATCCGTTCCAATCTGTTCCTTCAGATATGCAAAGTTATCATCATATTTCAAATACATAAACGCTTCCTGATCGTCATATAACCAGCTTGTGAAAGCAGAAAGACCATACATAAGACCTTTCGGAAATCTTCCGTAGTTTGCTTCCTTTAATTTGAATTCAAAATGATTCAGTGCAGCCTCTAGTACCTTCTTCTCAAATCCATTTTGTACAAGATCCTGAAGTGTCTTCTCCACAATCTCTACAAAACGTTCTTTGTCTGTCTGTTTACACCCTTTTGCAATAATGGAGTAGACCGGTTGAAGAATCCCATCATCATAAGAGCTGAATACATCATTACTGATTCCTGCATCCACTAATGCTTTTTTGATCGGTGCCCCCGGCACATCGATCAAAGCATAGTCAAGCATCATAAACGCAAGATTCAATGTACGGTCTAAACTGTTTCCGACCACAACATTGTAGCTTAAATAGGTATTTTCTTCTTCCTCTTCTGCATCCGCCAACGGATAATTTACCGTGATCTCTTTTGGCTGGTCAAATGGTTTCTGTGTATGAATCCCAGAATCCACCTCCAAATAATCAAATGCACTCAGATACTCTTCATCAATGAAGGCAAGCTCTTTCTCAATGTCCATATCTCCATATAAGTAAATGTAACTATTGGATGGATGATAATATTTCTTATGAAAATCAAGAAATGCCTCATATGTCAGATTCGGAATCTCTTTTGGATCTCCGCCCGAATCACATCCGTAAGTTGTATCCGGCAGTAACGATTTCTGGATCGCCTGCATCAGCTGCTGTTCCGCAGAAGAATAAGCACCTTTCATTTCATTATAGACAACACCATTATATGTGATATCATCCTCTTCCGTTTCCAGATGATAGTGCCAGCCCTCCTGTTTCAGGATCTTATCATTTGTGTATGTGTTCGGATAAAATACCGCATCCAGATATACATCCATCAGATTATGAAAATCCTTTTCATTCACAGATGCTACCGGATATACTGTTTTGTCCGGATATGTCATCGCATTTAAAAATGTATTCAAAGAACCCTTTGCCAATTCCACAAACGGATCTTTTACCGGAAATTTTCTAGATCCGCACAATACAGAATGCTCTGTAATATGAGGCACTCCGGTGTCATCTGTTGGCGGTGTCCGGAAACCAATATTAAATACTTTGTTCTTATCATCATTCCCAATCACCAATACCCGTGCTTTTGTCCGGTCATGTTGCATCAGATATGCGATTCCATTCAATTCCTTGATCGTTTCCTGTTTCAACACCGTATAATTCTTAACTTCCACAACTTGTTCCTCCTTACTCTTCTATCAAAATGAAAATATCCTTTTATAATTCATAACCTAATTATTTCCACTAAATTACTATACCATTCATTCTATCATTTGTCATGAAATAAATCAGAATATCCATAAAAAAACCGAGCAGGCAAACGCCCACTCGATCCCGGACACACAAAAACCCCGAGACAATCACTGTCTCAGGGTCTTGATCGTAGCGGAAGGGAGATTCGAACTCTCGACACTACGGGTATGAACCGTATGCTCTAGCCAACTGAGCTATTCCGCCATAAATGGAACCTACAGGGCTCGAACCTGTGACCCTCTGCTTGTAAGGCAGATGCTCTCCCAGCTGAGCTAAGATTCCATTGTGCGCTTGACACAAGTGATAGTATATTCAAAACTGACACAAATGTCAAGCACAAATTTTTATTTTTTTAAAATTTTTTATTTCCCGAAAAAATACAGGATCAAATACAGGATTCCCAGCACGATCAATATCGGCACTCCAAACGTAAACAACACCCATAATCCGACCTTTAAAATAAAGAATACGATCAGCACCAAAATGATCAAAAATGCAACCAGTAAAAGCTTTGCATACCAGGCGTTCATATCAAAGGTAAATTCACGTTTGACCTCTTTCTCTTCCCTATTCGCCTGTCGATTTTCCCAATCCCGGACTTTTCTGGTACGCCCATCCTCTGTATATTCCACATCCGCAGTCCGTTCATGCCCCTGTGCCGCAATAATCGACCGGGCGATCATAAATGGTTTCCCAAGTTCTTCAATCACCTGTTCCTCGGTCTTTCCACTTTGCATCTGTTCATCAATATATCCGGAATAATAGCTATACGCATCCATCATTGCTTCCGGTGATACTTCTCCGGATAACGCTTTCTTTAATTCTTCTAAAAATTGTTGTTTTGTCATATATACCTCCGTCACTGTGCATTTAATACTAAAACATGATAATTTCCATCACCAAAAGACTGCCAGTTAATACTGCTGTATCGGTTATTCCCCTGAAATATAAACTGCATTGCTTCTTCTGACTCTGTATAGTTCTCAATCACCGCTTCATATCTTTGATTTCCATGTGATATCATTACCTGGTACGCTTTTGTTTTATAGCTCTCAAAGTCTGTAAAATAGTCCTGATTCCTCACATAATAATTATATTCCATGTGATCTGCCTGCGGATAATCTTCTTTCTTCCATGCATGGTTTGCACTCATGATCTCATCCGTCACATTAAAATATGGATGCAGTACATCCTCTCCCTGATCCGGCAGCGGATCATCCCATGTCGTATCGACATGATACCAGTTACCATCCAGTTCCACCATATTCCATGCATGATCAATCCCATCCGCTGTTCCTACCACAAATCTTGTATTGAGTCCTGCACACATCAACAATAACTGCATTGCCTCGGCATAACCATTACAGACCGCATCCCCATCTACCAAAGCACCATAAGCACGATAAATATCACTATCTGTCGCCTGATCCGTATTCTCGCTATACTTACAATGTGCCACCAGATAATCATGAATTGCAACTTCTTTTGCATAATCAGACAGTTCTGACAAATTAATGGAATCCAGCACTTTCTTTACGGATTGATACAACCGTTGTGCCTTCTTCTCCTCATCCGGAATCGCATCGCCATCCATGTATGCTTTCAATACATAATAATTGATCGTACGCTGAATCGTGATCCTGACCTTCTTATACTGCTCTCCTACCGTACCCATTTGTTGATAGGTTTCTCCGCTTCCATATATGCCATTCAACGAAGAGTTGATCTGATTGATCTCATTAACATCCATATCTTTTAAATATACGGTAAATGAATCCGAACCATTCAATATCTCTTCATCCAGCCGCTGTGCTAATGTCTCCAGATCCGAATATATATTATCCTCTCTGAAATCCTCCTCTATATAAGATGCTACCTTTTCCTGTACTTCCGGAATTTGCAGATACAATTGCATCCCCGCAAACACAGCCACTAACACAACCAAAAAAAATATAATTCCTTTACGCATTTCTTACTCCTTCTAATCATACGAAACGAACATGTTCTGATTGTACCATTGTTATTGCTCCGTTGCAAATTATAATATAATTTTTATCTTTTCACCACATTTTATCAGCATCATCTGTTATAATAACCATAGAATATATATTTACCAGGAGGTAATACAAAAGTGCATACAGACCCGATCATTTCTAATTTAAAACATAATATATCCAAAGTTATTATCGGAAAAGACGATAAGATCACATTACTGCTTACCGCTCTTCTTGCAAAAGGACATCTTCTGTTAGAAGATACTCCGGGCACCGGCAAGACCATGCTGGCAAAAGCCTTAGCCGCCTCCATTGACGGCACCTGTAAACGTGTCCAGTTTACACCGGATCTGCTGCCTTCCGATATAACCGGAGTCAACATTTACGATCAGAAAACACAGGAGTTTCACTTCATCGAGGGACCCGTATTTTCCAACGTACTTTTAGCGGACGAGATCAACCGTGCAACACCACGAACCCAGTCCTGCCTGCTTGAAGCAATGGCAGAATTACAGGTTACAACCGATGGCGTCACACGGCAGCTCCCACAGCCTTTCTTCCTGATTGCAACCGAGAATCCGATTGAAACAGCCGGCACCTTTCCATTACCGGAGGCACAACTAGATCGTTTTGCGCTAAAAATCTCCATGGGATTCCCAACCGCCGAAGAAGAACGTATCATCATGGATCACTACATAAATAACGATCCTTTGCAGGAACTGTCTCCCGTATGTTCTCCGGCTGATCTTTTGAACATACAACAACAGGTGACAGAAGTATATCTGCATAATGATCTTAAGAATTATATTGTCTCCATTATTCAGGCGACCAGACACCATGAACAGATCGCTTTAGGCATCAATCCGCGAGGAACCCTCTGTCTGATGCGTTGTTCTCAGGCATACGCATTGATCCACGGACGTGATTACGTCACCCCGGAAGATATTCAGGCACTTGTAAAACCTTGTCTGTGCCATCGTTTACTGTCTTTCCAAAACAGCGGAAGCCAGATATTTGCCGCTTCCATATTAGACGAGATCGTCCGTAACGTTTCTGTTCCTATCGAAAATTTTGAACGCTAAAGGAGTATGTCATGCAATATATCTTAGCGATCATCCTTGCCATATTCCTGTATTCCTTGCAGGATACTTATTATAAACGTCACTGGAAGGATGATCTGACAATCCGTATTGAATATAACCGGACGTATGCAAATATCGGTGACACATTAGAGCTCACCGAAGTGGTTGAAAACCGCAAACGTCTTCCATTACCGGTACTTTGCGTCAAATTCATGACTTCCAAATCTTTTGAATTTGAACACAGTGCCAGTGCTGCGATCTCCGACCACTATTACAGAAATGATGCATTTTCCATTCCGGGCAGCCAGCAGATCATACGCAAACTTCCTTTCCGCGTAACCAAACGCGGATATTACAAGATTGATTCCGTTCATCTGGTAGCAAGAGATCTGTTTCTGATCAAGACATATGCCACAATAGAAGAAAATGCAGCATTCTTATATGTATATCCCCGATTACTGACCAGACACCGGGAACTGCACCTTGCAAATACGATCATCGGCGACATTTTGACCCGCAGTCTCTATATTGATCCTTTATCTTTCCGCGGCATACGGGATTATCATTCCGGTGATTCCATGCGATACATTAACTGGAAATCAACTGCCAAAAATGAGACGTTACAGGTAAATACATTCTACGATACCCAGCAGGCACATGTTGCACTTTTCGTTAATCTGGATACCCGGGAGCCCGGCAACACCGATCATTTAAAAGAATACATATTAAGCATTGCCGCAACCCTGATCCGGCAATTGAACAATCACGGTGTTTCCATTTCGCTATCCATCAATTCCACTGACTGCCTTACCGGACAGCCAATCTTTATTCCGGAAGGAAACGGAACCGAACATTTGCACCGGTTATTTCAAGCCATATCCCGTACGGATATTGCTGTTCCAACACTTTCTTTCATAGAACAGTTAAAATCCTGTCAGGAAGACCATACTTTTCATCAGACCTGTTACCTTATCGTATCCAACGACCGTAATGCAGATCTGATTGACACCTGTATAACACGACAACAGCAAGGAGATACCCTTACCTTTCTCTGCCCGGAATATACAAATGCATATAACACGCAAACCGCAAAGCATTTCTCCGGAAACGCTGCTTTATCCGATTTTTACTTTTGGGAGATAACCAATGACGAAACATAATCTGACCATTTACAAAAATATAAGCCGTGCATGCACGATCGGACTTTCCTACCTGCTGGTCTTCATAACAGTTCTCACGATTTATGAGCAGCAGATAACAAAACCTCATTTTCTGATTGGAATCCCTGTCCTTCTGGTTTCCTATTTATTGATCGAGCGTTACTGTTTTCAGGTTGTCCTGTATTTTTTGCTGCATGGGATTTTTCTGGTTCCAATCCTTTTGATTCCTTATCCCAACATGTGTTACAAGATCCTGTATATCCTTTTCTTTTTCTTTGAATTCAGTCATGCATGTTACATCTGGCGTACCGGCAGTGATCCTGCATACAACGAACTTCCATGGTTTTTATTTTTGTTTGTTGCGGTTTTATATATTGCGGGACGGATGTTACGCCAGAATGCCTTTGCAGATTATGTGTATTACATCGGCCTTGCATTGATCCTGCTGCATTTTGTCCGATATTTTATATATGGTTCCACCCTTATGTTTCAGGAGGCGGAACGTACCACTTCCATGCCAACGAGAAAAATCATGCTGACCAATTTCGCCCTGCTTGGTATGTTGCTGCTCGGTTTTTTATTGCTCGGTATTACGATCCGGTTTCTGCATTTGGATCAATTCCTTTTCACAATTGGTGATGTACTCGTAACATTGTTCTGCGTGTTCATCCGTTTTCTTTTATACCTTATTGCACTGCTGCGTATGTTTCTGTCTTCCGATAAAGCCGGAACGGAACCAGTTGCAGAGGCAGAAGATCTTCAACAGGCAGTACAGCAAATCCCAAAAACGCCGATCTGGGTGGAAATCATCACGGTTCTATTGCAGATTGCACTCATTCTGTTTGCAATCTTCATTTTATACCGAATCATCCGTTTTGCGATCCGTTCGCTCCTTGCACGTTACACAAGTGATTCCGATATCATTGTCCCTTTAAATGATAAAATCGAAAAAGTCGAACAGTGCGAACCCAAAGTTTCACTTGTACAAAAAGCCAAAGAAATATTCGATTCCAGTTACCGGGCAAAGATCCGGCGTTTCTATCGCATACGAATACGTCAGAGCAGGGAATTGTCCATTCGTAAAAATGACACTCCTTCCGATATTGCCAGACAGATGCGAAAAGTATATGATGAAGATATCGATTCTTTAACAGAAGTGTATGAAAAAGCTCGATACAGTAATCGCGAAATCACAATTGATGATGCAAAAAAAGGAGGCATTTTATGATAGATCCACAGATTCCAATCATATTAGCGTCTGCTTCTCCACGGAGAACAGAACTATTGAAGCAGGCAGGATTCACCTTTACGGTAATCCCCTCTTCCATCGAAGAACAACGCACAGAAACATCACCGGACAAACTCGCCGAAGATCTTGCATTTCAAAAAGCAGAGGATGTTTACCAATCAGTCAAACAGGATTACACCGGAAAAGATTTCATGGTAATCGGTGCAGATACAATTGTATACTATGATGGCGAAGTCTTAGGCAAACCAGCCGATGAACAGGAAGCCTTTGATATGTTAAAAATGCTTTCCGACCGCACACATCAGGTGTATACCGGACTTGCCATCATATTAAAAAAGGCAGACGAAAAACAGATCTATCTTATGCACGAACGGACTGACGTCACCTTTTATCCGATCTCAGATCACGAATTAAAAGACTATATTGCTACCGGAGATCCGCTTGACAAAGCCGGTGCCTATGGCATACAGGGACCATTTGCCGTGCACGTTAAGAAGATCAATGGTGACTATAATAATGTTGTAGGACTTCCGATTGCACGACTCTACCAATCCCTCCAAGGATAAAACACACCCTTGCACAGTAAGTGAGACGAACGTGCGAAATATTTAAGGTGTGGTATCAGTTGTATAGGTACAACAATATCACCGCAGGCACATTCGCATTATGGCTCGTACGCAGCAGACACTAAGGCTTG
>OLPV01000163.1_pt1 | contig 62999 bp, 59 predicted proteins | sample 1671961 | NCBI WGS metagenome assembly OLPV01 (sample SAMEA3136630, study PRJEB25190) | human gut metagenome | biome: human gut; feature: human-associated habitat; material: faeces | place: Austria | collected 2013 | reverse complement strand
AAAATGAGTACCTCTGGAGAATGGATTGAATATTTTGAAAAATATCAGAATGTAAGTTCATTATCAAGAGAACTTATAGATGGACTAATAGATGATATATATGTTTATGAAGATAAGAAAATTAAAGTTAAGTTTAAATATGAAGATGAATACAATTATTTAATTCAATATATAAAAAGAAGAAAGGGAGATATACTTTAAAGAGAATTTATCTCTCTTTTTTCTGTAATTTTATAGAAAAAAATTAAATTTTATGATATAATTTGAAAAGTTTTAAGGAGGTTATATATTATAACCGCAAAAACTTAAAAAACTTATGTATGAACACTTACATAAGATTATGAAAAATACGAAAAACAAGAAAAAATGAAGAAGAAAAGCCTCAAAACCCTTGATATTATAACTGTTTTAATGAAGAACGACAGGGTACGCGAATTTGAATGGTTAGATACGAGGAGTTGAGAGGAGCAATCTTTCTTAGACAACACAAATAATAAACCAAAACTACCAGATGGATTTGAATTTCTTCCTGTGAAAAAAAGTATAAATATAAAAAAAGAAAGAAATAACAAAGAACAGTTTATAAACCTATTACTTGAAGCAGATCCGAGTATAGACATGATAAATAGATATTTAAAAAATGCAGACTTGTTTGTATTAACATATGATGAAAGTATAGCATGCGTAGCATTAGTTTCTAAAATAGATGAAAACACAGTAGAATTAAAAAATATAGTAACTAAAAAAGAATATAGAGGAAAAGGCTATGGAAAGAAAATGCTAAAATATTTAGCAGATAATTACAAGGTAAGATATAAGAAAATGATTGTTGGAACATCAGAAAATAACATTCCATTCTATGTAAAACAAGGTTTTGATAAATATGAAAAAACAGTGAAAAATTTTGGAAAAGATAATTATGATGAGAAAATACATAATGAAAATGCAATATGTATTGATAAGTACTATTATTCAAAAAATTTAAATAAGAAGCAATAGAAAATTAGAAATATAAATTAAAGATATGATAAGTGATTAAAAAAGACATGCTTTGCAAGTCCTTTTTTAATCACTTATTCTATTATAAAAGCTAATTGCCCAAATTCCAGCAATACCTACTAAACTATATACTATTCTTGAAACAACAGAGAAACCATTAAATAATGTTTCTACAAGATTGAAATCAAAAATACCAACTAAAAGCCAATTAAGTGAGCCAATAATAACAAGAGTAAGTACTAAACAATTTAAAAATTTCATAAATATGAATCCTCCTTTTATGTGTTAGTATGTAAAGAAAAATAAAAATTATACAAAGAATTTTTTGAAAGCAGAAAAATTGGATGGTTTATTGGAAAAAGTGATTGATTTTGTAATAAAAACTTAATACAAAAATAATACATTAAAATTCACCAAAATAGAAAAAAATCATAATATATACTAAGCTGACATATTTTGGGGGAATTTATATGAAAAAGATAAAAAAAGGCGATATAGTTTCAAGAAATTCGTATCAAAATGATATTTTATTTTATGTTGAAAAAATAATAAAAACAGAAAATAGAGGAAAAGTGGCTATATTAAAAGGCGTAACAATTAGAATTGAAGCAGATGCACCAATAGATGATTTAGAACTTCCAAATGAAAGCCGAATAAAAGAAAATTTAAAAAGAATTGATAAACAAATAGAATTCACAAATGATTATATAGATAACAGAAATGTAATAAAATATGGTAAAATTTTGCATTTGGATGGAGATAGGAGTTATAGTGAAAAAACAGAAAAATACTATAAAAAAAGAGGATTAAATTATATAGTAAAACATGTAATGGAATTTAGACAGCCAATGGTAGTAAGAAAATTATTACAAAGATATAGACCTGATATCCTTGTAATTACAGGACATGACGGTATGATAAAAAATGGAAAAAATTATAATGATATAAACAATTATAGAAATTCAAGATATTTTGTAAAATCGGTGAATGAAGCAAGAAGATGGAATTCAGATAAAAACGAATTAGTTATATTTGCAGGTGCTTGTCAAAGTTATTATGAAGCAATAATGTCCGCAGGTGCTAATTTTGCATCATCACCAGCAAGAATTTTAATCGATTTTATGGATCCTTTAATTGTAGCAGAAGATGTTTCAATAACAAATAAAAATAAATTAATAATGATGTCTGATCTTGAAGGGAAAATAAGAAATGGTAGAAGGGCTGTAAGTGGCATTGGAGCAAAAGGAAAAATGATTGTAATATAATTGTAACAAAAATGTAATGTAAATGTGAAATAAGCAAAAAAACACCGAAAACTCTTAGAAAAATGAGCAAAAGCAGGATTCTACAATTTAAAACATGTTTTGACATTTTTTTTTGAGGATGCTATAATTTTTATAGAATAAAGAAGTAGGTGATTAAATGATTTGCAAAAATGATATAACAAGTATAAAAGCTGATATAGGGGGAAAAATAGGACAAAAAATAATCGTCAAAGGTTCTCTAGGAAGGAGTAAATCGTTTGAAAAAGAAGCTACAATAGAAAAAACATATCCTAACATCTTTGTAGTAAAATATGATGATAATGATAGAAGTGTTACTTATAGTTATACAGATGTATTAACAAGAACAATAGAAATGCAAGTATTTAATGGAATAGATTATACACCATTAATGCCAGAAGTTGTTGAAGTAAAAAGAAGAAGAAGAAAAATAGATTAAAAAAATTCCTTGAAAAAGGAATTTTTTTTTTGCTCTAAAATATATTAGTACTAAATGTATGGTGAATTTTAAAATATAAAATTTACAAAATAAAGTTAGAAAGGAATGTGAATATATGGTTGACTTTGAAACTGAAAAAATATGCCTAAATCAAATAATAAATCAAAAAAAGGATAATTTTTGTGCAGAGGAAAATATTATAATTCCAGATGTAAAACCAGATATATTAAGTACTATTGATTCTTCAGGAAATGTATATATCTATAAAAAAGAAATTGTAAATGGCAGATTGAAAATAGATGGAGGAGTATATACATATGTTATGTACATTGCAGATAATGAGCAAAATGATATACGAGGCTTACATACTGTAATTGATTTTTCACAAAGTATAGAAATAGAAAAATTAACTCAAGATATGGAGTTTGATTGTGATTTAAATATAAGAAATATAGAGTGCAAAATATTAAATGGTAGAAAAATAAACATTAAGGTTAATTTAGAGGCAAACATAAAAGTATTTTCTAATAATGAAAAAGAGTTTGTTAAATCAATAAATGATACTCAAAAAATACAAATGATAAGTAATTCTACAACAGTAAACTCTTTAAAAGGAAAAGGGGAAACAGTTGCAATTGCAAAGGATACAATAACAATTAATGATAATTTAGCTGATATATTAAGCAGTGACATATCAATAAAAAATAAAGATATAAAAATAAGCTACAACAAAGTTTTGTCAAAAGCAGATGTAATGGTAGAAATAATGTATTTGACTGAAGAAGAAAAAATAAATACAACAACAGCACAAATACCGATTATGGGATTTATAGATATTCCAAATATATCTGACCAAGAAATTTGCAATACTAATTATGAAATAAGAAATATTAATATAAAACCAAATAATGTTGAAGATCATTCAATATTTATCGAAATTGAATTTTCAATTTCATGTAGTGCTTTTGAAAATAAAGAAATAAATTTAATACAAGATTTATATAGCCCAGAAGAAGAAATAACAATGTGCCAAGAGCAAGTAAGTTTAATGCAAGATAAAAATGTTGTAAAAGACATGTGTAACATTCAAGAAAAAATAGATGTTTCTGATATTAATAGCAATAAAATATATAGTATTAAATCATGTCCAAATATAGTAAAAGAAAATATTTTAAATGGTTCAATATCATATGAAGGAGAATTAATGTTAAGAATTTTATATGAATCAAATGCTACTAACAGAATAGAAGTAAAAGAACAAACGATATCTTTTACACATACAATAAACAGTGACAGAATAAACAAAAGCTCTAATATAACTACAAATATAGAAATTGATTCAAAAGATTTTATTTGTATGCCAGATAATACTGTTGATGTAAAAATAAGTATGAATTTTATATTAAATATGTATCAAAAAAATACAGTAAATATTGTAAGTAATATAAATGTAGAAGAAAACAGTGGTAATAATAATTCAAGTAGTTTAGTTATATATTTTGTAAAAGAAGGAGATACACTTTGGAAAATAGCTAAAAAGTTTAAAAGTACAATGGAAGAAATTGCCACTGTAAATAACATTGAAGATGTTGATAAATTAAATGTAGGAGAACAATTATATATTCCAAAATATGCATGTACCCAAATATCATAATAAAATGGAAAAAATATATTCTAGAAATAGAATAAGGCTTCCAAAATTTGAGTTTTATAATAATGGTAATATTCGTAAAAATAATAAAATGCCCAAAAAACAAAAAGTATTGTTTAAAGTTATTGCAATTTTACTTGTTGAAATAATCGTTGCTTACAGTGTTATAAATGCTATTGATCCAATAGTAAAAAGACAATGCTCTAATAAAGCCAAAAGTATAGCAACAATAATTTCAAATGAGCAAGCGACAATAGTTATGGAAAACTACAGATATGAAGATCTAGCTGTTGTAATAAAAGATGATGCAGGTAAAATTCAAATGGTAAAATTAAATATTATTCCAGTAAATGAAATTATATCCGATGTGGCGATAAAAATTCAGCAAGAGCTAAACAGTGTTGATAATGCAAGTTTTGGAATAAGATTAGGAAGTTTTACAGGTATTAAACTATTATCTGGAAGCGGACCATATGTAAAAGTAAAAATGTCAACAATAGGAAATGTTGAAACAGAGCTAAAATCAGAATTCAAAACTGCAGGAATAAATCAAACATTGCATCAAATTTATTTAGATATAACCTGCGATGTATCAATTCTAACACCGTTCAACAGTACAACAGAAGAAATAAAAAATCAAATTTTAATAGCAGAATCTATAATTGTAGGCGAAATACCAAGCAGTTACTACAATTTTTATGGAACAGACAACAAAGATGCATTAGAAGTTATAGAATAAAAAAACGGGGACGGTCCTTCTAAAACTAGCCTAAGAGTAAGCATAAATAAAAAAGTAAACTAAAATTTAGAAAAGGGGACGGTCCTTGATGAATTCAAGGACCGTCCCCTTTTTTTATTTTGACAATTCTATTTATGTAGTGATATAATTACATCATAATCTATGTAGATAGAAGGAGGAAACAAATGAAAAATGTAAAAAAAATTGTAGAGATAATTAGTTTGATAATGTTGTCAGTTTTTATTTTTTCAACTAATGTAGAAGCAACAACAATAGGTACGAGTTATTGTATTAACAATAGTGAGTCAACTAAAAAGAATCCAAAGGTTCATTCTAATGATGAAATAATTATATCTCTTTCATTGGATAATGAAGATGAAAAAGTAATGGCAGTTTTTGGTGCTTTAGAGTATGATAAGGATGTTCTTGAACTTCTTGAATTTTCTGATAATAATAGTTCAACAAATCTAGAAGTTGGAACAGGTTGGTCTATAGGGTATATATCATTAAATGGTAATGAAGATGGTGAAAATGCGGATAAGCCAACATTTTTAATATATTCAAATGATGAAAACAGATCAAATACAATAGGGTATATAAAATTTAGAGTTAAAGATCCTGTTAAAGTAAAAAATACTGAAATAAAATTAAAAGATATAACAACATATGATGTTGAGCATATAGAAATTTCAAAAAAAGTAGAGGACACTTCTTTAAATGTAAAGATTTCTAAATTTAATATAAAAAATAAAAGTGATAAATATATGTTGATATTAACAATTGTTATAATTTTGATTATTATAATTGCGGTGACTGTTATATTTATAAGACGCAAAAAAATAAAAGAAAACAATAAAGAAAATGACGAAAAAATATCAGATAATAAAACTGAGAATACAGAAAATGGAAATAATGATAAAGGAATTAATAAAAATTCTAACGAAGATGAAAGCAAAGATAAATAAAAATTTAAAAATAGGTATTATTTATGGTAAAAATAAAGTACCTATTTTTTTATTAAATATACTTTATGGAAATACTTGAAAATAAAGCAAAAATTATGTATAATATACAAATATGAGATGAGGAAAGGAAGTAATAATATGAGTGAAAAGGTAGTACCAATTACATTACTTACAGGATATTTAGGAGCAGGAAAAACAACGCTTATAAACCATGTTTTAAATAATCAAAAAGGTTATAAAGTAGCAGTAATCGTAAATGACATAGGAGAAGTAAATATTGATGCGGATTTAATAGGAAAAGGTGGGATAGTTCAAGAAGAAGATTCTAGTTTAGTTCCATTACAAAATGGTTGTATTTGTTGTACATTAAAAGTTGACCTAATGCAACAAATAGTAGATATAATAAATACAAAAAAATTTGATTATATATTAATAGAAGCAAGTGGAGTATGTGAGCCATTACCAATAGCTCAAACAATAACTGTATTATCAGAGCAAACAGAACAATATGGATTACCAAAAATCTGTAGATTAGATAATGTAGTAACTGTTGTTGATAGTTTGCGCTTAAGAGATGAATTTAATTGTGGAAACAATTTAGTAAAAGAAAATATTGAAGAAGAGGATATTGAAAATCTATTAATTCAACAAATTGAGTTTTGTAATAAAATTATATTAAACAAAGTCGATGAATTATCTGAAGATGAATTAAATATGGTTAAAGCAATAGTAAAAAAACTTCAACCAAAAGCAGAAATAATTGAAGCAAATTATTCAAAAGTTGATGTTGATAAAATATTAGATACAAATTCATTTAATTTTGAAGAAGCATCAATGTCAGCTGGTTGGATAGAAGAGCTAAATAGAGAAGATAATGAAGAAGAAGATCATGAAGAACATCATCATGATAACGACGAAGATGAGGAACATGAAGAGGAGCATGAGCATCATCACGGTCATCACCACCATCATCACGATGAAGGTGAAACAGAAGAATATGGAATAGGAACATTTGTATATTATAAAAGATCACCATTTAACAGAGATAAATTTGATAAATTTGCTGTAGATTTTCCATCAAATATAATTAGATGTAAAGGTGTATTATGGTTTTCAGATGAGCCAGAGTCATCATATGTATTTGAACAATCTGGAAAACAAGTACAAGCTTTTTGTGCAGGGGAATGGGTTGCTTCATTTAGTCCAGAAGAGCAAAAAAAAATAATTGCTCAAAATCCAGATATAAAGAAAAGCTGGGATGAAAAATATGGAGATAGAACAGTTAAACTTGTATTTATTGGAAGAAATATGGATAAAGAAGGAATTATAGAAAAATTAAATAATTGTATTGATGAATAAGAAAAAAGGATATTATTGTAAAATAATATCCTTTTTTTATAAAAAGCACTAAGGAGATAAACTCCTCAGTGCCGATGCGAACACAAAATATTTTTTTGACTTACTACATACGATATTCAAGTAAGTAACTGTTGTCACTTTGATACAAAACGATTACAACACGTGAATTCGGGTTGATTTGAAGTCTGTAAATTTCAGTAGCAGAATCAGGAACATCGGGTTCTGCCATTGCAATTACATTTATTTTAGCTCCTAGACCTACAAAGGTTAATGTTAGTTCTCCAGCACTAGAGTTGATAGCTCCAGTATAGTTGGACGAAAATACATTAAGAAGCTTTTGTGTATTGTTTTCAGATACTTCTAATTCATCAAGAAAAATTGCTTCGGCTGTCAATTGAGGAAGAGCCGTTACATCAATATAAAGCTTTTCATTAAATGCAAAAACCTTATATGTTTGTACAATGGATTTATCACTGTCTGTACATTTTCCTTGAAAAATTTCTAAATTTGTACCAATGTTCATAAGTCCTGCAAATTGCAATGTTTTGTGTTCAAATATCAATTCCGATTTTTCCATGTCAATTTTGACAGGATCATTGCTAATATTAGATATGATTTCAAGGTTTTCAGTTGTGTAATCACTAACATCAATAGTAGTATCAGTTGTGACATCAACATCGAGAAGGAATCGTTTTAGAGAAACTAGTTCACATAAGGTACAATTTCCTTCAATAACCTTTTGCTTCATGAGAGCCAAATCCAAACCATTTACAATCTGATCGTCATTCAAATCATATTTGGTCAGAAATGAAGTACTTCCTGTTGTTTCGATGCTTTCAGCAGAGACGATAGTTGGTGTGAAAACCAATATCATCAAAACGGAAAGCACGATTGTAATGAGACTTTTTGTCCTCATAAAATGAAACCTCCTAATTAGTTCGCATCTGCAAAGAAAAATCTTTGTGTTAATTAGTGTACCATATTTATATAATTTTGTAAATTAAAATATTTTATAGTATTGACAAATAAAATTTATAAGCATATAATGAACATATGAACAAATATTCATATAAAAGAAGGTGATATTTTGATAAATGAAGATCAGGGATTTATTGATTATAAAAAAATAGAAAAAATAAAAAAAGAAATGATAGATGAAGATATAATTTTCGATATGGCAGAGCTTTTTAAAGTATTTGGAGATTCAACAAGAATGAAAATAATAAGTGCATTGCTACAAGATGAATTATGTGTTGGTGAAATCGCAGAAATAACAAATTCAACACAATCTGCAATATCACACCAATTAAGAGTTTTAAAACAAGCTAAACTTGTTAAGTTTAAAAAAGTAGGAAAAACGGTATATTATTCATTAGATGATGACCATATTTATCAAATATATAAATTAGTTAAAGAGCATATAGAAGAATAGGAGGAATGCAAATGAAAAAACATGTATATTTATTAAAAGATTTAGATTGTGCAGATTGTGCAAATAAAATACAACAGGAGCTTTCAAAAAATGAGAATTTAAAAAATGTAACAGTTAATTTTAATACATTAAAATTAATCTATGAAACAGATATTTTAACAAAAGAAGATGTTGAAAAAATAGTACAAAGTGTAGAGCCAGAAGTTACCTTAACAGAAGTAAATGAAAAAGGTGTTGTAAAAAAATACGAATTTATATTAAAAGATTTGGATTGTGCAGATTGTGCAAATAAAATACAACAAGAGCTCTCAAAAAATGAAAGTTTAAAAAATGTAACTGTTAATTTTAATACATTAAAATTGGTATATGAAACAAGTAATTTATCTAAAGAAGAGGTTGAAAAAATAATTCAAAGTATAGAGCCTGAAGTTACTTTAATTGAAAATAAAAAATCAAAAAGTAAAAAGATGAAAAAGCAAAGTGTACTTCCAGAAATAATAAGATTAATTGTAGGTTTAGTAATTGCATTAATAGGAATTTATGCACCATTACAAGAAGGTTTAGGAATAGTTATACTTATAGTTGGTTATTTAATTTTATTATATAGAACAGTAAAAAATGCAATAAAATTATTAATATCAAGTAAAAAAATAAATGAAAGTTTATTAATTACAGTGTCAGTAGTAGGTGCATTTTTAGTTGGTCAAAAAATGGAAGGTTTAATGGTTATTACTTTATATGAAATTGGTAAAATACTAGAAGGTAAAGCTGTTAATAAAACTCGTAAATCAATATCTGAATTAATGGATATAAGACCAGAATATGCAAATGTAAAAATAACAGAAAAAGAATGTAAACAAATTTCTCCAGAAGAAGTAAAAATAGGAGATACAATAATTATTAAACAAGGTGAAAAAGTTCCAATTGATGGAATTGTCACAAAAGGGAGTGCATCATTAGATACATCTTCATTAACAGGAGAAAGCTTATTATGTCATGTACGTGAAGGTGATAATGTATTATCTGGAAGTATAAATGAACAAGGTTTGTTAGAAGTTAGAGTTACTAAGGATTATGAAGATAGTACAGTAAATAAAATTTTAGAACTTGTTGAAAATGCTACAGATAAAAAAGCAAAAACAGAGACTTTTGTAAATAAAGCTTCAAAAATCTATACACCAATTGTGTTGATATTAGCAGTATTAGTTGCAGTATTTTTACCTTTAATAAATAAAGGGGTAACATATAGTGAAAGTATTTATAGAGCATTAATATTCTTAGTAATATCATGTCCTTGTGCAATTGCAATATCAGTACCACTTAGTTATTTTTCAGGAATTGGAAAATCTTCTAAATCCGGAATATTAATAAAAGGTAGTGATTACTTAGATGCATTAAAAAATATAAAAGAAATAGCTTTTGATAAAACAGGAACACTTACTAAAGGAAAATTTGAAATAAGAAAAATTGATGTTTATGATAAAAATTATACAGAGCAAGATGTGTTAAGATATATTGTAATGGGAGAAAGTTTTTCAAATCATCCAATAGCACAATCAATTTTAAAACTAACTAATATTGATTTTGATAAACAAAAAGTAGAAGATTTTAAAGAAATTTCTGGAAGAGGTTTAAGTTATAAATTTGAAGGAAATACTATATTAGTTGGAAATAAAGAGCTTGTAGATTATGATAAAGATAAAACAGAAGGGACAAAAATATTCTTAAAAATAAATGAAACTGTTGTCGGTGCTGTTAATTTAGCTGATACAATAAAAGAGGGAACAAAAGATGCTCTAGATAAGTTAAAAGAACAAGATATAAAAGTTAGAATATTTACAGGTGATAACAGAAGAATTGCAAATAAAATTGCAGATGAACTTGAAGTAAAAAATATAGAAGCTGAAATGTTACCAGCTGATAAATATAATGCATTAGAAAAAATATTAAAGAAATATAAAAACACAGATGGTAAAGTTGCATTTGTTGGAGATGGAATAAATGATTCTCCAGTGCTTGCATTAGCAGATGTAGGTGTATCTATGGGAGGAGTTGGAACAAATTCAGCTATAGAAGCATCTGATGTGGTTATTATGACTGATTCAATAGATAAAATAAATGAAGCAATTGAAATTTCAAAAAAGACAAGTAAAATAATTAAACAAAATTTAATATTTGCAATAACTACTAAAATAGTAATATTGGTATTAAGTACAATTGGAATAGCAGGAATGTGGCAAGCAGTTTTTGCTGATGTTGGTGTAACATTAATTACAATTTTGAATACATTACGAATATTAAAATAAAACAAAGGAGGCTACAGAAATAAAATCTGTGTCCTCCAGGCAATTAGCGACTTCCAAAAAAGTCATCTGCATCTGCCGAAACTCGACAAAGACTATAGAGGGCTAATCCACTAAATCCGGTTAATGCAGCAATTATGATTATGATTGCTATTGCCATAACAATTCCTCCTTTAAGGATATTTTATATTAAAAAGTATATCATAGAAAAATTGATTTGTAAATTATTTTTTTTGTGATATAATAAAACAATAGAAAAATTTGTAATTTTGTGTAAATTAAGTACATAAAATATTTTTCGATAGAATTATAATAAAGAAAAGGTGTAGTAATATATGAATAATAAGAAGAAAATTTTAAAAATTATATTTACAATATTATCAGTTGCTTTATTTGTTGGATTAATAATATACTTATTTCCAACAATGAAAGGAATAACAACTCCAGAAGGAAGACTTAAATTTCAGCAAAAATTAGATGGAATGGGTATGGGAAAATTCTGGGTATTATTAGCATTACAATTCGCTCAAATTTTATTAGTAGTACTTCCTGGTGAACCATTAGAGGTATTAGCAGGAATGTGTTATGGAACTGTTGGTGGAACCATATTTATATTAGCAACGGTATTTATTACAACAACATTAATTTTTTATTTAGTAAAAAAATATGGAAGATCATACATAGAGCAATTTTTTAAAAAAGAAAAAATTGAAAAAATTGAAAACAGTAAGTTTTTTAAAGATTCAAAAAATATAGAATTAGTAATGATGATTTTATTTTTAATTCCAGGAACACCAAAAGATTTGCTAGTGTATTTGGGAGGATTATTACCAATCAAATCGTGGAGGTTCATATTAATATCAACATTTGCAAGATTTCCATCAATAATATCATCAACAATAGTTGGTTCAAAAATAATGGATGGTAATGTAAAAATAATAGTAATGGTTTATGTAGCAACATTTATTTTAGCTGGTTTAGTAATTTTGCTTGTAAATAAATTTGATAAAAATAAAGTTACAAAAGAAGCCATAAAGGTAATAAAGTAGATTAAAAATAATTGGAGTGAAAAATGAAAAAATTACTTATAGCAACAGAAAATAAAGAAAAATTTAAAATTGTTAGTTGGTTATTAAGAAAAACTGGTCTTACAGAAGAGAATTATCAAATATTATCTTTGAAGGATATTAATTATAATGGACCAGATAAAAAAGAGGTTGGAGATATAACCCAAAGAGCTAGAATAAAAGCAGAAACTGTTAAGCAATATTTTTCTAATGCAACTTATGATTACTTTGTAGGAATTGATGATGGGATTATTTTGAAGGGACAGATGATAGAAAACGTTAAAGAGCACTTAAAGAAAATATTGTATGAAAACTATTTGTCTGATGGAGAAGAAATTATTTTTCCAAGAGCCTATTATATAGTAGGGAGAAATAATGATGAAGTTTTTCAAGAAGTAATTGAAATACCATATGTGTATATGCCAAGAAATAATGCTTGTATAAAGGAGTTTTCGTATCCGCTAAGTCAAGTTTCTGCACCAATTGGATATGATAGGCCAATTGCAGAATTGACAACAGAAGAAGCAAATAATTATTATTGGAAATATTCTAAATTAAAAATGGAAAAATTGATAAAGAATATAAAATAAGAAAAGAGCATTGTTCTCTTTTCTTATTTTATAGAATTTTATTGCAAAAAAACTCGAATTTTGTCTTACGATTTTTCTTGAAAAGTAGATAAATTCAGTATAAAATACATACAAGTTAAAAGTTTAATGCAAAATATTTTTATTCAGAGCGAATTTAAAGTTCATAAATTTAATTCAAACACTTAAATTCTAAAATATTCCAAAAGCATAAGCAGTGCAATAATTTAAGAAAATTAAGCTACAAATTTAAAGTAATATATTAAAAAAATGTATTCTCGCTACAAATTTGTAATTTACATAAAACTTTAACAAGTTTCTAATAATTTTATATTTCAAGATAATTTAAATCAAAATAATTTCAAAAAAAGTAAATGCGATACTACAGTTTAAAATTCTCACAAGTCTAAATAAAATTCCAAACAACATAAATAAAAAACACTTAAACTATTGCACAAAATTTAACTAATATGTTAAAATAAAAGAAAGGAAAAACTATGGCAAAAAGTTTAACAAACACCCCAAGCCCCAAATACCTACCAACAAATGATGTAATATTCAAATGTTTGTTAGGAAATCCAGGAAACGAAAGAATAACAAAAAGCTTTTTAGAGCACATAACAGGGGAAGAAATTGAAGAAATATCAACAAACTTCAAATTAGAATTATTAAAAGAAAAACCAAAAGATAAGCAAATGGTAGCTGATTTAATTGCAAAAGATAAATATCTTCAAAAGTACATAGTAGAAATGCAAAGAAAAGCATATGATTATTTACCAGATAGATTTATAGCATATTTATCAAAAACATATGTGGCAGATATCAAAGTAAAAGAAGATTATAAACAGCTAAAAAGAACAGTATTAGTAGTACTAATGGAAGAAGATTTTCCAAATTTAGAAAGCATACAAGAATATCATACAGTATGGCATTACAGGGAAGAAAATCATAAAGAGAAAATATTAACAAAAAATACAGAAATACATATATTAGAGTTACAAAAATACAAAAAATATAAAAATCAAACAGGAGAAATAGACCCATGGTTAGAATTTTTTATAAATCCATATGGAGAGGAGGTACAAAATATGGCAAGAACAAGAGCTGAATTAGAAGAAGCAGTAAGACAATTACGACTTTTAAATGCAGACGAAGAAGTACAACAATTAGCAGATGCCGAAGACTGGGCACGATATGACTACAATAGTGCGATGGCTGAAATGAAGGAAAAAGGATTAGCAGCAGGATTAGCCGAGGGGCGAGCTAAAGGACTTGCAGAGGGTCGTGCAGAGGGTCGTGCAGAGGGTCGTGCAGAGGGTCGTGCAGAAGGTCGTGCAGAAGGTCGTGCAGAAGGTCGTGCTGAAGGTCGAACTGAAGGTCGAACTGAAGCAAAAAAAGAACTTGTGAAAAAAATGTTGAAAAAGGAAATGAATATTGATTTAATATCAGAATTAACTGGATTGACGAAAGAAGAAATAGAAAATTTGGCATAAAATGTAAATGGTGATTTTAACAGATTATAATTTATATTGGTTTACGGTGAATTGACTGACGGCAAATATTATAAAAAATATAAAAAGAATAATATTTTGTATGTTGCATTTTCGAAAAGAGAGCATGCGGATGTATTAGTATGTACATCTGCATTGCTCTATTTTTTGTTATAAAAGTAAAAATAAGGATAACCTTAAATGGATACAAAAATGGAAAAGAAAAAAATATTCAGAAAAATATTTATTTTTGCAATGCAGTATGATAGGATATAAATGTTAAAAAAAAAGTAATAAAATACAATAAATGGAGGTAGTAAATATGAAAGTTTCTATATTAGCATCAACAAATCCTGGATATAAATTAACAAAGGATGAAGCATTAAAGTTTGGAGGAAAGTCGGCGGGTATATGTTATATGCCAGATGATATAGAGGCTTTATTTTCTGAACCAGAAGAAAAAACAATAAGAAGAGCAAACATGACTTTAAATTCTGGTCATCACAGTGTATTTGACCATACTTCATATAATTTAGCATTAGAAGGAATTCCTAAAATTTTGGCAATGATATTAAACAATGAAGGTATGTATACAACATCAGAAAAATCAGCAAGATACACAAAAATGCAACCTTCAGAGCAAGAAAAAAATGTATATGAAAAATGGATAGAAATTTACAAAAAAGAGATTTCAAAAGTATATCCTCAAATAGATGAAAAAAAGGTAAAAAAATTAGCACAAGAAAATGCTAGATATTTAATTAGTATTTTTACTCCAGCTACAACAATGGAATATACAGTAAGTTTAAGACAATTAAACTATATTGCACATTGGTTTGAAGATTACATAAAAAATGAAGATAATAATGAATTTAATAAAAAATTAAAACCATATATGAAGGAATTTTTAGACTGCATTTCAGATTTAATAATCCCAGAGCTAAATTCAGATGTAAAAATGCGTAAAATATCATTATTCGATGAAAGAAAAAGTCGTAAGGAAGAATTTGGAGAAAACTATTGCACAACATATGAAGGTACTTTCGCAGAGTTTGCACAAGCGCAAAGACATAGAACACTACAATATAAAATAAGACTTTTAGACGAAGTAAAATTTTATATACCAGAAATTATTGAAAATGATGAAGAGCTAAAAAATATGTGGCTTGAAGATATGAACAGTTTAGCAGACTTATATCCACAAGGAATGCTTATACAAATAAATGAAAGAGGAACAGCAGAAAACTTTATTTTAAAATGTAAAGAAAGAGTTTGTGGTTGTGCTCAACTAGAAATAATGAAACAAACTTATGAAATTTTAAATAAATATATAGAAAATACTAAAGAAACAAACGAAGAAATTTATAATTATTTATTACCATATGCAAAAGGAGCAAGATGTACATATCCCGGATTCAAATGTACAAATGTATGTATGTGGGGCGCAAAAAATGCATTAACAAGAAAAATTTAAAAGAAGGAATTTTTTATGGAAGACATTTTAAATAACATCACAAATCCAAAAGATTTAAAAAAATTAAATTATGAAGATAAAAAAGAACTAGCTGAAGAAATAAGGTCATATATTATAGATGTTGTATCAAAAAATGGTGGACATTTGGCCTCAAATTTAGGAGTTGTAGAGCTAACAATAGCGTTACACAGTATATTTGATACTCCAAAAGATAAAATTATTTGGGACGTAGGTCATCAAACCTATGTACACAAAATTTTAACTGGAAGAAAAAATCAAATGAAAACTTTAAGAAGGCTTGATGGAATTTCAGGTTTTCCTAAAACAACAGAATCAGAATATGATTGTTTTAATACAGGACATAGTAGTACATCAATTTCTGCTGCATTAGGTATGGCGAGAGCAAGAGATATTTTAAATGAAAATTACAAGGTCATTGCTGTTATTGGAGATGGTGCTTTAACAGGTGGAATGGCTGAAGAGGCTTTAAATGATGCTGGGGCAAGTAAATCTAATATTATAGTTGTATTAAATGATAATGAAATGAGTATATCAAAAAATGTTGGAGGAATTTCATTATTATTAGGTAAAATGAGAACAAAAAATGTATATACAAAAGCAAATGAAAAAGTAAGAATTAGAATGGGGAATATTCCTAAAGTTGGAAATAAAATAGTAAAACTAACATCAAGAATAAAAAATAGTATTAAGCAAATTTTCATATCTAAAATGTATTTTGAAGATATAGGATATACATATTTGGGACCTGTAGATGGAAATGACATTGAGGCTGTTGAAGAAATTTTAGAGCAAAGCAAAAAATGTAAAGGACCAGTTTTAGTACATGTTGTTACTAAAAAAGGAAAAGGATATAAACTTGCAGAAAAAAATCCATCAAAATTTCATGGAACAGCACCATTTGATAAAAAAACAGGTGAGGTTTTAAAAGCAAAAAGTAAAGATTATTCAAAAGTATTTGGCGAAAAATTAGTAGAAATTGCAAAAAACGATAATAGAATTGTAGCAATTACAGCCGCAATGGCTGATGGAACAGGATTATCAGAATTTAAAAAGAAATATCCAAAAAGATTTTTTGATGTTGGAATTGCAGAGCAACACGCTATAGGTATGGCTGCCGGAATGGCAAAAAGTGGATTAATTCCAGTTGTTCCAATATATTCGTCATTTTATCAAAGAGCTTATGACCAGGTAATTCATGATGTTTGTATGCAAAACTTACATGTAATAATGTGTGCAGATAGAGCTGGAATTGTTGGAAATGATGGTGAAACACATCAAGGACTATTAGATATGGCATCTTTTTCAATTGTGCCTAATATGACAATTATGGCTCCAAAAGATTTTAAGGAGTTTGAACAAATGATAGATTTTGCAGTAAATTTTAATGGACCAATTTTAATTAGATATCCACGAGGTGGAGAAGGAAATTTGAAGCTAAAATGCAATGAAAAAATTGTATTAGGAGAATCAGAGCTATTAAAAGAAGGTTCAGATGTAACAATAATTGCTATTGGAAAAATGGTTGAAAAGGCAGTAGAGGTTGCAGATGAATTTTCAAAAATTGGAGTTGATGCTGAAATTATTAATGCTCGATTTATTAAACCATTTGATGAAAATAAAATAATAGAATCAATAGAAAAAACAAAAAATGTTATAACAATAGAAGATGGTTTTATAAAAGGTGGATTAGCAACTACAGTAAATGAATTAATTGCGAAAAATGGTATTATAGATGTAAATATAAAAAATTGCGGATATGATGATGAGTTTGTAAAACAAGGTAGTGTTCAAGAGCTTGAGCAAATTAATGGTTTAGATTGCAATAGTATTGTTGCTTCTTGGGTAAAAAACGAAAATATTGTAAATGAGGTATTACATGGATAAACATTTAATTTTAGAAAAATATAGAAATTCAGAAGAAAAATTATTAATCTCTAAATTATTTGATAAAATTGAAATGGTTAATAAAAGTAATAAAATTGAAACTACAGATTTTTTAAACGAACACGAACAGAATATTTTAAAAAATGTTCTTAATATAATTAAATTTGAAAATTATGTTTTTTCTGGTGGCATTGATAATTCAGATAGAAAAACAGTTGTTATATATCCAGAAAAAATGAAGATAATTTTTGAACAAAATAATTTTAAATATGATACTGTATTTTCTGTTTTTAGAATTAAATTAAGTAAGGAAGATATTGGAAAATTTAATCATAGTGTGTATTTAGGCGGACTAATAAAACTTGGAATTAGTAGAACTAAAATTGGTGACATAATTTCATATGATGATGGTGCTGATGTTATTGTAAAAAAGGAGCTTGAAAAATTTATTTATACAAACATAAAATCTCTAAATAGATTTTGCGGATGTGATGTTTGCCTTATTAAATTGAATGAAATAAAATCAGTTGAAAAAAAGTTTATAGACATTAAGATTGTTGCCTCATCGCTTCGTTTAGATAATATTATTGCTGACTTGGCAAAAACATCTAGAAGTAAAGCTATTGATATTTTGGAACAAGAGCGAGTTTGGGTTAATTATGAGGTTGAAAGCAAGGCAACTAAATTGATTAAAGAAAAAGATATTATAACTATTAGAGGAAAAGGCAAGTTTATTGTTGATGAAATTGCTGGGAGTACTAAAAAGGGTAACTATGTGATTTGGTTAAAAAAGTTTGCATGAAAGAATAGAAGGGAGAATTGAATATGGCAGTTATTATTGATGGAAAGAGTTTAGCTAAAAAGATTAGAGACGGTCTTAAGGATGATGTTGCAAAACTTAAAAAGAAGGGAATTATTCCTAAACTTGCAGTTATTATGGTTGGCGATGATAAGGCTTCTAAAGTATATGTTAAAAATAAAAGTAAAGCATGTGAGGAGATCGGTATTGAGTATGAGGAATTTTTAAGAAATTCTGATATTACAATGGATGAACTTTTGAGTTTGATTGATGAATTGAATGCTAGAGATGATATTCATGGTATTTTATTGCAAAGTCCTATCCCAAAACATTTGGATATAAATAAAGCTTTTAATAGAATTGATTATAGAAAAGATGTGGATGGATTTAATCCTGTAAATGTTGGTAAATTAGTAATTGGAGAAGATTGCTTTATATCATGTACACCTTTTGGGGTTATGAAAATGTTGGAAGAATATGGCATTGATATTGAAGGGAAAAATGCTGTAGTTGTTGGAAGAAGCAATATAGTAGGAAAACCAATAGCACAATGTTTGTTGGCTAAAAATGCTACTGTAACAATATGTCATTCAAGAACAAAAAATATACATCAAATAACAAATAATGCAGATATTTTAGTAGCAGCTCTTGGAAAACCTAAGTATATAAAAGATACAATGGTAAAAGAAGGTGCAGTTGTAATAGATGTTGGTATAAATAGAACAGAAGATGGCAAATTAGTAGGAGATGTGGATTTTGAATCAGTAAGTAAGAAGGCTTCATATATAACACCTGTGCCAGGAGGTGTAGGTCCAATGACAATAGCAATGCTGATGACTAATCTAGTAAAAGCAGCTAAAAATTGGGGAAATATGAAAAAATAAAGTTATCATAAAAATATTAAATGAGTAAAATAAAAATCAAATTTGGATTTTTCTAAATTTGATTTTTTTATTAAATTAAAACAGCTTTAAATACAAAGAAAAATTTAAAAAAATACTTTTTCTTTGTAAACAATAATGATATAATACATACAAATGTTTTAGGAGGAATAAAATTATGTTCGAAACAATAAGAGTTTACGCTTTTGTTGGACCATCAGGAACAGGAAAGAGCTATAGAGCTCAAATGGTTGCGGGTGAAAATAATATTAAATATATAATAGATGACGGATTACTGGTAAATGACAATGAAGTAGTTGCTGGTACATCAGCGAAAAAAGCACCAACTAAAATAGAAACAATAAGGCATGCTCTTTTTATTAATGAAGACGAAAAAAATGTGATTGTTGAAGCTATAAAAAAATATAAGCCAGAATCTATTTTAATATTAGGAACATCAGATGGAATGGTATCAAAAATTGCTCAAAATTTAGAATTACCACCAATAAGTAAAACTATTTATATATCAGATGTTGCAACAGAAGAAGAAATGCAAAAAGCTAGAAGAATTCGTGTAACACAAGGTAAACATGTTATACCAGTGCCTACATTTGAAATAAAAAAAGATTTTTCAGGATTTTTATTAGATCCTTTGCAAATATTTAAAATGAAAGGTGGAGGTCAAGATCCATATATTGCTGAAAAATCAATAATAAGACCTACATTTAGTTATTTGGGAAATTTTACGATTTCAGATACAGTATTTAGACAAATAATACAAATGTTAGTAAAAAAAGAAAAAGACATAGTTAAAATTTCAAAAATAAGAATAGATAAATATGGTGAAGGAATGTCAATTTATATGCAATCTATAGTAAAATATGGTTGTAATATAGAAGAATGTCATAAAAAGTTTCAAAACAAGGTAAAAAAGGAAATTGAAAGATTGACATCAATGAATGTTCAAAAAATAGAAATCTTAGTAAAATCTATAATAATGGATGAAACCAATAACTAATTAAAGTATTGGTTCAGTTATAATACAAGGAGGAGTAAGAATGTCATTTGTAGTTGCAATAGATGGACCTGCAGGAAGCGGAAAGGGAAGTATAACAGAAATAGTAGCAAAAAAGTTAGGTCTAGAATGTATAGACACAGGAGCGATGTATAGATGTGTAACATTAGATATGATAAATAAAAATATTAAATTAGATGAGTTAGATAAAATAAAAAATCTATTAAACAATATAGATATAAATTTAGATGAAGAAAATAAAAAAGTATTTTTAAACGGAGAAGATGTTACTGAGAAAATAAGAAGTATGGAAGTAACTAAACTTGTGTCAAAGGTTTCAAGTATAAAAGAAGTAAGACTTAAACTTGTAGATTTGCAAAGAGCAATAGCTAAAAATAAAGATATAATAATGGAAGGTAGAGATATAACAACAGTTGTATTTCCAAAAGCAGATGTAAAAATTTATTTAGATGCAGATGTAGAAGAAAGAGCAAAGAGAAGATTTAAACAAAATCAGCAAAAAAATATAGAGTCAACATATGAAGAAGTATTACAAAATATGAAAAATCGCGATGAGAATGACAAAAATAAAGAATTTGGTGCATTAAAAGTTGCAGAGGATGCAATAGTGATTGATTCAACAAATATGACGATAAAACAAGTTACTAAAAAAATTGTAAAATTAATAAAAAATACTAAAAAAGAGCAAAGACTTGAACAAAAGGTTTATGAGGAAACACCAGATACAGCTTTTAAAAGATTTAGATTAAAGCTTACTAAAGTTATAGTATATAATGTGTTTTATAAATTAGTATATAGAATAAAAAAGGTTGATGAAAAAAATCTACCTGATGAAGGAGCTTATATATTATGTGCAAATCATGTAAATATGTTAGATGCTCTTGCTGTTGTTTGTGGATGTAAAAGAAAAGTTAGATTTATATGTAAAGAAAGTATGTTCAGAAGCAAATCCTTGGGATGGGCTCTTAAACTATCAGATACAATACCAATAAATAGAGAAAAAAATGATATTGAAGCAATGAAAAGATCTTTAAAGGCATTGAAAAATGGCGAAGTATTAGGCGTATTTCCAGAGGGAACAAGAAAAGGTATGGCAAAAAATTTAAAGGCAAAAAGTGGAGCTGCATTCTTTTCTTTAAAAACAGGTACTAAAGTAATTCCAATGGGAATTCAAGGTTCATTTAAACCATTTACGAAAGTAAAATTAGTTTTTGGAGAGCCACTAGATTTTTCAGAATACTACGGCAAAGAAAAAGATAAAGAAGCCTTAGAAAAAGTAACTAATATTATTATGGATAATATAGTTATGTTGACAAATAAAGATAAATAATATATAATAAAAAAATGTTAAGGTAGGTAAGAAATTTATGGAAAAAATTAATGAAAATATTACATTTGAAGAATTATTAAATCAAACTTTAAAAGAAATTAAAGTTGGTCAAACTGTTACAGGAACAGTAATTGAAATAACACCTAAAAATGAAGTGTTTATAGATATTGGATATAAGGCTGATGGAATAATTCCAGCAAACGAATACATTTTAAATGCTGGTGAAACAGTACAAGAAAAATTCAAATTAGGTGACAGGGTAACTGCTGTTGTTGTAAAATTAAATGATGGATTAGGTAATGTATTATTATCATATAACAGAGCAAGAAGAGAAATTGATCAAAAAGAATTTGAAAGCAAAGTAAATAATAATACAGTATTTAAAGCTATAGTTTCAGAAGTAAATGAAAAAGGTTTAATAACAAACTTTAATACAATAAAAATATTTATACCATTATCATTATCTGGAATAAATAGAAACGAAGATCCACATACATATAAAGGAAAAGAAGTAAAATTCAAAGTAATAGAGTATAATCCAAAAACAAATAGAATAATAGGATCAATAAAGCAAATAGCTGATGAAGAAAAGAAAGCAAAACTTGATGAATTCTGGAATAATGTAGAAGTTGGAAAAATGTATACAGGAACAGTAACAAGTTTAAGTGAATATGGTGCTTTTGTTGATATAAACGGAGTAGTTCAAGGATTATTACATATATCAGAAATAACATGGGAAAGAGATAAAAAACCAAAAGATATATTAGAAGTTGGACAAGAAATAAAAGTTAAAGTAAAAGAAGTTGATAAAGAAAATAAAAGATTAAAATTAATTTATGACAAAAAAGGTCCAGATCCTTGGGAGAAAGTAGAAGAAAAGTATAAAGTATCAGATGTAATTCCAGTTAAAGTACTACACTTTGTTCCATTTGGTGCATTTGTAAAAATAGAAAAAGGTATAGAAGGTTTAATACATATATCACAAATATGTGAAAGAAGAATTGCAAAACCTGAAGATGTATTAAAAATAGGACAAAAAGTAAATGCAAAAATAATTAGCATAGATAAGGAAAACAAAAAAATAGAATTATCAATAAGAGAAATAGAAGGCACAAGCCAAGATACAGACTTAATGGTAAATGAAGAAAAATCAGTAGCAGTACAAGATGAAGAAAAAGGAATGACAACAACTAAAGAAACAGAAAAATCAATGATAAATACAGATAACAACAAAGAAATAATAACAAAAGATTAATGCAATAAAAATTGCATACAAATAAATGGCAGACATTAAAATTCTATGTCTGCCATCAAAATGATTTTTGATAAATAAAAAATGAATATAAAAGGAGTAATAAAAATGAATAATAAAAACATAAGAAACATAGCTATTATAGCACACGTTGACCACGGAAAAACTACATTAGTAGATGCTTTATTAAAACAAAGTCATGTATTTAGAGCAAATGAACAAGTTGCAGAAAGAGTAATGGATTCAAATGATATTGAAAAAGAAAGAGGAATAACAATTCTTTCAAAAAATACATCTGTTATGTATAATGATATAAAAATAAACATAGTAGATACACCAGGACATGCTGACTTTGGAGGAGAAGTTGAACGTGTTTTAAAAACAGTTGATGGTGTTTTATTATTAGTAGATGCTTTTGAAGGACCAATGCCTCAAACTCGTGAAGTTCTAAAAAAATCACTAGCATTAAATTTAAAACCAATAGTTGTAATTAATAAAATAGATAGACCAGGAGCAAATCCTTTAAAAGTTGTTGATCAAGTATTAGAATTATTTATTGAATTAAATGCATCTGATGAACAATTAGATTTCCCTGTAATTTACGCATCAGCTAAAAATGGAATTGCAAAAATGCATTTAGATGATGAATCTGATAATGTTCATTGTATTTTTGATACTATAATAAATACAATAGAACCACCAAAATGCGATATGGATGGAACAGCTCAAATGTTAGTTTCAAATATTGATTATGATGATTATTTAGGTAGAATTGCTGTTGGAAGAATCGAAAGAGGAACAATAAAAAACGGTATGGCAATTTCTATATGCAAAGGTGAAAAAGTTGTTCAAGGTAAAATTGCTAAATTATTTACTTATATGGGACTTAAAAAAGTTGAAGTTGATGAAGTAAAAGCTGGTGATATAGTAGCATTATCTGGAATTGCAGATATTAATATAGGTGATACAATATGTGATATAGATCACCCAGAAAAAATTCCTTTTGTTGATATTGATGAACCAACAGTTTCTATGACATTTAGTGTAAACAATGGACCTTTAGCTGGAAAAGAAGGACAATTTATAACATCAAGACATATTAGAGATAGATTATTTAAAGAGCTAGAAAGAAATGTAAGTTTACGTGTTAAAGAAACAGATTCAGCTGATAGCTTCGAAGTATGTGGACGTGGAGAACTTCATTTATCAGTATTAATTGAAACAATGAGAAGAGAAGGATTTGAATTATTAGTATCTCGTCCAAAAGTTATTTTCAAAGAAATAGATGGTGTAAAATGCGAACCAATCGAAAAATTAGTTTGTAATGTACCTGATGATGCAATTGGAACTGTAATTGAAAAATTAGGAAGACGTAAAGCTGAAATGAATAATATGGAACCAGCAGAAGCTGGACATACAAAACTAGAATTTGATATACCAGCAAGAGGTTTAATTGGATACAGAACAGAATTCTTAACAGATACAAAAGGTGTAGGAACAATGAATAGTGTATTTGATAGATATGAACCTTACAAAGGAGAAATATCATCAAGAACAAGAGGTGTTTTAGTAGCATTTGAACCAGGTGTATCTGTAACATACGGATTATACAATGCACAAGAAAGAGGAGAATTACTAATAGGACCAGGTGTTGAGGTATATGAAGGAATGATAGTTGGAATAAATTCAAGAAATGAAGATATTGCAATAAATGTATGTAAAGAAAAACATTTAACAAACACAAGAGCTTCAGGATCAGATGATGCACTTCGTTTAGTTCCACCACTACAAATGTCACTAGAAAAAGCAATTGAATTTATAGCAGAAGACGAATTAGTTGAAGTTACTCCAAAGAATATTAGATTAAGAAAAGTAATATTAGATAGCAAAACTCGTGAAAGAGAAGCTAGAAGGGGAAAATAGTATGGCAAGAGTAAGAAAAAATAATGCTGAAGACTTTAGAGCAGTTCGTGGAATATCAAAAAAACCAGGTATTCAAAATGGTATCACAACAACAATAATAAATCAGCGAAAACAGTTAGAAAGAGCTGAAAAGAGATCCACTGTATTAAAATATGCAACTGAATGCTTAAAAAAAGGAGAAGACAAGGAAAAAGTTCGTATAAAATCAAGATTATATGCTATTAAATTAAACATAAATCCAGAGTCTATAACAGATGCTACAATGGAAATGTTATTAAATAAAATTCAATCACAAAGAGAAAATGAAGAAAGATAAATTATGGAAGATGATAAAAATATGAATGAATTTGAATTAGAAAAAATTAAAGAAAAAGCATTAGAAAATCACATACCAATAATTATGGATGATACATTGGAAGTAATTGCAAAAATTTTAATCGAAAAGAAACCAAAAAGAATTTTAGAAATAGGTACAGCTGTAGGATACTCAGCAATGTGTTTTTCAAAATATTTAGCAGAAGATGGATTAATAGATACAATTGAAAGAGATGAAAAGCGTATAGAAGAAGCAAAACAAAACTTTAAAAAAGTAGAAGTTGAAAACAAAATCAATTTATACGAAGGAGATGCTGTTGAAATTCTTCCAACACTTAATGAAAAATATGATGTCGTATTTATTGATGCAGCTAAAGGGAAATATCCATTTTTCTTAAAAGAAGCTCTTAGAATGTTAAAACAAGATGGAATTATATTTGCAGATAACATATTATATAAAGGATATGTTATGAGTGATTATAATAAGCACAAGCAACGTACTGCAGTTAGAAATTTAAGAGAATATATAAAAGAAACTACAGAAAATCCAAATTTAGAAACTGAAATTTTAGAAGTTGGAGATGGTTTAGCAATTAGTAAAATGAAATCTAATAAAAAAATAGAATCTAGTATTAACTAGATTCTATTTTTTGTAACATTGAATTTGATTATTAAGATATTTTTTGTATAAAATAGAGAATCATTATTAAAAGCCACAAAAATATCAACTATTTAACTAAAAAAACAGATAACTATTGAAAAAATTAATAATGCATGATATTATAACAATATGTTCGAATGTACACAAACATCGTCTATAGTATAGAGGAGGAATGGTCAATGAATATATACCAAGTTGGTCATATAACATTTAGAACCGAACATGAATGGGTGCAGTTAATGCCACCATATTATATACTTCGGTTTACATTAAAACAAGAAGGACCACATGGAGAGTGGATGGAAATGAACAAATCCACAATTGCCATCGACCAAGAAGGTAATTATGATATTACTTTCCAAACAAAGATGTTCGAAAAGGAGTTCACAAAGTTTATTTTGGAAGAGACTAAAGAGTCTATTTCAAAGTTTTAACAAATCAAGCCAACAGATATAATTTGTTATCTGTTGGCTTGATTCGTTAAATAAAAATTATTAGTTAATTTTAGAATAAATTACACAATATTTGAATTTTTTGTTGTTAAAAATAAATAATAGATATATAATAAAGAAAAATTTTAAGGAGATATTACAAATGAAAGACACAATTGATAAATTAGTTGATATTGATAATCAATCAAGAGCAGTAATAAACAAATGTGAAGAAAAAGAAGAAAATTTAGATAATTATGTAACAATAGAGCTTGAAAAAAGAAAAGCAGAAATAAATGCGAAATATAAATACAAAATAAATTTTTTGAAATCAGAATGTGACAAAGATTTTTCTAATAAAAAAGAAGAAATAGATGAAAACACAAAAAAAGTGATTCAAGACATACAAAATGACTATAATGAAAAAAAAGATGAAAAAATAAATGAGATGATAGAAAAAATACTTAGATAAATTATTAAACAGTAGTATTAGACATTAATAAGACTAGAGAGGTGAAAAAAAATGTCAATTTCAGCAATAAAATATCCGAGTATCAATGCAAAATTAAAAGGAATGTATGCTAAAAGGTTAAAAGATGACGATTTGCAAGATTTAGCAAAACAGAATAATTTGAAAAGTGCAGTAGCAATATTAAAAAATAAAAGTTCAAGTTTAAATGTATTATCAGAAGATGCAGATAGAGAACAAATTGAAAAAGTATTAAATGGTGAAATTATATATGATATAGAAAAAATTGTGAAATATTTAGATAAAAATGATACACAAATTTTTAATTTATTAATTTCTAAATATGAAATTAGATGCATAAAAAAAGCAATAAAATTATTATATTCAAAAAATGAGTATGATGAAAATATAAAAATTTGGACAAATACAATATTTACAGATTTAAAAGGTCTTGAAAGTATTAAAAGTATTGATGAATTTTTTAAAATTATTAATAATACAAAATATAAAAAAATATTAAAAAAATATTTTGAAAATAAGGATACAGAATATAGTATTTTTGAGATAGAAAATGAACTGGATAAAATGTATTTAAAAAGCATATATAATTCAGCAGGTAATAATAAAAACTTAAAAAAAATGATAGGAGCAAAAATTGATTTTACAAATATTTTGTGGATATATAGAATGAAAAAATATTATAATTTTTCAGAAGATAAAATTGAAAAATCAATAATAGACATAAATTATGCACTTAAAAAAAATCAAATATTATCATTAGTAAAAGCTAAAAATATAGAAGAGCTAAATGAAATATTGAAAAAAACGGTTTATTCAAATATTGCAACAGATGATATTTATGAGCTAGAATGCAATATGAAAAAATATTTACATGGATTATATATAAAAAACTTTAAATCAAATTTATTAAGTATTAACTGTATATATTCATATTTAAATTTAGTAGAGCTTGAAAATAAAGATATTATAAGTATAATAGAAGCTGTAAGATATGGAATTGATAAAGAAAAGTTACTTAAAAAATTGATAAATTAGATAAAAATAAAATTTAATTTTATAATAGATACACTTAGGAGGAATGATAAAAAGATGGCTGTTGAAAAAATGAAGCTCTTAAGTATAACAGGTAAGGATACTGATCTAGAAAAATTTTTGGCCAAAAACATAATAAATTTAGATATACAAATAGAAGATGCAAAAAAAGTATATAAAAAAGGTTGGAAATTAGAGTATTTTAGCTATGATTATACTGTAAAAGAGTATATAAAAAAATGTGAAAAAATACTTGATGAGTTACAAATTGAAAAAGATGATGATTATTGGAATTATAATATAATAAATTCAGTAAGTGAAATAAAAGAAAAAATTGATAATATTAATAACCAACATACTGAGCACATAAATAAAATAGTTGATTTAGAAAAAGAAAATGAATTAATGCAAAAAAATTACGATATTATAAAAAATTTAGTTTCTGTGGATTCAAAAATTGAAAATTTATATAATTTAAAGTATATGAAGTTTAGATATGGAACTGTACCAACTAAGAATTTAGAAGAAATAAATAGAAAAATAGATAATACAGATGCAATATATTTTGAATTAAAAAGAGAAGAAGAATATACATGGATATTATATTTAACTACAGAAGAATTTTTAGGAAAAGTTGATAGCTTTTTTAATGTACAAGACTTTGAAAGAATTTGGTTACCAAAAGAAGCAAGCGGAACACCAGAGGAATTTATCAATCAAATTGAAAAAAATATAAAAGAAAATTTGACAAAAATTGATAAAGAAAAAGAAGAATTACGAAATTTAAGAATTGATGCAAAAGAAATATTGATAGGTGCATATAAACAATTATTATTATATGAAAATGTTAATATTTTAAAAAAATATATAGTACATGATCAAAATGGAACATTTTATATAGTATTATGGGTGTCTAAAGATAATGTAGAAAATATAAAATCTATATTGTCAAATTACAAAAATGTAGATTACGATATTTTTGATGATGATGAAGATATACAAGCACCAACAAAACTGAAAAATATAAAAATATTTAGACCATTTGAAACATTAATAAAAATGTATGGTGTTCCAAATTCAAAAGAAATTGATCCAACTGGACTTGTAGCAATAACTGCATTCATAATGTTTGGATTTATGTTTGGAGATGTTGGACATGGATTAGTAATTTTTATATTAGGCTTAATTTTAGCTAAACGAAAAGCATCTTTAGGTCCGGTTTTAGCTATAGGAGGAATATCTTCTATTATATTTGGTGTTTTATATGGAAGTGTATTTGGAAAAGAAGATATAATAAAACCAATACTAATAAGTCCAATGGATAACATACAAACAATGCTTATATCTGGTATTGCAGTAGGAAGTATATTTATATTAATTGCAATGATATTTAATATAATAAATGGAATAAAAAATAAGGATTTACAAAAATGTTTATTTGATAAAAATGGAATTTCAGGATTTTTATTATATGGATTAATTTTAGCTGATGTAGCAGTATATTTTCTAAAAGGACAAATGTTAATTCCTATTAATGTAATTGTAATAGTTTCAATAATATTGATATTATTAATTTTATTTGGAGATACAATTTCATCAAAATTGGAAAAGAAGAAAGAGCAAGCTAAAACTCCGATGGTAGAAAAAATATTTGAAATTATAGAAATGACACTATCATTTGCAAGTAATACAATATCTTTTTTAAGACTTGCAGCATTTGCAATAAACCATGTTGGACTATGTATGGCAGTATACCTATTAGCTGATATGTCATCAGGAGTAGGAAATATAGCAATTGCAATAATAGGAAACATAGTAGTAATTGCTTTAGAAGGTCTTATAGTAGGAATTCAGGTACTAAGACTAGAATATTACGAACTATTTAGTAGATTCTATGAAGGAAATGGTAGAGAATTTAAATCAATAAAAAAACAAATACAAGAGTAAAAAAATTTTAAAAGAAGGGAACGAGAGAAAAATGAAAAATGTATTTTTAAAAATAACTTTTATAATGGTTTTTTGTCTAGTAATATGCATAGGAGGTTTTAAAATTTCAAAAGCAGATGAAGTAACAGTAACATCAACAGAAAATACTGTTGCAACAGAAAGTAATTCTTCAAATGAGGAAAGTTCAAAAGATAAAGGAATCGGAATGATAGCAGCAGCATTAGCAGTTGGACTAGCTGCAATTGGATCTGGTATAGCAGTTGCTGTAGTTGCATCAAGTGCAGTTGGAGCAATAAGCGAAAATCCAAGTTTATTAGGTAAAACAGTTATATTTGCAGGTTTAGCTGAAGGTATTGCGATATATGGTCTTATAATTTCTATTATGATTTTAAGTAAAATTTAAAGTAAGAAAGGCAAAAATTATGAAATTATATTGTATTAGTGATGATGTTGATACAGCTGTTGGATTGAAATTAACCGGAATAAAATCTGTAATTTTAAAAAACAAAGAAGAAATTGAATTAGAAATAGAAAAGGTTGTAAAAGACAAAGAAATTGGAATTTTAATTGTAACAGAAAAAATATATAATTTAGCAAATGAAAAGTTGGATTATATAAAAAATAATAAAAATTTGCCTTTAATTGTTAAAATTTAAAATGGAGGATTTTACTTTTATGGACTTAGATAATAAGATAAAAAAATTTGAGCAAAGTTGTGAAAGACTTGCTCAAATTGATGCTGAAAAACTTAATGAAAAAATAAATACAGAAATAGAAGAGCAAATAAATGTAGAGCTAACTGAATATGTAAAAAAGCAAGAGGCTTCATATAAAAAACAGTGTGAAAAAATTGTTAAAGATTATAATAAAGCTTTATTTGAGTATGAAGTTGAATGTAAAAAAAATGTTCAAAATGTTAAGAATATTATAAAAAAAGAGCTAAAAGAAGAAGTAAAAAGAAAGTTACAAATATTTACTGAAAAAGAAGAATATTTGCAATATTTGATAAAAACAATAAATGATTCTTTAAATGTTGTGAATAATGACAACTCTTCTATAATTTTTGTTACAAATAATGATAAACAAAAATATGAAGAAGTTTTAAATAGATATAATATAAAAATTGATGTATTAGATAATGATTTTATAGGTGGTTGTAAATTAAAAAATGATAAATTAGGTGTTATTATAGATAATACATTAAAAACGAATTTAGATGAAATATAAAATAAAAGCACGTAAGAGAAATGGAGGTGCAATATTTTGCAAACTAAGAAAATTATTTCAATAAATGGACCTGTTATTTTAGCAAAAGGTGATGGCGACTTTTCTATGCATGATATTGTGTATATTGGTAAAGAGCAAATATTGGGAGATGTAATAAAAATTAATAAAGATATTGTTACAATTCAAGTGTATGAAAATACTACAGGACTAAAAATTGGCGAAGATGTAGTTAGTGATGAAAATCCACTTTCTGTTACATTAGGACCAGGTCTTATGGGAAATATTTTTGATGGGATACAAAGACCACTTGAGGATTTAAGAAAAAAAGATGGAGACTTTTTAAAAAGAGGTACAAAATCTTTAGGAATTAGTACTGAAAAAAAATGGCATTTTAGACCAAAGGTTTTAATTGGTGATAAAGTTAGTTTTAATACAATAATTGGTGAAGTTCCAGAAACAAAATTGATTATTCATAAAATTTTGAATTATTTTGATGGTGATGGTATTGTTGTTGAAATTGTAAATGAAGGAGAATACAAAGTTACTGATACAATTGCTAAAATAAAAATTGGTAATAGTGTTGTAGAACTAACAATGATGCAAAAATGGCCTGTTAGAAAACCTAGACCATATAAAGAGCGTTTAGTTACAAATACACCACTTGTTACTGGGCAAAGGGTAATTGATTCTATTTTTCCAATTGCAAAAGGTGGTACTGGTATGATTCCAGGAGGATTTGGTACTGGTAAAACAATGCTTCAACATCAATTTGCTAAGTGGAGTAATGCTGATATTATTGTGTATATTGGTTGTGGAGAGCGTGGAAATGAGATGACTGATGTTTTAGAGGAGTTTCCTCGTTTAATAGATAAAAGAACTGGTATGCCAATGATTGAAAGAACTGTACTTATTGCTAATACTTCTAATATGCCTGTAGCTGCCAGAGAAGCATCTATTTATACAGGTATTACTATTGCTGAGTATTATAGAGATATGGGATTTGATGTCGCTATCATGGCTGATTCAACTTCAAGATGGGCAGAAGCATTAAGGGAAATTTCTGGTAGACTTGAGGAAATGCCAGCTGAGCAAGGTTTTCCATCTTATTTACCATCTAGACTTTCAGAGTTTTATGGTAGAGCTGGTTTAGTAAAAAGTTATAGCGGAAAAATGGGATCTGTTACAATTATTGGTGCTGTTTCTCCACAGGGTTCAGATTTTTCAGAACCTGTAACTCAAAATACTAAAAGATTTGTTCATACTTTTTGGGGATTGGATAGAGATTTAGCATATTCAAGACATTATCCAGCTGTTAATTGGAATATTAGTTATAGTGAATATCTTGATAATTTGCAAAGCTGGTATGAGGAGAATGTTGATGTAGACTTTTTAGAGTGTAGACAAAAAATTGTTTCAATTTTGGAAGAAGAAAATGAATTATTGGAAATTGCTAGGGTTGTTGGGCAAGATGTTTTGTCTGATAGTAAACGATTAGTTTTAGAAGTAGCAAAGGCTATTAGGGTTGGATTTTTGCAACAAAATGCTATGTCTGATATTGATAGTCAGGTACCTCTTATTAAGCAATATAAAATGATGCAAACTATTATTTTGTTGTATGAGAGGGCTCTTAAACTTATTGAGAAGAGAATTCCACTTTCTGAGATTAAGAAACTTGGATTTTTTGAGGAGTATGTTAAGCTTAAGATGAATGTGGCTAATGATGATCTTGGAAAGTTTAGTGAGCTTAATTCTAGGATTAAGAATAGACTTAAGAGGTTGGAAGATGAGTATGTGGAGCATATCTAAAAATGCCTTCGGCATTTTTGGTTTATGTGTGTGGTGTTGAGGCCGAGCCAAAAGCTCAAAGCTCAAAGTCGGGCTATGCAGGGACGGGTGGTTTGTATATATTTTTGAAAAACGCCCCAACTGCGAAGAATCTGTAAATTTTGCTTCGCTGTTCGCTCGCGAAATTAACAGATTCTAGCTTGTCGGTCCCCACCCTAGCTTATTTTCAAAAATATATACAAACCACCCGTCCCTGCATAGCCCAACTTTGAGCTTTAAGCTTTTGGCTCTAGTTGAGAGGAATGTTAGTGTAGGGGAGAGTGAATTAGAGAAAGGCTTGGTGCTGGTTTATGAAGATTCAGTATGTTGGACTTGATTCGATTAATGGCCCTTTGGTGTTTATTAGGACTCCTAAGGATGTGTCGTTTGAGGAGAAGGTTACTTTAATTTTAAAGAATGGTGAGCGTAGGCTTGGTAATATTATTAGATTGGATGATGATATTACTACTATTCAGGTGTATGAGGGTACTAATGGTATTGATACTAAAGAGGTTAGCTCTGTTTTTATGGGAGAGCCTTTGAAGCTTAAGTTGTCTCCTAGTATGTTGGGGAGAATTTTTGATGGTACTGGTAATCCTATTGATGATTTAGGTGAAATTGAAGCTTGTGTTGAGCGTGATATTAATTCTAGCTCTATTAATCCAGTTTCTAGAAAGTATCCTAGAAATTTTATTCAAACTGGTATTTCTACTATTGATGGTTTGATGACTTTGATTAGAGGTCAGAAGTTACCTATTTTTTCTGGTAGTGGTATTAATCATAATGAACTTGCTGAAAGAATTATTAGACAATCTGATATAACAGATGGTGGTGATTTTGCCATTGTTTTTGGATTAATGGGAGCTGAGTATGAAACTGCGGAGTTTTTTAAGAAAAGTTTTAAGGAGAATGGTGTTCTTTCTAAAGTTGTTATGTTTGAAAATTTGTCGAATGATTCTTCTATTGAGCGTATTTTGACTCCTAAGTTGGCTTTGACTTGTGCTGAATATTTGGCTTTTGATTTAGATATGCAGGTTTTGGTTGTTTTGACAGATATGACTGCTTATGCAGAGGCTTTAAGAGAAATTTCTACTTTAAAGGGTGAAATACCAAGTAGAAAAGGTTATCCAGGATATTTGTATAGTGATTTCGCTTCAATATATGAAAGAGCTGGTCAAATAAAGGGAAAAGATGGGTCTATTACACAAATACCTATTTTGACTATGCCTAATGATGATATATCACATCCAATACCAGATACAACTGGATATATAACAGAAGGACAAATTGTTTTAAGTAGAGATTTGTATCAACAAGGTATTACACCACCGATTAATATATTAGATTCGCTTTCAAGATTAATGAAAGATGGAATTGGCAAAGGTGTAACTCGTGATAACCATAGTAAAATATCAGATCAAATTTTTGCTTCATACTCTAAAGTTCAAGAGGTAAGAGCTTTGGCAAAAGTATTAGGTGAAGCGGATTTAACACCAAAAGATAAGAAATATCTAGAATTTGGAGAACAGTTTGAAAAAAAATTTATAAATCAAGGTAAATATGAATTTAGAGATATAAATCAAACATTAGATTTAGCTTTGGAGCTATTAAAGATATTACCACCAGAAGAGCTAGATAAATTATAATTAAATAAATGAAAGTTTTGTGAAAAAATTGAATAATCCTTTAAAATATGCTATTATATAAAATATGTATAAAAAGGAGAAGAAAATGAAAAAAGTATCAATAATAATACCTGCATATAATGAAGAAGAATCATTACCTTTATTATATGATAGGTTGAGTAAAGTAATATTAAATTTAAAAAATTATGAATTTGAATTATTGTTTATAAATGATGGAAGTAAAGATAATACATTAAAAATAATAAAAGAGCTAAGAGAAAAAGATTCAAAAATAAGCTATGTTGACTTTTCAAGAAATTTTGGAAAAGAAGTTGCAATGATAGCTGGTTTAGATTATGCAAAAGGAGATTGTGTAATTTTTATAGATGCAGATTTACAAGATCCACCAGAGCTAATTCCAGAATTAATAAAATACTGGGAAGAGGGATATGATGATGTATATGCAAGAAGAAAATCAAGAAAAGGTGAAACATTCTTTAAAAAATTTACATCAAAAATGTATTATAAAGTATTACAAAGTTTAACAAGAGTAGAAATACAAAAGGATACTGGTGATTTTAGATTATTAGATAGAAGATGTGTAAATGCATTAAAACAATTAAGAGAAACCCAAAGATGTTCAAAAAGTATGTTTAGTTGGATTGGATATAATAAAAAAGAAGTTTTATTTGATCGTGATCCAAGGGTTGCAGGAACAACAAAATGGAATTATAAAAAATTAATAGATTTAGCTATAGACGGAATAACATCATTTACAACATCTCCATTAAGAATATCTACATATTTATCAATACCAACATTTTTAGCATTAGTAGTTTATTTTGTATATGTAATTGTGAAATGTGTAACACAACATGTTGCAATACAAGCTTTTCAAGCGATAATATTATTAGTATTATTCTTTGCTGGAATTCAAATAATGTTATTTGGAATAATGGGAGAATATCTAGGACGAATATTTAATGAAACAAAAAATAGGCCATTGTATTTTATAAAAGAATATAATGGAATTCGTGAGGAAAATGATAAAAAATAGAATAATGAAAGGATATTTATAATGAAAAAAATTTCAGTTATAATTCCAATGTATTATGAAGAAGAAGTGGCAGAAGAATGCTATAAAAGAATGACATCTGTGTTGCAAAATATTGAAAACTATGATTATGAAATAATTTGTATAAATGATGGTAGTAGAGATAAAACATTATCCATATTAGAGAATTTAGCTATAAGAGATAAAAAACTAAAAGTATTATCATTTTCAAGAAATTTTGGACACCAATGTGCTGTAACGGCAGGTTTAAAATATGTAACTGGAGATGCAATTGTTATAATAGATGCGGATTTACAAGATCCGCCAGAGCTGATTCCAGAAATGCTTAAATTATGGGAAGCAGGAAATGATGTAATTTATGGAAAGCGTAAAACAAGAGATGGGGAGTCTGTATTTAAACTATTTACAGCAAAAATGTTTTATAAAACATTAAATGCATTATCTGATGTTGAAATTCCAAAAGATACTGGTGACTTTAGATTGGTGGATAGAAAAGTTGTTGATACAATTAATTCATTACCAGAACATAACAAATTTTTACGAGGTTTATTTAGTTGGGTTGGATATAAACAAATTCCTTTTCAATATGAAAGAAAAGAACGATTTGCAGGAAAGACAAAATACCCATTAAAGAAAATGTTAAAATTGGCATCAGATGGAATAATAAGTTTTTCAACAAAACCATTAAAAATTGTAGGTGGACTTGGAATAATAAGTATTGTTATATCATTTATATTATTAATATATGCATTAATTTCATATATATTTAAATTAAATAACTTATCAGCAGGATGGACATCTTTAATGTTGGGGATAACATTTTTTGCAGGTGTTCAACTACTATCATTATGGATAATGTCTGAATATATAGCAAGAATTTATGATGAAAGTAAAAATCGACCACAGTATATAATTGAAAAAAAGATAAATATAGAAAAATAAAAAAAGAAAAATCTTCATAAACAAAGATTTTTCTTTTTTGTATTTTAAGCAGCTGGTTCTGTTACAACTGGATTTGTAGCATCTGGTGTTGTAGCATCTGGTGTTGCTGTAGGTTGAGTATCTGGTATAGCTGATAAAATTTCTTCTTTTGTTACTTTAATTCCATATAATGCTAATTTTTCTGGCAATGTATCTGAAGCTTTTGTAATTATATCTGTTTCTAATTTTTGGTAATCTTCTTTTGATAAGTTAAATACATCAACAGAATTATCAGCAGTTAATTCTGGAATATTAGATTTTCCATATGTTATAGAACCTGTAGCAGAAAGTTTTGCTGAATAATAGTTATATTTTCCATTAACTTCAAATTTTATGTTTTGTGTATCTGAGTCTAAACCGGTTATATCATATGTATAATCAAGAGATACAGATGAATATAGAGGACAAGATACAGAGAAACTTGATTTATATTCTGATTTTGAATTTATATTTTCATAATCAATTTTTAACATGTCTTGTTTTGAACCAGAAGCTTTTGCAGATACAGTTATAGTACCTTTTTTAGAATCATCAGTTTTTGTGTAATCATCTTCGATAATAATATCTGTAAGTGAATTCATAAGTGTGCTAATAGTACTTGAACTTGATGAACTAGAAGACGATGATCTTGATGATTTTGAATTTGATTTTGATGAGCTATTTATTGATGAAATTATGTTATCAGTTGAAGTATTATTTTTTGATGATGTTGTATTTTTTGAAGTATTTGAGAATATATCTATGTCTGTGTCATCGTCATCATCATTACTATCATTGTTTAATATATTATTTAATTCTTTTATACTAATAGTATATTTTGTTTTTCCATCTGATAAGTCTTCAGTAAATAGTACAGATCCATCTTTATCTTTTTTATCTTTTAAAGCAGATATTTCAAATTTTACTGGTTCACTTTTTTTATTAGAGTAAATTGTGAATTTTAAACATTCATCTGATTTTGTAAGTTTATCTTTATTTTCTTCTAATTTTTTTACTAATTCATCTAAATATTTATCAATATCATCTGTTGTTAAATCTGGGAACTCTTCTGAATTTGTTGATTCTACTATACTTGAAGTTTCAGAATATGATGAATATAATACTCCATTGTATTTTTTTAGTACATTATATTTATCAATAATTAATTTTTTTGTAGTTTCATCTTTTTTTACTAAATCAACAAATTTGTTGATAAGATTATAAGTATCTTCTCCAGATAATGTTAAAGAATATGCTGTAGTTTTTACATCATCACCATTAACTGAAATTTTTTGGTTTTTCTTAGTTGAATAATTATCTTTATCAATAAGATCAACTAATAAGTTTCCATAAGTTTTATTTAATGAATTATAATCAGCTTCTGAAAGATAAAATAAATCATATAACAAGTCTGCAGAATTATTATCATTTAAAGAATTTAACATATTTATAGATTCTTTAGTTTCATCATCTACAGTAATATTGTTTTTTTGGCAAAATTCTTCATATTTTGACATATCAAAATTTAAAGTTTTGTCATATAAATCTGAACATCCTATACTCATTGTTTGATCTTTTTGTAAAAGTTTTAATGTTAAAAACTCTTTGCTATCTTTATATAATCCTATATTGTTAGACATAGCTTTTGAAGATGCATCATAACTGCCTGAATATTTAACAGTTGATGAGTTTATTAATTTTTGTGTTGAAGAATTAACAACACTACTTGGTAAAGATACATTCATACTAATATCAGCATTTCCAACATAAGATTTGTCTGTTAATTTTAATCTGTTTAAAAACTCCTCATAATTAGAATATTTGTTATCCTTATCAGTACCTAATAATTTTTTTGCTTGGTTTGAAAAATTTGTGCTTGCAGGTTTTAAAAAGTTAAATGTGTCTGTGAAAAAATATAAACATGTGCAAGTACCAAGTGCTACAACCAAGACTGATACAATTATAATAATTGCTTTTTTCATAAAAAATCCTCCTTTATTTATTTTATGTCCTAATTATTACATAAAAAGATAAAATTTACAATAGTAATATAAAAATAATTAGTATTGTATTTTAAAAAGCAATATGATAAAATTTTGCCTAGACGGTTAATATTGAAAGGAGAAAGGATTGTAAATGAAACAAGAAAAAGAATTAATAAAAAATACTTTTATAATAGCAATTGGAAAATTTAGTACTCAAATAGTATCTTTTTTATTAGTGTCATTATACACTGCTAAATTAACAACAGAGCAGTATGGTAATTATGATTTAATAATAACAATAATAACATTTATAACACCATTTATAACACTAACCTTAGAAGAATCTATGTTTAGATTTTTGATAGATGCTAAAAGTAAAAAAGAAGAAAAAAGTATTATAACGCAAACTGTAATAACAATACTTACAACACTTGTAATAGCATGTGTAATTATATTTGCAGTAATAAAAATATTTTCAATTAATACAACAAAACTGTTTATACCATATGTTATAGCAGTTGTACTTATGGCATTAATGAATGCTTTAGTAAGGGGTCTAGGAAGAATAAAATTATATTCTTTATCTAATTTTATTTTAAGTGTAATAACAATAGTTCTAAATATAGTATTTATATTAGGAACAAATTTAAAAGTAGATGGTTTACTATTATCAGTAATTATTGCTAATATGATAATGGTTGTATTTTTATCAGCAAATGTTCATTTATTAAAATTTATTGATGTAAAATTAATAAATAAAAAATTAATGAAGGAAATGCTTGTATACTCAATACCATTAATTCCACATAGCTTATCGTGGACAATAATAAATTTGTCAGATAGAGTAATAATAACATCAGCTTTAGGTCCAGCAAGTAATGGTATATATGCTGTATCAAATAAATTCCCAACAATAATAAATACAGTATATAATTATTTTGCAATAGCATGGAAAGAATCAGCAGCAAAGGCACTTCATGAAGATGATAGTAATAAATATTATAATAAAATATACACATCATTAAAAAATATAGTATATTCAGCAACAGTAGGAGTTATTGCAGTAGTTCCATTTATATTTGGAATTTTAATTAATGGGGGATATAAAGAAGCATATTTATATATTCCAATACTGGTATTTTCTGTATATTTTTCTAATATGGCAAGTTTTTATGGTGGAATATTTAGTGCATACAAAAGAACAAAAATAATCGGAACTACAACACTTATATCAGCTATAATTAATCTTATTGTAGATATAGCACTAATCAAATTTATAGGAATATATGCTGCAGCTTTATCAACATTGTTATCATCAATCTTTTTATATTGGTATAGAAAAAATAAAATGAAAGAGTTTGTAAAATTAAAACACTCAAAAGATTTAATGATGACTGTGTTAATTACATTAGTAGTATTTGTATCATATTATTCAAATAATGTAATATTCCAAGCAATTGCATTATTATTGACTGTTATATATGCAATATTAATGAATAAAGGGATAGTAAAAATGATTAGTGGGAAATTTATTAAAAGATAAAATAAAAAATAGACAAAAGAGATAATATTTTCTTTTGCCTATTTTTTATTCTGATAAATCTTCACTTATTGAATCAGGTTCATTAATTGATTCTACTAATGGTAAATTACGCTCTTTATATTGATGAAGTAATTTCATTGCAAATCTAGCTGTTGGTTGAGCAAGTAGAATTTCACACCAAAAAGCGACGCAAAAATTTCTTGGCCAATGTGAGAAAAATGTTAAAAATGGTTCAAAACTAATGCCATTACCTATTAAAGATCCTAATATTGTCATAATTGCTGACATACCAGTTACACAAAATAATATGTTAAATAATATGTGTGTATTAAATCCATCTGAAGGCATAGTAAATTTGTTAACTAATTTTTCGGCTATTCTACCAACAATAAGTGATTCTACTAGCATTGCAACAATCCAAATAACTGGCAACATTTTTACAATAACTAAAAATGCATCTTTAGTTAATCCACCAAATGCAGTTCCTATATTTAGCATAAGCATTACAATAACTGTTATTAAGCAAATAATACTACCATAAAGTAAACCTTCTTTTCCGTTTTGAGGTAATCTTGTTTCTTTCATATAAAAACTCCTTTTCATTATTTTGCTAATCTATATAGATACATATGAAATATGTAAGCTATTTTTAGCTAAATTTTATTATATCATATTTTTTTTTGAGCATGTAAGTGTTTTTTTTTTTAAAATGAAAAAATGAAAAAATGAAAAAATGAAAGATACTTGACATAACTCGATAAAAATTGTATTATAGTATAGTGGTTTACGAAAAGTAAAATCATGAATCCATTTACTGTAACTTCGGAGGTAGAGCGATATGGACAAGTTTTTGGTTTGGATGAAAAGCATTTTTGCAACATTAAACCAATTTATCAACGGTAAGCTTTTGATTTTGGAAAAGAATGACAGAATTAATAGCTTGTTTGAAACTAGGGCAGTGGATGCTGAAACTGTTAATTCTATTGTTATACTGATTAGCGATATTTTGGTGGTATTGATTTTTCTTTGGATCATCAAGAAGATTGTAAACTTCTTGTATAATAAGTTGAGGAGAAAAAGAAACATCAAAAGAAATCAGCAGAGGCAGACTCAGAAAAACGGAAGTCATAGGAAGAAAGTTTATCGTAGAAGAAGCGGAGGTATTTCAAATTTACTTAGTAGGTTTAAATTTGTTAGAAGAAAGAAAGTAAGAAAAACAAAATCTTCTAGCAGTGGGTACATTGATGGTAATGGAAAATTAGGCTATGATGAGTATGAAGATGATTATAGTTATGATGAACCAGAAGACATGTATGTGCAACGTCGGGTTCGTAGGCAAACTCGCATAAAAAACTCTGATGGGGAAAATACGATATATATTCCAAGAGGAGATTATGTGAAAAATACAGGAAATGCAGTGCAACCCAATCAGCCATATGATTATAATCAACAGGCTATGTATGGAAATGGCAATTTGAGTGGACAACCAATATATGGTAATAGATATAGTACTACAAATGAAGAATCAGCTATATATAGAGGATCCGCAATGGAAAAGCCAAAAGCACAGGAAGATGAATATGTAGATGACACATTGGAATTCAGCCAACATGAGCAGGATAACGATGATGGAAAAACTCGCGTATTCAAGAGAAAAAAATAAGAATGTCAAAAAGCAGTAAATGGATTAGCAGCGATTGTTTTATTCAATCGCTGTTTTTTTTATTTCATAGAAAATGTTTTATACAAATATTTTCCAAATTAAATTAGTAAACACACATAAAGCTATTCCACAAACAGTTGGAATTACGAAACCAAGTATGCACCATTTTAAGCTTCCGGCTCTCCTTTTTTATACTAATTAAAGTAGTGCTACATGGAAAATGTAATAAGCAAAATATCATAACATTTATTGCTGTAATAAAAGTCCATCCATGTTGAACTAAAATATTACCAATTGAAAAAGTATCTTCTAAATTAACAAGAGCACTATCACCAAGATATGACATTAAAATAATTGGTAATACAATTTCATTAGCTGGTAATCCTAATATAAATGCAGTTAAAATATATCCGTCTAATCCCATAAGTCTAGCAAAAGGGTCTAAAATATTTGCAACAAATGATAATAATGTTATATCACCAATATGTAAATTTGCTAATAACCAAATAATTAAACCTGCAGGAGCAGCTACAGCTAAAGCTCTACCTAGAACAAATATTGTTCTATCAAAAATTGAACGAACAATTACTTTTCCAATTTGTGGTTTTCTGTAAGGTGGTAGCTCTAGTATAAAAGATGTAGGTTTACCCTTTAGCAGTGTTTTTGATAAAAATTTTGAAACAATAATTGTCATAAAAATTCCAAGTAAAACAATAAAAAGTACAGTTGCAGTTGCTACTAAAGAGGAAAAAACACCACTAAATAATCCACCAACAAAAATTGTGGCAATTGTAATTAAAAAAGGAAATCTACCATTGCATGGAACAAAGCAATTAGTTAACATTGCAATAATCTTTTCTCTTTTTGAATCAATAATTCTACAACCAACAACACCTGCAGCATTACAACCAAATCCCATACACATGGTTAATGCTTGCTTTCCACAAGTACAACATCGTTTAAAACATTTATCTAAATTAAAAGCAATTCTTGGTAAAAATCCTAAATCTTCTAATAAAGTGAAAATTGGAAAAAATATAGCCATTGGAGGAAGCATAACACTAATCACCCAAGTCGTAGTTTGATAAACACCATAAATTAGTGGATTAGTAATAAAACTTGGTACATTCAAATTATTAAATAAGATTATTAATTTATCCTGTAAAAAATTAAAAAAAGTAGAAAGCAATTGTGATGGGTAATTAGCTCCAATAATTGTAATCCAAAAAATTATGCCTAAAAAAAGTAACATTATTGGAATACCAAATGTTTTTGAAGTAAGAATTTTATCAATTTTTCTATCAGTATTCTTTGAATTACGAGTAAAAGTTGTTACTTTTTTTCCAACATGTTCACATTGTTTTACAATAGAAGATACAATTGTATTTTTTATATTTTCATTAGATGATTTCAAGGAATTTACATTTATAGCATTAGCTTTAAAAATTTTGTTATTTATGTTTTGCATTATGGTATCATCATAATCTATAATTTTTAAAGAAATCCATCTAGAAAGATATGTATATTCTTCAGGTAAAATATTTTTTAAACTATTGGAAATTTCTAAAATATTTTTTTCTATATTATCAGGATAAGTGACTAAAACTGGTTGGAAATGTATTTTATTTGTACAAAAATTAAAAACTATACTTTTTAATTTATCTAAAGTATGTTTTTTATTTGCAATTGTTCCAACAACAGGAACGCCGAGCTCTTTTGATAATAAATTTAAGTTAATATTAATACCTTTTTTTTCTGCTTCATCAAGTAAATTAACACAAACAATTACATTAGAAGTAATTTCCATAGTTTGATATACTAAGTTTAAACTTTTTTCTAAACAAGTAGCATCAATAACTACTATAGTTGCATCTGGTTTTTGAAAACAAATAAAATCTCTAGCAATTTCTTCTTCTTCAGAATTTGACATTAAGGAATATGTACCAGGAATATCAAAAATTAAAAAGTTTTTATTATTATATTCAAAATATCCAGAAGCATTTGAAACAGTTTTTCCAGGCCAGTTACCAGTGTGTTGATGCATTCCAGTTAAACTATTAAATATAGTAGATTTGCCAACATTAGGATTGCCAGCTAAACCAATAGTAAAATCTTGATTATGGATTAGATTATTAGTATTTATTAAGTTATTACCTGTTGACGAAGAAGTTAATCCCATAAAATCACCCCATTTTATAATATTAAGAAAAAATGTTACAATATAATTATTTTTTACTTTAAGAAAAATTAATAATTTTACTAGATAATAGCTTAAAATATACAGAGCCAAAAGATTCAATAAAGATAAAAACATACAAAAAAGAAAACAGATGTATAATAGAAGTAATAGATACAGGAATAGGCATAAGCAAACAAGATCAAGAGCATATATTCGAAAGATTTTACAGAGCCGAAAAAATCAAGAGCACGCGAAAAAGGTGGAATGGGACTAGGCTTATCTATAGCATACAATATAGTAAAATTGCATAAAGGAACAATAAAAGTAGATAATAAAAATATAGAAAAGGGAACACGAATGATAGTGAAATTACCAATAAAATAAAAGAATATTCTTGCAAATGAATACATCATACAGTATAATGAAAATGGTGATAAAAATGAAGTTTGGATTATCGGATGAAATATATATAAAAATAAAAAATATAGCAAATAAATACAATAAATACAATTTTTTAATTTTTGGTTCAAGAGCAAGAGGCGATTTTAAGTATAATTCTGATATAGATATTGCGATAAGAGGTGAAATTACGAAAATAGATGAATTTAATATATTAAATGAATTTGATTTATTAGAGCTACCATATACTATAGATGTTGTATTTTTTAATAAAATTGAAAAGCAAGAGCTTATAAATTCAATACAAACAGAAGGAGTTGATTTATAAATGACACGTTTTGAACAAAGACGATAGGACTACTTTAATGCGTTAGAAAGGTTAAAAGAAGCAGTAAAGCAAGGGGACTCGGATATAATTATAGATGGAATATTACATAGATTTGAATTTACATTTGAATTGGCCTGGAAAACAGTAAAAGATTATTTAGAATATTTAGGAATTACAAATAAAGTAGGTAGTCCCCGCGAGATAATACAAACTGGATACAAACAAGGAATAATCGAAGATGGGGAATCATGGATAAAAATGATGTTATCAAGAAATTCATTATCCCATATATATGATGAAAAAACTTCAAGAGAAATATATGAATATATTGTAAGTGAATATATAGATTTATTTGAAAATTTAAAAAAGAAACTAAATGAAGAAATAAAATAAAAGCATTAGCATAATGCTTTTATTTTGCTCTAAATGTGAATTTTTAGTGAAAAAAATTGTAAGGCAATTGACAATTAAAAAAAAAGATAATAATATATAACGTAAGGCAACTTACAAAAATGAAAAGAGGGGATTTTATGAAAAGTCATGAGACTCTATATAAAATAAGGTCTTTAGAAAAAATGATAATAAGACTGTTTATTGATGAAAAGGAATTTATTCCAGAGCAATGTAATTTAAAAAAACAAAAAATATTTCCTACGCCTACACAAATGCAAATAATAGCATATATATTGAAACATAAAAATGAAGATATATATCAAAGAGATTTAGAAAATGTTTTAAAATTACGAAGAGCAACAGTATCTGGTGTTTTAAAAACTATGGAAAAAAATGGTTTTATAATACGTATTACAGATAAAGAAGATACGAGAATTAAAAAAATAATTTTAAATAAAAATGCAGAAGAAATATTTGAAAAAGGTGAAAAAAAATTAGATGAATTGGAAAAAATAGTAATAAAAGATATTTCAAAAACAGATTTAAAAATTTTTTCTAATGTAATTGATAAAATGAAAGAGAATATAGAAAATATGTCTGAAGGAACAGAAAGTGTTTGTAAAAAAATATAAATATAATGTTTGTATTTTACATATTTAATATATAGGAAGGATGAAATTATGATAAAACTATTAAAAAATTTAACAAAAAAAGAATGGTTTTTAGCTCTAATTAGTTTAATATTAATTATAGTTCAAGTATGGTTAGAGCTAAAAATGCCAGATTATATGTCAGAAATTACTGTATTAGTTCAAACTGAAGGAAGTCAAATGAGTGATATTATAAAAAATGGTGCATATATGCTAGGTTGCGCATTTGGAAGTTTAGTATCTGCAGTAATTGTTGGATATTTAGTTGCTACAGTTGCGGCTAATTTTTCAAAATCAGTAAGAAAAAAATTATTTGATAAGGTTGAAGACTTAGCCATAAGCGAAGTAAAAGGATTTTCTACAAGCAGTTTAATAACAAGAACAACAAATGATATAACACAAGTTCAAATGTTAGTTGCAATGGGATTGCAATTAATGATAAAAGCACCTATTACAGCAATATGGGCAATTACAAAAATATTAAATAAAAGTTGGCAATGGAGTATGGCAACTGGAATTGCGGTTTTAATTTTATTAACAGTAATTTCAATATTAACAATAATTGTAATGCCTAGATTTAAAATTGTTCAAAAATTGACAGATAAAATAAATGGAGTAACAAGAGAAAACTTAACTGGAATTAGAGTTGTAAGAGCCTTTAATGCAGAAAATTATCAAGAAAATAAATTTGAAGATGTTAATACAAAATTAACAAACCAACAAATGTACAATCAAAAGAAATTTGCTATAATGCAACCAGTAATGTATTTAGTAATGTATTTTTTAACTTTAGCTATTTACTTTATAGGAGCATATTTAATAAGAGATGCTTCAATGGTTAATAAACTAGGTCTATTTGGAGATATGATTGTATTTAGTTCATATGCAATGCAAGTAATAATGTCATTCCTAATGTTGGCTATGATATTTATGATGTCACCTCGTGCGCAAGTATCTGCAAACCGTATTAATGAGGTTTTAGATACAGACATAACAATAAAAGATGGAAATATAAATACAAATAAAACAAATGAAGTTGGAACTGTTGAATTTAAAAATGTTTCATTTAAATATCCAGATGCTGATGAATATTTATTAAAAAATATTTCATTTAAAGCAAACAAAGGAGAAACTGTAGCTTTTATAGGTTCAACAGGTAGTGGAAAATCAACATTAATTAACTTAGTACCTCGTTTTTATGATGCAACAGAGGGGGAAGTTTTAGTTGATGGAGTTAATGTAAAAGATTATACACAAGAATTTTTACACAATAAAATTGGTTATGTGCCACAAAAAGCTGTAATGTTTAATGGTACTGTTAATTCAAATATAGCATATGGTGATAATGGAAAAGGTGAAATATCTGAAGAAAAAATAAAAAAAGCAATAGAAGTAGCACAAGGAAAAGAGTTTGTTGAAAAAATGGATGAAAAATATGATACTCATATAGCTCAAGGTGGAACAAATGTATCTGGTGGTCAAAAACAAAGATTAGCAATAGCAAGAGCAATAGCAAGAAATCCAGAAATTTATATATTTGATGACAGTTTTTCAGCGTTAGATTATAAAACAGATTCTTTATTAAGAAAAGCATTAAAAGAATACACAAAAGATGCAACTAGTTTGATTGTAGCACAAAGAATTGGAACAATAATGAATGCAGACAAAATAATAGTATTAGAAGATGGTGTTTCAGTAGGAATGGGAACACATAAAGAGCTATTAAAAAACTGTGATGTATATAAAGAAATAGCACTATCACAATTATCAAAGGAGGAATTAGAAAATGCGGAATAGAAAATAATAATGAAAAAACTCCTAGAAGAATGCCAAGAGGACCAATGGGAGGTCCAGGAGCTGGTGCAGGTGAAAAAGCAAAAGATTTTAATAGTGCAATAAAAAGATTGTTTAGTGAATTGCATGGTTTTAAAGCAGTTATATTAGTTGCATTAATTTTAGCAATAGCTGGTTCAATTTTATCAATAAGTGCACCAAATATATTATCAGATTTAACAGATGAAATTTCCACAGGATTAGTAGTTAATAAGGACAATATGCAAGAACTTTCAAGCAAAATAACTGCAAATTTTAGTCAAGAAAAAATGGCAGATGTAATGCCTAAAATATTACAAATGAATTTATCAAAAGATTCTATTACACAAATAATGTCATCACAAGACATTAGTACAGAAGATAAACAAAAATTTCAAGATGTAATTAAACAATCAAACGAATCAGAAAAGCAAGATGAATTATTTAAAAGTATTGCTCAGTTACCAGAAAGCATTTTAAATATAATTCTACCAGATTCTACATATGAAGGAAAAGAAATTTCTTCTAAAGATAAAATAGAATTATTAACATTAATTTCACAAATGCAAGATGGTGAAAAAAATACAAATATAACAATACCTGAAAGTATGAAAGATATTTTATTTTCTGAATTTGAAATAGATGGCACAAAAATTTCTACAGATGATCAATATAAATATATAACAGAAATGAGTACTTTAACTGAAGGAACAAGTGCAAGCGAGTTATATGCTAAAATAGATAAAATGCCAGAATCTATACAAAAAGTTGTTAAACCATTTATGAATATAGATAAAATTAAAAAGATAACTTTAATATTAGTATGTATTTATTTAGCAAGTGCATTATGCACATATATTCAATCAATATCAATGACTATAGTAGCAAATAAATTTGCAAAAAGCTTACGAAGTAGAATTTCTACAAAAATAAATAAATTACCATTAAAATATTTTGACAGACATCAAACTGGTGATATTCTATCAAGAGTTACAAATGATGTTGATACAATAGCTCAATCAATGAACCAATCACTTGCAACATTGGTAAGTAGCGTTACATTATTTTTAGGAACAATTATAATGATGTTTGTTACAAATTGGATATTAGCAATTACAGCAATTGTAGCAAGCTTAATAGGATTTATTGGAATGATTTTAATATTAAAAAAATCACAAAAATATTTTATTGCAAGACAAGAAAATTTAGGAAATTTAAATGGTCATATAGAAGAAGTATATTCTGGACTAAATGTTGTAAAAGCATATAATGGTAGAAAAAAGGCTGATGAAGAATTTGATAAATTAAATCAAAAGGTTTGTGACAGTAATAGAAAAAGTCAATTTTTCTCTGGATTAATGATGCCAATAATGAACTTTATAGGTAACTTTGGTTATGTAGCTGTATGTATAGTTGGAGCATTATTAGCAGCAGATGGAAGTATTTCATTTGGTGTAATAGTTGCATTTATAACATATGTAAGATTATTTACATCACCATTATCTCAAATTGCACAAGCAATGACATCATTACAATCAACAGCTGCAGCAAGTGAAAGAGTATTTGAGTTTGTTGATGAAGAAGAAATGACAAATCAAAGTAATATAACAAAAACTCTAGATAGAAAAGATGTAAAAGGAAAAATAGAATTTAAAAATGTTGTATTCCAATATGATAATAATGATAAGCCAACAATAAAAGATTTTACAGCAACAGCACTTCCAGGACAAAAGGTTGCAATAGTAGGTCCAACAGGAGCTGGAAAAACAACAATGGTAAATCTTCTTATGAAATTTTATAATATAAATTCTGGTGATATAAAAATAGATGGAGTTTCAACAAAGGATTTAACAAGAGAAAATATACATGATTTATTTACAATGGTATTACAAGATACTTGGTTATTTAATGGTACAATAAAAGAAAATATAATATATAACAGACAAAATGTTACAGACGAAATGGTAAAGGAAGTATGTAAAGAAGTTGGATTACATCATTTTATAAAAACATTACCAAATGGATATGATTCAAAAATATCAGATAATGATAGTGTATCAGCAGGACAAAGACAATTACTCACAATTGCAAGAGGAATGATACATGATGCACCATTCTTAATATTAGATGAAGCAACATCAAATGTAGATACAAGAACAGAAGAGCTTGTACAAAAAGCAATGGATAAGTTAACAGAAGGAAAAACATCTTTCATAATAGCACACAGATTATCAACAATAAAAAATGCCGATTTAATTCTAGTAATGAAAGATGGAAACATAATAGAGCAAGGAAACCATGAACAACTAATAGCACAAAAAGGATTTTATGCTGACTTATATAATTCACAATTTGAACTTTAATAAAAAGAGATTTGAGTTAATGTAATGTTAACTCAAATCTCTTTTTTCTAAATAATATTTTGATTTTAAGCTTCTTTTTTATTTAAAAATTTATATGCAAAAGCAGCTATTGTTGCACCAACTAATGGAGCTAATATAAATACCCATACTTGTGACAAAGCTTCGCTGTTATCAATAAATATTTGTGAAAATACAGCTGGAGCTAAACTTCTTGCTGGATTTACTGAAGTTCCTGTAAATGGAATTCCTAAAATATGTACAAAAGCTAAAGTTAAACCAATAGTTATTCCGGCAACTGAAGATTTTTTCTCATCTGATGTTACACCTAATACAGTATAAACAAATACAAATGTAAGAATAATTTCTACAATTATAGCACCAATCATACTAATTTGAAGAGATGAAGCAGTATCAAATCCATTTGCTCCAAATCCAACTGTAGTAATATCATATGCTGTAAAAGACATTATTGCAAATAAAAGTCCAATTCCAGCAAAACCACCTAAAACCTGTGCTATAACATATCCAATAAAATCTTTTACTGATATTTTTCCATTTATTAACATTGCTAAAGAAACTGCTGGATTAACATGACATCCAGAAACATTACCAATTACATAAGCCATTGCTACTATAGATAAACCAAAAGCTAATGCTGTTATTAGTAATGATCCTCCAGTTATTGCTGCTGTTCCACAACCAAATAATACAAGAACTGCAGTACCGATAAATTCACATAAATATTTTCTCATATGTGTCCCTCCTTATAAAATTTATATGAAAATTATATTTCTAAAGAATACATATGTCAAGAGTTTAAAAAAGCAAAAAAAGTAAAAAATTTAAGGTAAGAAAGAGAACCGTCCACTTTTCTCACAGTTTAATTTCCTACAGCGAGTTCGGCTAATTTTAAGGCATCTTCAAGATTGTCAGCTACACATATAAATCCTGCATTATGGCAGAAGGTTGCTGTTGATACTCCAGTTACTTTTTGTAATTCTTCATTTCTTAAACCACACCATGTATCAGGAAATTTTTTTCTGTTTGCAAAACTTCCAAGCTCTTTTGGAATTGCTCTTATTGTATATCCTTTTCGATTTGATTTAAAAACAGCATATAATATATTTTGTGCCTTAGGATTAGTTGATTCTAATACAAATTCTTGATATGGCATAAATTTATCTAAAATCATTATTCCATTTTCGGATTTTTCAATTGCTTGCTCAACAAACTTTTTAGCATCACATTTGGCAATTGTTGATTCAATTTTATTATTAAAAATCTTTTTGGCAATTTGCAAGGCTTCTTTAAATTTTTCATCAGAATCAATATTTTCATTCCAGTTAGGATTAAAGCCTTCAATTACATCAGATAGTGTTACTAATTTAATATCAATATTTTCATATTTTATTTGACCATTATCTCCTGCATCTATAAATTGAACAAAATTTTTGTCAAACATGTAAAAACAATCTTCAATATTGTTTGCATTTTTTTGCACTAAAAATTTTCTACCAAAAGCTTTCCAAACCAAGCCGAAAGCTGCATATTTTATACCTGAATTCCTTTGACCATTTCCGCCAATTTGATGATGATCAAATTCTCCACCACCAATATCATATACAAATTTATTATCCAAATTAAGGCCATCTACTTCAGGTAGCCTAATTAAATTAATTTCACCATAAATTTTCTCTAACAATATTGTAGCAAAAATTTCATCAGCATGAAATTTACCAGCATGTGTAACGAAATTTGCATTATCAAGATTTTTTACAATATTAATCATAATATTTATTCTCCTTCACATAAAAATTTTATAAAATATTTTTATCATATATATTTTTATTTGGCAAGAACAAAAGAAAACAACAATAATCTACACTAGACTGCAATCAAAATATAATTATAACTTTATAATATTTTGGAAATTTTTTTCTACCGTGAATTATAATAAAATAAACATAAAAATTTTGATAGACAAAACTTTACATAAATTCAAAAACATGGTATACTAATAAATGTGAAATTTATGTTTATTAGTTGATGTAAAAATATATCATATAAATGAAAAAAGAAAAAAATTTGACTTAAAACATATTTTGAAATTTGTTTTAAGTCTGTTTTTTTAGCCAATAACCATAATAAAAAAATAGAGTAGGGGAGAAAATATGAAATTTAATGAATTAAATTTATCAGAAAAATTATTAAAAGCATTACAGGATATAGGATATGATGAGACAACAGAAATACAAGAAAAATCAATACCAGAAATTATGAATGGAAATGATATAATAGGATTATCACAAACAGGTACAGGAAAAACTGCTGCTTTTGGTATTCCAGCAATTGAAAATGTTGATGTAAAAAATAAAAAAACACAAATATTAATATTAGCACCAACAAGAGAGCTAGCTTGCCAAATTACAGATGAATTAAGAAAATTTACAAAATATACTGAAAATTTAAAATTGCTTACTGTATATGGTGGTCAACCAATAGAAAAACAAATAATACCATTAAGAAAAGGAGTTCAAGTAGTAGTTGGAACGCCTGGTAGAATAATGGATCACATGAGAAAAAAGACTATAAAATTATCAAATGTAAAAATGGTTATATTAGATGAAGCAGATGAAATGCTAAATATGGGATTTAGAGAAGATATTGAAACAATTTTGCAAGAAGTTCCAGAAGAAAGACAAACATTGTTATTTTCTGCAACAATGAATGAAAAGATAATGGCAATTACAAAAAAATATTTAAAAAATCCTAAAAAAATAAAAATAAAAGCAAAAGAGCTAACAGTAGAAAATATTGACCAAATAGCTTTTCAAACAAAAAATAATATGAAAGACGAAGTTACAACAAGAGTTATTGATTTATACAAACCAGAAAAATTGATAGTATTTTGTAACACAAAGAAAAAAGTTGACCAATTACATGATTACTTAAAATCTAAAAAATATAATGTTGATGTTATACATGGTGATATAAAACAAGATCAAAGAGATAGAACAATTAAAAAGTTTAAAAAAGGTGATGTAAAAATTCTTATAGCAACAGATGTTGCTGCAAGGGGAATTGATATTGCAAATTTAGATTTAGTTATTAATTATGATATTCCACAAGAAAATGAGTATTATGTACACAGAATTGGAAGAACAGGTAGAAATAAAAATGTAGGAAAAGCAATAACATACGTTGTTGGTAAAGAAAAAAATAAATTACAAGAAATAGAGCATTATGCAAAAACAAAAATATCTTATGGAAAAATACCAACAGTGTCTGAAATAAATAAAGCAAAAGATACAGAATTTGTTAAATCTGTTACAGATATAATGAGTAAAAAAGAATTTATTAAATCAGATATTTTTGATGAACTAATATCAGATCAAAATATAGATTTAAAAGACTTAGCAAAAGCAATGTTTACAATAATAAATGGAAAGCAAGAGCAAAACAATACTTCAAAAAATAGCTATGAACCAGATGAAAATGGATATGTAAGATTATTCTTTAGTTTAGGTAAAAAAGACAAAATAATGGTAAAAGACATAATAGGAAGTATGTCAGCAAACACAGCAATATCAGGTAAAGAAATAGGAAAAGTAAATATATTAGACAAATTTTCTTTTGTGGATGTACCAGTAAATTATGTAGATGAAGTTTTAACTGGTATGAAAGATAAGCCAATAAAAGGAAAAAATGTAAATATAGAAATAGCAAATTCTTAAATTTGAAACTTGAAAAAAATAACAATATATATTAAAATAAAGTAGTAGAAACTTCATAAAGGAGGAAATTTTATGGAAGAAAATCAAAAAGTTATTAAAGAAAAGAAAAATTACGGATTGGGTATTGCATCACTAGTATTAGGAATATTATCTGTAGTAACAATGTGCTACATAGTTGTATCTGTAATATTTGGTGTTTTATCAATAGTTCTTGGTATAGTAAGTTGTATTATTGAAAAGAAAGGTATAGGAACAGCAGGACTAATTATAGGCATAGCAAGTATTTCGGTTACAATATTCTTATACATTGTTTTAGGTGTAATGGAACTTGATTTACTAATGGTACCAGATTGGTATAAATTCTAATAAGTTAATATTAATAAAATGAGCGTATTATTAACATTATGTTAAAGCGTTCATTTTTTATATAGAAAATATAATTATAACAAGAAATAATAAGGAGATAAAATGGCAATTCCAATAGATTTAAACAGAGCTTTAGAAAATCAATTAAATCAAATTATAAATATGCAAAATATAAATGAAAAAGCAAAATCAATAAGTGAAAAATACAGAAAAAATGATAATGATGGTAAAAGATTACTAACTGAATCAGATGAAGCAGTAGCATATGCTCTTTCAAGAATGCCTGCAACATATGAGGCTGATTATAGTGCAATAAACAAAACTTTAGAAAATAACAATTTTAATATAAATACAGTATTTGATATAGGAGCTGGAACAGGATCTGCAACATGGGCAATTACAGAATTAGTAGATAATTCACCTAATATAACATGTTTTGAAAGAGAAGATTCAATGATAAAAGTTGGTAAAAAATTAATGTCATATTCTGAAAAATTGAAAAACACAGAATGGAAAAAGTTTGACATTGTAAAAGATGAAATTAATCAAACAGCAGATTTTATAATGGTATCATATATGATAAATGAATTACCAAAAAATGAAGTAAATAAAATAATTTCAAAACTGTGGAAAGCAACAAATAAAATTCTATTTGTGATAGAGCCAGGAACACCACGAGGATTTTCAAATATAAAACAAATACGCTCTCAATTATTACAAGAAAATGCGCATATAATTGCACCATGTCCACATGAAAATGAATGTACATTACCACAAGATGATTGGTGTCAATTTACAGCAAGAGTGCAAAGAAGCAAAATACATAAACTTTTTAAAGATGGTCAACTATCATATGAAGATGAAAAATTTTCATATATAGCATTTTCAAAACAAACTGTAAATATAGCAGATAATAGAATATTAAGACATCCAATAATTAATAAAGGATATACTGAATTTAAGATATGTACTAAATTAGGTATACAAAATATAAAATTATCAAAAAAAGATGGAGATAAATATAAAAAATCAAAAAAGAAAAATGCAGGAGACTGCATATAAAAAAAGCAACTAAAATTTTTTTATTTAGTCGCTTTTCTTAATACAATATGATACAATACAAAAAAATAATCTTATTATAATTAGCATATAATAAAATAAAAGAAAATATTTTATAAGGAAGTTGATTAATGAAAAAAATTGAAATTGGTGAGTATAAGAAAAAAGATATTACAATATATATAATATTAAGAGTTTTAGTAATTGCAACAATGATAATTCAATTATTAAGGGGAAATTTCGAGAATGTTTTTATGTGTGTACTTACATTAATTTTATTTTTAATTCCAATATTTATTGATAGAAAATTAAACATAAAATTACCAGATACACTTGAAAAAATAATATTATTATTTATTTTTTCTGCAGAAATTTTAGGAGAGGTTCAAAATTTTTATGGGATATTTAAAAATTGGGATACAATGCTTCATACGATAAATGGTTTTTTATGTGCTGCAATAGGTTTTTCAATGATTGATATTTTAAACAGGTCAGAAAAATTCCATGCTAAAATGGAGCCAATTTTTGTAGCTTTAGTAGCATTTTGTTTTTCAATGACAATTGGAGTGCTATGGGAATTTTTTGAGTTCGGGATGGATACAGTATTTAAAACAGATATGCAAAAAGATAGAATTGTGCAGACAATATCATCAGTGGAGCTTAATCCAGATAAAAAGAACAATGCAATTGTAATAAATAATATAAATAAAACAGTAATATATTACACTGATCAAAATGGAATGCAAAAAGAACAAGTAATAGATGGTGGATATTTAGATTTAGGTATAAAAGACACCATGAAAGATTTACTAGTCAATTTTGTAGGTGCAATAGTGTATTCACTTATAGGTTATTGTTATATTAAAGGCAGAGATGGATATAAATTTGCAGAATGGTTTATTCCAAAAAGAAAAACTGCACAAGAAATAGAACAAACAAAATTAGAGGATTTATTAATAAAACAAAATAAATTAGAAAAACGAAAAAAGAAGAAAAATAAGTAGTAATAAGGAGAATTAAAATGGAAAAAACAAATGAAAATATTGTAAAAAATAATTTAGAAAAAAACAATAAAGAAAATAAAGTAAAGAAAAATAAGACTATATTTGGTTTTTCAATATGGAGATTAATAGCATATTTTATTATATATAGTGTTTTAGGATTTGTAATAGAAACTGCATTTGGTGCAGTAACAAAAGGAGTAATAGAAAGTAGAAAAAGCTTTTTATATGGTCCTTTTTGCGCAATATATGGTTTAGGGGCAGTTGTTATGATACTGTGTTTGCAACCATTTAAAAAGAATAATAATACATTATTTTGGGGAGGATTTGTTGCTGGCTCTGTAATAGAATATTTAGTTAGCCTAATAGGTGAATTAATATTTCATGTTATTTGGTGGGATTATTCGGACATGCCACTAAATATAAATGGTAGAGTTTGTGTATATTTTTCAATTTTTTGGGGATTACTTGGAATTTATTTAGTATCATATATAAATCCTAAAATTGATAAATTAATAAACTTTATAAAAAGAAAAATATCAGATAAGGCTTTAAAAATAATAGAAATGATAACTGCGGTATTTTTAATTGTTGATTGTCTAATAACAGCATATGCGTTAAAAGCTTTTTATATAAGAATGGTAAAATTACATAATATTAATATTGGAAATGTAGAAATGATAGATAAAGAATATGATAAAATGTATGGAAATAAAAAGAAATCTGACTTTATTTACAAATATTGGGGAGATGAAAAAATGATAAAAACTCTTCCAAACTTAAAATTACAAGATAATGATGGAAAAATAGTATATTTTGATAGTTTATTACCAGATATACAAACATATTATTATAAATTTTCAGACAAAGGAATAAGGCAAAAGATAGTACAAGATGTGGAAAAGGTTCAAAAGAAGGGCGAATAAAATGGAGGGAAAAATGAAAAAGAAAATTATTATAATATCATTAATTAGTGTAATTGTTATAATAGGAATTATTGTAGGAGTTTTATTATTACATAAAAATAAGACTCCAGAAAATCAAACAAATGAAAGTGTAGAAAATGAAACTAAAATTGAAAATATAGAAACTAAAAAATCAGCATTAGAAAAAAATCTAACAATTGGAAACTCTTGGGAATCAGAAGGAAAAAGTTTTGCACAGTTTAGTTTAGAAATTTATAATAATTCAGAAGAAACAATTAAAGATTGGTATGTTAATTTATATGCAACTAATATCGAAATAACACAAATATGGAATGGAAAAAGTACAATTGAAAATGGTATATTAAAAATAACACCTGAGGAATATAATATGGAAATACAGTCTAAGCAAAAAATTGAAGTTGGATTTATTGCAAATTCATCTTCAAAAGAAGACTTAAATAATATGAAATGCATAGATGAAACTTCAAATGAAATTCAAAATGATAATAAAGAGGAAAATATGAAAAATACTGTACAAGAAGAAAGTAAAGAGCAAAAAGAAGAAAAATCTAATGGACAAACTCCTGTTGCTAAATATGGAAAGTTGTCTGTTAAAGGAACAAACTTAGTAGGAAGCAACGGAGATGTTGTTCAATTAAAAGGTGTAAGTACACATAGTATATCTGCATTTCCACAATATATAAACAAAGAAACGTTTAAAGAAATGCGTGATAGCTGGAATATAAATGTAGTAAGAATTGCCATGTATAGCAATCCTAATGATGGATATAAACCAGAGCTACATAACAAAGTAAAAGAAGCGGTAAATTATGCAACAGATTTAGGTTTATACGTAATAATAGATTGGCACATACTACAAGATAATAATCCAAACACATATAAAAATGAAGCCATAAAATTTTTCGAAGAAATGGCAACAGAATTTAAAAATAATGATAATGTATTATATGAAATATGCAATGAACCAAATGGAAATGTAAAATGGGATAAAGATATAAAACCATATGCAGAAGAAGTAATAACAAAAATAAGAGCAATTGATCCAGATTCTGTAATAATAGTAGGAACACCAACATGGTCACAAGATGTAGACATAGTAGCAAACAACCCAATAACAGATTATGAAAATATAATGTATACATTACATTTTTATGCAGCAACACACAAAGAGGATCTAAGAAATAAATTAAAAAATGCACACGAAAAAGGACTACCAATATTTGTAACAGAATTTGGAATAAGTGACGCCAGTGGAAATGGAACAATAAGTGAATCAGAAGGAGATAAATGGATAGACCTATTAAACAGCTACAACATAAGTTGGGTATGCTGGAACTTATCAAACAAAAACGAAACCTCAGCAATATTAAACAGCAACTGCAACAAAACAACAGGCTTCCAAGAAAGCGACTTCTCACAACAAGGAAAATGGCTACTAAAAAAACTAAAATAAAAAAATGGGAAAAGGGGATGGTTCTCTTTTCCCATTTTTTGGAAAATAGGGACAGATATTCAAAAAGAATCTTTATAATGAAAATGACATAACATTACTAATATGTAAAAGCCAGATATGTGAATAGATATCTTCACATATCTGGCTTTATTGTATAATAACAAGAATAATTATCTATTAAGCATAAATAGCATAGCATTAGTAAAAGCACACTGGAATACTCCAAGCACAATAGAAGTAATTCCTCCAGCTTTGTTTTTTTGCTCTCTAAACTCATAAATACCATAACTAATTGAGTTAATTAAAATATAAATCGTAACAATACAAACAATAAATTTAATCACAAATAATCACCTCACTAAGATTCACCAAATAAAGAGCCGGATTTCAATGTTAATTCAACATTCACATTAAAAAAGCAATTTTTATAATTTGCAAGCCAATCAGCTTTTTTCCACTCATCAAGAGTTAAATAATTCTTTACAGCATATTTTCCAAAACCAGAAATATCAGAATTATATGCTAAAGAAGTAGTATACAAGTAGTTTTCTAGTTTATTTTGAATATATTTTTCAGCATAATTTTTTATTTCATTTAAAGATTCTTCAGTATTGTAATATGTGTTTGAATCTAACGATAAACCATATCCAATTAAATAAACATCAATGCTTATGAGAGGAGAGTTATTTATAATATCTACAGAACATTTTGTTTTTTTGGTAGAAGTAATAAGTAAATCGATATAATTGTTTTTTTCATATGGATTAGGTATTGAAAGAGTACATTGCTTAAAGTCATTATTAATAATTAAGTGACAAATACTATCCAATCCAGTAAGTTCACCAACAAGTTTATCACCAGAAAAAACAGCAATACCAAGTGTTTCAATAACATCACTATCAGATACAGGATTTTCTCCAGCAGTATAATCTGCATTTATTTTTGCTGTATTTGTATAATTGTTAGTATTAATTCCACCTAAAATTGCACATGCCTGAGAATAGTCATCTTTTATGGCGGAGTAAAATTCTGCAAGTTTAACATTTACAGTATATCCTGTATAATCATTTGTATTTAAAGTAGATTCGTAATATCTAGCTGTTAGACTTTCCAAAGAAGGTTTTACATTTTTTAAATAATCTTTAGCCTTTGCTTTGGAAATAACGATTGCACAATCAGTTCTAATTTCAACATTATTAGTAAAAGTGTCCAAGTATTCAGACAATCCAATTTCTGCTAACTCTTCAGAAAATACTATTTCCTGACAATGTGATAAATCAATTTTTTTAGAAATATGACTATTAATTAATGCAATACCAGAGCTAATAGAAGAGCAAATTACAGATGAAATAATAGAGCCCTCAGATTGCGAAGAGCCTTCTGAATTTTTAGATTCACTACTACCAGTTTGGGCAAATTGTATGGTAAGTTCTAGCTCATTATTTTCATTTGTATCTAGCCCAATAGCAACAGCATATGCAAGCTCTTCAATACCATGAGCATCATAACAACCAGTTAAATTAAATAAAAGAATCAGTAAAGTACATATAATAGAACATTTTTTTAACAAAATTTTCATAAAAAATCCTTTCTAACAACAAAAATGTCGTAAATTTTAGAAATGGCTACTTTAAGAGCTATAATGCTGGCTTAATTAGTATTTTTAGATTTCTTCAAACATATATTAAATTTAATATTACTACAAATCAATATACCAATATTTATTATAAACAGAAATACTAGAATAACATATTTAAGAAATCCCTCAATAAAATTTATATATTTAGCAACATTTTCATATAAAAGTGCGCTTCCAAAAATTATTGAACAATAACAATAATTTATACTATTAGTATTAGATAAATTAGCAAGTTTTTTTGTTATATACACAGAAAAAAAGATTACAATACTAATATAAGATAATATAGATAAAATCCATACAAAAATAAATAAAGCATTTGCCCTTTGAATAAATTCACGATATCTAATTGTTTTTACTAACAAATAAATAGATATGGTTTCATTACTATCTGTTATAAAAGAAAAAACAAGAAGCAAACATATAACACTTAGTAGTAAATATACGCTAGAAATTATCATTGAGAGCACAGAAACTTTTTTCAAATCATCCTTATTTTTCAATAATGGTTGGATAAATAACAAATAAGCAAGTCCAGTAAAACCAAAGATATCAGTAAGACTACTAAAAAATGTTTCATTAACTCCATAACCTAATATAGGGAATAGTCGTTGAAATACGAAGTTTTTTGAAGTTGAAACAAGTATAACCAAAATACTAATAAAAATTATAGGAGCAATTATTAAATTAATTTTACTAATTACTTTAATTCCAAATTTATTGGCAATGCAAGCAGATACTAAAAAAAATAAAAGCAAATATATTAATGGAGAAGAATTAAAATATATAATTTTTAGTGATTCAGTAAAATTTCTAACAACCAATGCTGAAACTGTAATTAAACAAAGTAAATGAATTATTCCAATTGAGGTTTTTAAAAATCCTTTACCTAAGTAATTAGAAACATCTAAAATATCTTGTCCAGGAAACTTTTTAAATAAAGTTGCAATCAAATAAGCGAAAAATATTGCAATAATAGATATTAAAATAGTTGATATCCATGCAGAAGATTCAGTGTCTTTTATAATGATTTTGGGAAAATTTAAAATTATTTTGTTGATCATAACAACAGCAACAAGACCAATTGCTTCAAAAGTTTCTAATTTAGATAAATTCATATTATTTTTTCCTCCAAACCATACTTATTTTTTGCTGTGAAAATTTTTTCTGAGCATGCACAAATGATGATGTTCGTTCTCTTTTCCATATTGGTGGAATAAAATAAGAAGAAATACTTCTTTTGTTTTTACCAAGTATATATGGATTAATATAAGGAGAGCCAAATGATTTCAATTTACACATTATAGCTAATTGAATAAATACTCCAAAACTAATACCTAAAAATCCAGCCATATATCCTAAAATTATATATACAAATCTATAAATTCTAAATGTAAAATTAAGTGAAAAGTCAGGTATACTAAAAGAACATATACCAGTTATTGCAATAATTATTATTAAAACAGGACTAACAAGAGATGCAGAAACTGCAGCTTCACCTAAAATTAAAGCACCAACAATTCCTATGGTAGAGCCGAGAGGGGTTGGAACTCTAAGCCCAGCTTCACGAATTAATTCAAAAGAAACTTCCATAAGCAAAATTTCAACAAATGTTGGAAAAGGAACAGATTCTCTTGCAGCAGCTATGGTAAACAATAACTCAGTGGGAATGAGCTCTTGGTGATAATTTGTTACAGCAATATATATTCCTGGTAATAACAAAGAAAGAAAAATAGCTAATAATCTAATTATTTTTTCTAAATTAGAAAATTGGTATTTTAAATTTAAATCTTCTGGAGATGTTATAAAATCAACAAAAACACCAGGTGCAACTAAAACATATGGGCTACCATTAACAACAATTACAACTCTTCCTTCAAGTAAAAAATTTGAAACTTTATCAGGTCTTTCTGTTGCAACCATTTGAGGAAATAAACTTTCAGGTGAATCTTGTATTAATTGCTCTAATTGACCAGAAGAAATTAAATAATCTACAGATAAGTTATTAATTCTATAGCGAACCTCAGCAACTAAATCTTCATTTGCTAATGATTTTATATAACCAATAGAAATTTGAGTTTTAGTAATTTGTCCAACTGTTAAAGTTTCCATTACAAGATTTTCATTATTAACAAGACGTCTAATCATAGATGTATTAGTTCTAATATTTTCAACAAATGCTTCTTGTGAGCCACGAACAACTACTTCATTGCTTGGTGAGTCAATACTTCTTTGTTTAAATCCTTTTACATCTAAATTAAATGCTGTATCTAATGAGTCAACAAAAAGCATGCAATTTCCCATATTTATTGCAGAATATACATCAGAAAAATCTGTAACTTTATCTACACTATTTTGAGGAATTAGGCTATTATAAATAAAATCTACTAAATTTTTTTCTTTAGATTTCTTAAAATTCTTTAAAGTAACATTATCTATCTTTTTCTCAGAAACAAATTTTTTTTGTTTATCATCAAAAATATTTGCCCTGTTTCTCATCATTAAAGGAGATAAAATAAATTCATTTATAACAGGAGAATCAACCATTCCATCAATGTACATAACAAAAGCTTTGTATTCTATATTTTGTGCTAGTAAAGAAAACTCTCTAATTATTACATCATTGCAAATTAAAGCATTATACTTATATTTCAAAAAATCAAGATTTTTATCTATTTCGGTAAAAATCTTTTGCGGTTCAACATCTTTAGTTGTGTTATTGTCCAAATTGTAATTACTACCATCTTCATTTTGAACATGCCCGGCTTTCATTATCAAGAGTGAAATTATACGATTCACTAGGTTTATAAGTGAAAAGATTTTTTATAAAATTATTAAACTTATTCATATATAATCCTTTCGTAAAATAAAATTAGTAATTGTAGTATTTACTAATAATTATAAAATATGCAAAAAATATGTAAATTATGGTTAAACAGGATAAAGACATGAAAAAATTTTTTCGTGTCTGCTATCCACTGATT
>OLPV01000160.1_pt1 | contig 63933 bp, 61 predicted proteins | sample 1671961 | NCBI WGS metagenome assembly OLPV01 (sample SAMEA3136630, study PRJEB25190) | human gut metagenome | biome: human gut; feature: human-associated habitat; material: faeces | place: Austria | collected 2013 | reverse complement strand
TGAATCTGCCACCTTTAAGCAACTTACAATTTCTGTTATTGATATATTCTCCTTCTCCCCAGTCGCCTCGTACAGTTTGTATGAAATAGACTCCAAACATGCGATATTCATTATATGTTTTGCTTCTTCAACATAACCATATGTAATATCTGGTTCCAAATAAAAGTCAATATTGTTTGCAGTTTTTTTGATTTCTAGTGAATCATTTAAAAAGGTGTTTTTTTCTTCAAAAAAATCTAAAACATAGTTATTTAAATCAACTGCATGATTTGCATTTTGATACAATCTTGGGTAGCCAATCTTTTCTGACAGCAATAAATACAATGTCTATATCCTCTGGGATTTTATCTATCGATGTATATAAATTAACATTATATTTTTTCATTACATATTCTATTGTTTTATTATCATAATCAAAAAATAGTTTTCTCTTTAACTCGTTAAAACTATAAAATTTATAATTGTTAAACTTCTTTTCCTTAGTTAATTTTTTTAATATATCCATTTTATTAAATTCATTAGTAATTATTAAATTCATAAAATACCTCATTTATTCATACATAAATATTATAACATTTATGCATATAAAAAGATAACATTTTTTTAAACATTATCTTAATTTGATTATTAGTTAACTTTTAACATATTTATCTCAGATATTGATAAGTTTGTTATTACTTATAAACTTCGGACTACGCTTTTCTTTTAACGTGTTTTTTGCAATTTCTACTTTCTTTTTTTCCATTAATTGTTTATAATTCATATAGGAGCCTCCTTGCCGGGATTTGGCTCCCTTATTATATCAAAAAGCCGCACCCAAGTGGTGCGGTTCAATTTTCAATTTAGGAAATTACCAATCAAGGTAAGTTAATTTATTTTTTCACTAGAAACCCAATGATATACATTATTATCTTTTTTAAATATATGTTTATACTTAGTTCCATATTTTTTCAAAAATTTATAGTCTACATTTTTATTATTTTCTAATGCTTTAGTGCACTTATCATTTTTACTATCTTTAACATAACTTGTATAACATTCATTATTAATAACTTTTAAAAAGTAATCATAAATAATTATTTCATCATTCTTTTTAAAAGAATCTTTTATTGCTCTATAAGTATGTGGTTCAGCTCCGATTGTATAAGTATATTCTTCAGATAATCCACAATAATACGAGTCATCATTTAAATAACAAACTGTTATATTATCTAATTGAAATTTATCATAAGCATCTATTTCTTTACCAAATATTTTTTTGTAATTTTCATTTACTAGATCTTTATTTGTTTTGCTTAAGGTACAAATCTTATCTTCATAATTATCTGTTGCAAATATAAGACCTTTGCTTAAAGTACATATATTACCTTTTTTATTTTTATCAAGTTTTATTTCTTCTTTAACTTCTTTTTTTACTTGAGTATAAGCTAAACAAATTTTAGTATCATTACTTAAACTATTATAATCAACTTTACTATCATTATAAAACACTAATCCCCCGCATTTTTCTAAATCACTATTACCAACATAAGAATACAATTCTTTAACAGTTTTACCATTTGCATTAACAGGAATCCCATTTTTTATAAAGAAAGATATTACCACACCAACAAGGATAACAACAATTCCACTTAATAAAAGCACAAGATTTTTCTTCTTCATTTTTACTATACCTTTCTTGTTTGTATTTCTGCCATTTTTTCGAATACTTCTGCTGCATTTTCAGTATTAATATCATTATATCCAAGTTCTCTTAAAGCTTGAATTTTAACCGTACTAAGTTGTTGTGTTCTGGTTAATTTTTCTTCATTTTTTTGTTCTATTTCAGTAATGAATCTTTTATGACTTTCTGCAAGTTTACTCTTTGATGCACCACCATTATTATATAATGTTAAAGCTGAATATAAAATTCCTTCAAAAATAAACTGTTTATCTTCATCAAACTTATATTCATCTGGTTTAATAAAGCAATTAGATTTTGCCATATATCCCATTATATATTTTATTTCTGGAACATTATCCATTGATTGAAGCATATAATACATATATTTTATTGCAGCAGTTTCTTCTGACTCATTATCTTCTAATTTTTCTTTTAATAAAAATATAAAATCATTTAATAATTGTTTATTTTCTTTTGTTAATCCATTCATATCGATTACAGACTCAATACTATTAGTTTGTTTAATAGCAGTATTAAGTCTTTTTTCTACTTCCATCAAATAATCAGTATCAACCACAATACTTTCAATACTTTTTTTACTTCCATCTTTAATATCTAAAAGTTGTAATAACAATACTTTCTTTTCTTTTGGCCATTTATCTAAGCTATCTAAAACTAAATAGTTATATACCATCTGACGACTTACACCTAAATATTTAGCTAGCTTTACTTTAGATAACCCTAATTCTTGTAATAATTCATTTAATCTATCCATATTTTAATCACTACCTTCTTTAATTTTACACCTTTATTATACATAACTTAACATTAAAAATCAAGTTTAGTTATGTAAATACCATAAAAATTCTCCATTATTTTTTATTTCATCAATAAATCCACACCCAAGACATTCTTCACCGAGATATAAAACACATGCTTGTCCTGGTGTTACCGCTTTTACTTTTTCAGGGTATTTAACTCTTATCTTATTATTTTCCAAATATTCTAATTCCACAGCATGATCCTGATCTCTATATCTAAATTTAGCAGTACAAAATGTAGGTCTTAAGTTACTTATAAAATTAACATTATCTATAATGCATTCATCACTCATTAAATATTTATTGTCTTCTCCAAAAGCTACATATAAAATATTATTATTAACATTCTTACCACATACATAATGTCTTTCTAAATTACCACTTATACCTACATTTCTTCTTTGACCAATTGTATAATTCATTAAGCCCGTATGTCTACCAATAACTTCTTTTGTAGATACATCAACAATATCTCCAGGATTAGGTTTTAAGTAATTTTCAATAAACTTTTGATAGTTTCTTTCTCCAATAAAACAAATACCTGTTGAATCTTTCTTATGAGCAACATTTAAATTATTATCTTCAGCTATTTTTCTAATCTCAGGTTTTGTATAATCTCCATCTGGAAACAAAACATTTTTTAAGCTTTCTTTTTTTACATCAGCCAAAAAATATGTTTGATCTTTATTTAAATCAATGCTTCTTTTTAATTTGCCATCTTCCATTCTAGCATAGTGACCAGTAGCAATATAATCTGCTCCTAGTCTTTTTGCTTCTTTTATAAATAGATCAAACTTAATAAACTTATTACATAACATATCAGGATTTGGAGTTCTTCCCTTTTTTAATTCTTCTAAAAAATATGTAAATACATAATCCCAATATTCCTTAACAAAATCAATTCTATGTAATTTTATTCCTAATTTATTGCACAACTCTAATGCATCATTATAATCTTTTTCTTGAGGACAAATATCATTAAAATCATTAGGATTTCCTAAAAAATCATTATTAATATTGCTATCCCAATTGCGCATAAACAAACCTTCGACTTCATAACCTTGCTTAATTAAAAGTAAGGCCCCAACCGCAGAATCAACACCACCAGATATTCCAATAATTACTTTTTCCATAAACATCACATAACTATTATATACTAACTAATCAAAAAATTAAAGAGATTTACTAGTTTTCCACCTACAAAATATAAAATTATATCGAGTATAAGTACAATTCCTATAAATATTACACTTCTTTTTATAAACACAACCAATGATTCTTTATTATTATTCTTATTTACAATTCTATCAATAACACATTTAATTATTTTAAACAAATTAACACTAAAAACTACAAGCATAATTAAAAACAGCAATTTATAAATTATTACATAAATTGAACCAAACAATATTCCCTTTATACCAAAAATACATGTTAAACTGCTTATAATAAAGCCAATACTAAAACCATTATAAAACATAAAAAACAAAACTAAAGGACCACCAATTAAAAACATACTTAAAATAAGTAAACTAGACAATATAACCAAATGTATTATTAAATCATTAGTATTTACATAACTAAAATTTTGCAATACTTCATTAATATTTAAAAATAATATTTCTTTTGTGGCTTCATCTAGTAATACTACAAATACTATTCCTATAATAAAACCAATTACTAATATTATACTCATAAATACATATAATTTCTTATTTAGGCTTGTCCACATGATTATCACCACTTAATTATATTGCAAATTTATAACAAATATGATAAATTATTAATAGAAAAAAGAAAGTGGTGAAATATTTTGAATAAAAAAGCACAAAAAATTGTAGTATGGATAATGCTTCTTATCATGGTAGCGAGCGTTATCGCAGGAATAATTGCATATATTATATAAGACTCAAAAGAGAGTCTTTTTTTAGACTCTCTTTAAAGTTAATTCATCAGATTTTCCCAGACTCATTATTTTATCATATTCAATTAATAAATCAAATCCTACACCATTATTCTTTTCAACTAATAAAAAACTTTTTTCTAAACCTTTGTTATTAAGCAAAGTTATTAAATCTGATATTTTTATAAAACCATATTCATATCCAGTTGGATGAATACTACAAAGACCATAATCATCAAATGATACAAGAATATCCTTAGCAAAAACATAAGGATTAAATCCATACGCTGCAAAATCATGGTGATATTCCATTGTTCCACCCAAAACCAATACGCTTTGTAAAGGCTCTCTTTTAGCCATTTCATTAAATTTATTAGTTACAACATTTCTAAAAGTAGAAACAACTATAGATTTAGATTGTTTTTCTTCGTTATCGTTAACTATTTCCGCAAACTTAACGACTCCAAATTCATTAGGTAATATTTGACCATCTCTAACCTCATCAATATACATATCTAAAGATTCTCCTAGTTTTTCATATTCAGAATCAAGGAAATCTTCTACAAATAAATTAGTTAGTTCATTAACTTTTGCTTCATCAAAACCATTTAACACTAAGTCTTTCTTAGCTTCTTCATACTTTTTCATATTTCCCCTCCTTAGGTAAGGAATATTTTATAATAAATTTATATAAATTGTCAAGAAAAAAAGACCAAATATAGGCCTTTAATTATTTTCTTTTAATATTTCTAATGCTTTATGCATCTTCATATCATATTCAATAACGTCCATTGATCCGTAAGCTTTTAAAAGTTCAGCTTTATCAACACCATAAGATGCTGCAATCTCTGAAGTTCTATTTTCAACTTCTTCTTTAGTAAATTTTAAATTTTCTTTTTCAGCAATAGCTTCTAACATAAAACGATATTTAACACGTTTTTCAGCTTCTGGTTCCATTTGTTTATGTAAATCTTCTTCTTTAGTACCAGTAATTTTCATAAATTCATTGAAATCCATTCCTTGCATCTTTAATTGTTCTGCATATTGATTAATCATTCTATGAACTTCTTCATCAATAATTTCCGGATTAATTTCAGCCTTCATGTTTTTAGCTGCTGCTTCTAATACCTTATCCATAAATTCATCTTCTAAATGATGTTCTTTTTCATGAATTAATTCTTCTTTAACTTTAGCTTTTAATCCAGCCTCATCTTTTACATCCTCATATCCTAAATCTTCAAAGAATTCTTTATTAATTTCAGGTAAAACTCTAGTTTTAACTTCATTTACTGTTACAGTAAATGTTACATCCTTACCTTTTAACTCTTCAACATAGTTTTCAGGGAATTTAAGATTTAATTCTTTAGTTTCTCCAGTCTTCATTCCGATTACGCCTTCTTCAAAGCCAGGAATAAATGAATGGCTTCCTATTTCTAATGGATAATTTTCTCCCTTGGCACCTTCAACCTCTTTACCATCAACGACTCCAGTAAAGCTAATAACCGCGGTATCACCTTCAACAACCGTGCCATCTTCTTTTACAACAACATCAGCCATGTGAGCTCTCATGTGCTCAATTTCATTATTTACTTCTTCATCAGTTACTTTAGCCTCTTCTTTTTTAACTTTTAAGTTTTTATAATCACCTAGAGTAACTTCTGGTTTAGTTATAATAGTAAATTTAAATATAACATTTGTATCACTAATTCCAGTAACATCAACTTGCGGTTCAATAACTGGTATTAATTTTTCTTTATCTAAAGCCTTTTTATAAGCAACACTTATACAAGCATCAATAGCATCAGCATATAATGACTCAATTCCAAAATGTTTTAAATAAATTTCTTTACTTGCCATTCCTTTTCTAAAACCATCAATTTTAACTTCTTTATTTTTCTTTTTGAATACGGCATCTAAAGAATCTACCCATTCTTTTTCTAATTTAATTTCAACTTCATGTACATTTTTCATAAAATACTTCCTTCCTAACTACTTTATTATAATATAATTACCTTCATTTTACAAGAAAATAAACCAATTTCCTAGAATCTAAGCTATTTTTTTAATTTTTATTATATAACCACCATTTGGGCTCGCAACTTCAACACTATCACCAATTTTATGTTTAAGCAAAGCAATTCCTAAAGGTGATTCATTTGATATTTTATTTTCAAATGGGTCAGCTTCCATAGACCCAACAATTTTATATTCTTCTTCTTCACCATCATCATAGCTAATAGTAACTGTTGAACCCAAACTAACTTCATTCTTTTTTTTATTATCTATTATTTCAGCATGTTCAAGTTTATATTCTAATTCTTGAATCTTTGCTTCAATTATAGCTTGTTCATTTCTAGCAGCATCATAATCAGCGTTTTCAGATAAATCTCCTAAAGCTCTTGCTTCTTTTAATGCTTTAATTACTTCTGGACGACGAACATTTTTAAGCTCATTCAATTCATTTTCAGCTTCTAAAAACCCTTCCGCAGTCATTATAAATGTATTTTCTTTTTTCATAAAAATCAATCTCCTTTTTTATTTCAATTTACAGTTCATAATCATACTATAAAACATCTAATTTGTCAAATACTTTTAACCTCATCATATCATTTACTTGTAGTTTATCATCCACATTCATTTTTATAATACTTTTTGGATGCCTACATACATCGATAACATTATCTTCATTATCATATATTGTATTAATTTGATAATCAAATGTTTCATGATTTGGTCCAAAAAATTGCACAATTTGTCCGCTCTCAAAGTAATTTCTTACCTCAATCGTAGCAACTTTATTTACTTCATCATAGTCTAACACTAATCCTAAAAAATCTTGATTTGATACTTCTGTTCTTCCATTCCAATATTCTTCGTTTACTCCAGGTAATTTATCATAAAATTGCGGAGTTGATTCACGATTTGCACAACGATTTAATATTTTTAAATAATAATCTTCCATTTTTTTAGTTAAAGTATTATTTAAAGCCGCATCAATCATTCTTCTATAACTTAGTAAAACAGTAGATACATAATAAATTGAACGCATTCTACCTTCAATTTTAAAAGATGCAACACCTAAATCAATTTGATCTTTTATAAATGGTACCATATTTAAATCTTTAGGCATAATAGTTAAATTAGGTTTATCGTTTACTAAAAATTCCCAACGACATACTTGAGCACAACCACCACGATTAGAATCTCTATTAGTCATATAATTTGATAAAACACATTTACCACTAAAAGAAGTACACATAGCACCATGAATAAATGTTTCGATTTCAATACCAGTTTTAGCAATATTAATTAAATCTTGACGAGATGCCTCACGTGCTAAAACCACCCTTGTAACACCTAACTTTTGCCAAAATTTAACTGCTCTACTATTTAGAGTACTAGCTTGTGTAGATAAACAAACATTCAAACCAAGATTAAAATCTTGGCACATCTTGATAACTATTATATCACTTGCAATTATTCCATCAACTTTTATACTATCCAAATATTTCAAATATTCTTCTAAACCACTTAAATTTTCATCATGAAACACAATATTAACAGTTACATAAATTTTCTTACCTAGCCTATGAGCATAATTACTTGCTTCCTTTAATTCTTCTAAACTAAAATTCTTAGCATTAGCTCTTAAACTAAAATTTTGTCCACCGCAATAAATAGCATCTGCACCATATAGGTAAGCAAACTTCATCTTTTCAAAATCACCAGCAGGTGCTAATAATTCAGGCATCTAAATCACCTACCTTATATACTGTTTTTTTATCTAAAAATATTCTACTACAAGGTATATTACTTAAATCATTATTTAAAACTTTTTTAATGTTTTGAAATTCTAAAAGTATTGGATCATACCAAAAATATAAAACATTTTTTAAATCAAGTAAACTAGTTCCATCATAATATGGAAAAGCATATACCTTAGTTCCATAATCAGATTCTATTACTTTAAAATATTTATTATCAATATGACTACCTATTACTTTTTCTTTATCTAATTTATAATGCATTTCATAATTATTTAACAAATTTCTTCTTGAATACATAAGTCCTTTTAAGCCAAATGTATAAATTACTACACTTTTATTAACATTTTTAACCATATTTCTAATTTCTTCTTCAGATAAATCACTAGAAACAACTATACTATCTACATATTCTAAATAACTATTAATTGAGCTAGTATTATTACTTATATGATCTAATATTAATATCTTAGTTATATTCATATCTTTAACAATATCTAAAATACCTAAATCATCAAACATAATTCCTTTTACATCGCTCGATACTAAAATTTCTTCAAGATTATTTAATTCTTCATCATTTAATATTCTATTTACTAAAACAAAATCATCAATATCTTTTATATCAAAATATTCTTCATAACCTACGGAAAAAAATCTAAGAGGATAAACTAGTGTTACATCCCCTTTCTTTAAATTACTTATAAAATCTTTATTAGTTACAGTTACTAATTTATTCATGTTTCCATGTACTTACTGATAGTCCATCCCCAATATCATAAAACTTGGTATCAAACTCAGTATTACTTTTTAAAAATTCAATATAATTTTCGATTTTTTCCACTAGGCTTTTTAAATTGCCTTTATCTAACTTACTAGATTCACCAACATAACCATGAAATTTAATATTATCTGTTATAATGGTACCATTTGGATTTAAAAAATTTTTATACTTTTCAAAAAATTTAGTATATTGTCCTTTTGCTGCATCAATAAATATTAAATCATATCTTAAATCATCAGATAAATTTAACTCTAATGCATCTTGATAAACAACATTAATTTTCTTTTCCATGCCACATTTCTTCACATTTTTTAGGCATTCCATATATCTTACTTCATCTCTTTCAATTGTTGTAACTACACAATCTTGTGTACTAGATGCCATAAGTATTGCTGAATAACCAATTGCACTTCCTATTTCTAAAACATTTTTTATATTATTTTCTTTAATATATTTCATTATAAATGCAATAGATTTTTTTTCAATGATTGGCACATTTTTTTCGTTAGCATATCTTTCCATTTCTAATATTTGTTCTTTCAATTTAATTCACCTTTACTTTATATATCTTCTTACTAATTCATTAAAACCATCAATATCTTTAGCAAAATAAACCTTACCAGTATCTACATCTGCTACAAAATAAAGATAATCAGTATCTGCAGGTTCAAGTGCAGCCTTTATACTTCCAATAGATGGATTACAAATAGGTCCAACAGGAAGCCCAATAAATGTAGTAACTCTAGTATTATAAGGGTTTTCATCATTTAAGTCAACTTTTGTTAAAGTTTCCTTCATACTTTTTTGAACACCATAATAACTAGTTACATCCATTCCTAAACTCATATTTAATTCTAATCTTTTATTTATTACTTGAGTAACCATCTTTCTATCTTCATATTTATTTGCTTCTTTTTCAGCAATACTTGCTATTGTAAATATTTCATGAACACTATATTTACTTTTCTTTATTTCTTCTTTTAAAGGGCTTAACTTTTCATTTGTTACATTAAGAATTCTTCTTATCACTTGTTCAACCGTAGTTTCTTTATAAAACTCATATGTTTCAGGAAACAAATAACCTTCTAAAGCATAATAAATATCATCATCAAGTATATCTTCAGTTAAAAACCAATAATCGGCAATTAAGCCTTTCAAAAACGATTTATCATTTACCTTTTTTATTGCTTCATCAAAATCTATATTAGTTTCATCACTAATTAGCTTCATATATTCCTTTAAAGTAACACCTTCTTTTAAAGTTATTTTAACACTTGGTTTAAATTCTTTAATAACATCACCACTATTTAAAGATTTAATAATATCTTGAGTCGACATATCTCTGCTAAACTCATATGATCCTGCTTGCAAGTTCTTATTACCAGAAATTACCAAATAAATTATTGCAGCATACTTGCTTCTAATAAGTTTTGCATCTTTTAAATTATCAACAATCTTTTCTTTACCATCACCTTTTTTAACCGTAAATGTAATTACTTTATTACTCTTACTACTTGGTGTAAGTAATATAAAATAAGTTGCTATAAGCGCCATAATTATACCTAGAATGACACCCAAAACAATAAATAGTTTTTTATTTTTCATCTTTACCACAATCCTTTTTATTAATTAAATTTTGTACTTGTAAAAAAATATTATCAAGAATTTCTAGCTTTCTTTTATCTTTAATTGGTTTTAATACTTGTTTTCCATCTTCATAACAATAACTTGATACATAGCAAATTACATCTCCGAGCTTATTTATTTCATCTTTGGTATATATAATAAATTCTTCATCTTCCATTGTAATCTTTATAATGGGTTTATATTCTTTTTTATCTATATTTTCTTCTACTACTAACTTATTTTTCATAATTTTGCCTCTTTAAATAAGATTCTAATATCAAAACTGCTGATAATACATCTGTCTTATTTTGTTCATTAATTCTTTTTAATCCATTATTTTTCATAATATTAATCGCTTCAACTGTAGTTAATCTTTCATCTTCAAGTATTACTTCAACATTTGCACTTTCTAATATTTTTTTGAAATTTAAGCTTCTTTGTGCTGCAAAGCCTAAACTATTATCCATATTTTTAGGAAGTCCTAAGACTACTTTTGAAATATTTTTATCTTTTATTATTTCCATCAATTTATTTAATGCATCATTATAATCTTCTTTTTTAAATTTGATCAAAGTCAGTGAGCTTACTAAAGTATTGGTTTTATCACTAATGGCTACTCCAAGAGAAGTTGTCCCTAAATCAAGTCCTAAATATCTCATTAGCGCCCCATGTAGGCATTTAATATTGCCATTAATATTTCACTACGATCAAACTTACAAAGTTTAGCTCTCGAATGATTAAATGTAGTTATATACTTTTCATCTCCACTTATTAAATAACCTACTAACTGATTCGTAGCATTATAGCCTTTAAATTCCAATGCTTCAACTACTTCATTAATAGTCATAAGTATTAGCTCTTGTCTTAATTCTTTAACATTAAATACTGTTGTTTTGTAATCCATTTACTTCACCCACTATCAAATTAATTCTATCAAAAATATCAGCAAATTGCAATATAAAAGGATGAAGTAAATCTTCATCCAACATAGAGGTCTTAAGTACTCAATAAATGTTTATATTTTTAAAGAAAACTTTAATACTTAATATTGTAGGAACTATAAGACTATAATTTATATTATAGAAAGGTTTGTAAAAGAGTTAATGATTTATAAACAATTTTTCCTAAAACCTCTAAAAATAATACTAACAATTCAGTGTGAAATAATTGTGAAGAAAATGTGAAATGTTATTTTTTGTCGAATTTTTCACTATTATCTTTAAAAAAGTTATAATATATTTTCATATTTTCAAGTTCCCACCATTTTTTTGTAGAAACAGGCACACTATCTAAGTCATAAATCGTTGCACCATTCATCCCCAATATAAAAGGAGAATGTGTAGCAATAATAAATTGACAATTAAAGAATCGGGCTGATTCTTCTAAAAATTTAGTAAGTTTTAATTGCATTGAAGCTGACATACTATTTTCAGGTTCATCAAGTAAATATATTCCATTATCTTTAATTTCAGATATGAAATACATTAAAGCAGATTCACCATTTGATTGTTCAAAAACATCTTTATCAAACATTCTTCCCCGAATAAAACCAGATGGTCCCAATCTTTTAGCATCTACTTCATTTTTAATACTTTGATAATCATTAATATCTCTAATCGAGGTCTTTTTACATTCAAAATATTCTTTTAATAAAGCTTCTCTTTGATTAAATCCTCGATTATTAATTCTTTTAACATTATAAATATAATCAAAAACATCATCACTTTTAATAATTTTTACTTCATCTGGAATTTCTAAAGAAGTTTCATACTTACAATAATCCACATAAGTTTGAAACATTTCTCCACCAGTAAAATTTTGTCCTTTAGTATTAAGCTTTTCTGCAATAATATTTAGTATTGTTGATTTACCAGAACCATTACCACCATAAAGTATTGTAATATTTGTAAAATCTATTTTCTCTAATTTTTTATCAGTAAAAATTCTAAAAGGGTATTGATTATGAAAATAATTTCTTCGTTCATTAATCAATATACCATTTTCAAATTCTTCACCAAGAAGATTAAATTCTTTTAAATAAACCATTATTACCACCTAAACATATAATATCATAAATATAAAAGAATAGCAAACATTTATTTGCGTTTTTTATTCATAAATAATATTATTTAAATATTTTTCAATTACCACTTTACTTGGTTTATACATATTTTCAGGTAAATTATCAATATCAAACCATTTCCACTCCAAAATAGTTTCTGGTTCCATAGCTTTAATCTCACCTTCATAGCAATTGACTAAAAATCCTGCCGTAACATAATGAGCTGTATCAGTCATATCATCAGATACACATATTAGTTTTAAGTCTTTGGCAATTAAACTAGTTTCTTCTTCCAATTCTCTTTTAGCAGCATCAACTAACTTTTCCATAAATTCAACTTTGCCACCAGGCATAGTCCATGTACCTTCTCCCTTTAGTTCGCTTGAAGCTTTCACTTTATCAGGATTACGAAGGCCAAGTAACACCTTATTATCCTTTAATATCATAACACCAACACCTAATCCAGGTTTCATAAAATCATCTCCATTTATAATATAACAGAAAAAGAAAAAAAACTCAAAATTAAAATTTGAGTTTAAGTAATTTACTTATTCTTCGTCCTTCAATCCTTTTTTAATACCTTTGGCAACAGTACCTGCAGCTTCTCCAACAGATGGTGCCATTTTTTCAATAGTTTCTTGTTTAACAGGCATTTCTTGTTGAGTATTAAACGCTTTTATTTCTCGTTTATAAGCCGTTCCAAATAACATAGCAGGAAGCATTATACCAAATACAAATGAAAAGAAAAACAATAACGCTTTTTTACTTTCAGCATCACTACTGATTTTGCTATTTCCCCACCAATTTGGATCACCTAATGAAGGTTCTTCAGGAACTTTTACTAAAATAGCCAAAACCAATAATATAACTCCAACAGCAAGGGAAATAAATCCTAAAGTAATTAGTATTTTTTTTATCTTTTGATACTTTTCTTCACTTAAATATTCTTTTTTATTCACGATAGTAACTCCTTTCTCACCATTAATATACCACGATCCCCTATAAAAAGCAAACGTTTCAATTACAACATAATAAAAGTTCTTATTTCAAATAAACAATTAACTATCAAACAAGCTTTCAATATTCACTAGAAATTCATTTAATGATTTATACCAATCAAACATATTTGATTTTTTATTAGAATAATCTTCTAGATCTACATCAGTATAGTTTTTATTATTTTCACAAATAACTGCATCAATACCACAAAATAGACAGATTAAAAAAATATCGAAAATGATGTAAAAAATATATAAGTCAAAAAAAAGCAGTGATTTTTTCACTGTTTATTACTTGAATCTTTCTATTACTTTTATAGTTTCATAACAAATTAAAGATTCATCTGTAAACTCTTCATTAAATATCTTACCATCTTCTATAAAATCTTTTTTCATACTATTTTTATATTCTTTAAAACTTTTAAAACCAGCTAATTTATAATTTACCATATCTTCACTTAAGTCTTTAAATTTAATTACTTTTTCATCCACAATTTCTACAATACCTAAATAATTATTATCATAAGAAACTAAATATTTTTGATTTTTAAACGACTCAGAAAATGAATATTTAACATCTATTTTATAATTTTTTTCTCCATCCATGATAGCATTAGCAACTTTTTCATTATCTAAGTCCATAAATCGACAAAAATCATATTTTTGAACGTTTTCGTTAGAATACCTTTTTAAATCTTCATTAAATATTATTTTTCGCCATCTTTTTTGATAATTAAATAAGAATAATAAATCTTTAATACTTTTACGTTTCTTAGTATAGACATCGTTCCATTTTTCATCTAATAATTCTCTTTCTTTACTAGGCTTAATATCTTTTAATTCAATTAACTGTAAGTATTTTTTAGCTTTTTTTAAATAATCCAACTCTTGTTTGCTATATTCATCTAAAAACTCATTAGGAACTGAAAATGTTTCTGGATAATCATATAAAGCCTTTACTACTTCTTCAAAACTATGGCAATGACTATGCTTTAATTTTTGATTATGAAATTCTTTTTCATAAAGTCCTACCCTATAATGATATGTAACACCAGTTCTTATTATTTCTCCAATAAAATAAAATAAACTTGTATCAGCACAATAACGCCTATAGTTTCTAGAATATCTCACCCATTCAATTGATGGAGCACTTTTACTAAAAAATGGAAAAGGTAAATTACAAGACTTTATTTTCTTATATCTTTTATTTTCCTTAATGGTAAAAAAATAATATTTAACTTTATCAAATAATCCCATACAAATTCTCCCTTTATATTTTTAATATACAATAAAGCCCGAATTATTCATTCGAGCTTAATTTCAATATTGGTGCAAGCGAAGGGACTTGAACCCCCACGAAATATTCCACTAGATCCTAAGTCTAGCGCGTCTACCAGTTCCGCCACGCTTGCCTAAAATGGTGGACCTCATAGGACTCGAACCTATGACAACTCGGTTATGAGCCGAGGGCTCTAACCAACTGAGCTAGAGGTCCATGACAATATTAATATTATCACAAAATTTTTATTCTGACAAGTATTTTTTAATAAAAAACACAAAAAACTTAAGCAACCCCCGAAGCTTAAGTTTTATAAACAATTATTTATCTTGTAACATATTAAGTAAGTCAATCTTAAACATATCTTTTGAAGCATTAGCTTTAGAAATCATAATTCCTTTATAAGTTGTAAGTTCAGATCTATGACCTTCTAAAAGAATATCAGATGGTGTAATAGTTTCCAAAACAACAACTTCGTCTTTTTTATGAACAGTATAAACTAATTTAACTTCACCATGAATTTGAGCAAACATCTTATCACTTGGTAATTTAAGTTCATAAGTTTCAGTACCATTTTTCTTATTTACTGAAATTAATTCCCCAACAAAGTTACCATTTCTTAAAGCAGGATAATAGTCAAAATTCAATTTCTTAAACGCTAACATATTATACTTCTTTAACGCTCTTTCTAGTTTTTTAAATTCATTTTCACAGACGTATTCTAAAACATATCCTTTCATTTTTCCATACCCCCTAATTACTCGAACAATTACATTATACCACAAACTACATTTTTTGTCAAATTTGTGTAAATTTATCATATTGTTCATAGTATTTCCACATTGGAGCTAAATTATAACATAATCGACAACGCTTGTCAAATTTTTCTTTCAAAACCGCAAAAGACAGACTGGTTTTTCCTTGATTTTTCTAAAATAAACTAAGTTGAGCAGATTCAGGCATTCCTTCAAAAACACCTAATTCCTTTAAAGCATTGATAGTAGTTTGATTAACTTTTCCACGATTTTGGAAGTCTTCAACACAATAAAACGGTTTCTTTTCTCTTTCTTCAATTATTTTATTTGCAACGTTTTCTCCTAAGCCATCTAATGCCATAAAAGGCAAATATAAGCATTTATTTTCTTCATCAATATAAAATGTTTTAGCTAATGACTTAGTAATATCAATATTCTTAAACGAAAAACCTCGAGCAAGCATTTCTAAAGCAACTGCTAGTGTATCACCAACTGCAGACTCTTTCGCAGATGCACCAAAGCCTTTTTCCTTTATTTCAATAAGTCTACGTTTTATTCCATCATATCCTTTAAGCATTGCATTAACATCAAAGTCACTTCTTCTAATACTAAAATAAGCTGAATAATAATATAAAGGATAATAAACTTTAAACCAAGCAACACGATATGCCATCATAACATAAGCACAAGCGTGAGCTTTTGGAAACATGTACTCTATTTTTCTACAGCATTCAATGAACCATTCTGGTACACTAAATTCTCTCATATATGCAACATGTTCATTCCAAGTCTCGGGTTCTTTTTTTGCTTTTCCTTTACGAACAAACTCAGATATCTTGAAGGCTCTAGATGGATCAAGTCCATAGTTAATTAAACTAACCATAATATCATCACGACAACCTACAACTTCATTAAATGATGCAACATTATTAACAATCAAATCACGCACATTACCTTGCCATACATTGGTACCATGTGATAAACCTGCAATCTTAACTAAATCTGCAAAATGAGTTGGTTTAATCTCCAAAAGCATATTAATAGCAAAGTTTGTACCAAACTCAGGAATACCAAGTGTACCAGTTTTACACAAAATTTGTTCTTCCGTTACTCCAAGTGCCTTCGGTGATGTAAATAAACTAATAATATTTTTATCATCAAAGGGTATTTCATTTTTGACATCAATACCTGTAGTATCTCCTAGATATCTAAGCATTGTTGGATCATCATGTCCAAGTATATCAAGTTTTAAAACATTATCATGAATAGCATGGAAATCAAAATGTGTTGTATACCATGTACTATCAGGTTCATCCGCAGGATACTGATATGGTGTAAAATCAAATACATCCATATACTGAGGAATAACAATAATACCTCCGGGATGTTGACCTGTTGTTCTTTTTACTCCCGTACACCCAATAGAAATTCTTTCGATTTCCGTATTATTTAAAATAATACCTTTATCTTCACAATATGCTTTTACATAACCAAATGCAGTTTTTTCAGCAACTGTTGAAATAGTTCCTGCACGATAAGCATGATCTTCACCAAATAATACCTTTACATGGTTATGAGCATCAGCTTGATTATCCCCTGAAAAATTAAGGTCGATGTCTGGAACTTTTTCAGCTTTAAATCCCAAGAATGTTGCAAATGGCATATCTTGTCCTTCTTTTTTTAGTTTTGTACCACATTCGCAAGTCCTATCAGGCATATCATAACCTGACGGATAAAGGCTTGCCAGACTCTCACCAGCTTCGTCTTCAAAATAAGATTTCTTACAATTTGGACAAACATAATGTGGAGGAAGTCCATTAACTTCAGTTATTCCCATCATCGTAGCAACTAAGCTTGAACCAACAGATCCACGAGAGCCTACAAAATATCCATCTTCATTTGATTTTTTAACCAATTTTTCAGCAATTAGATAAATAACATCATACCCACCACCAATGATACCTGCAAGTTCTGCTTCCAATCTTTCTTCAATATTTTTAGGAAGGGGATTACCATATATTTCATGTGCTTTATTATAAACCATTTCTTTAGTTACTTCTGCACTATTTTCCAAAACTGGGGTATACAATTTATCTCTAATTATTTGTAAATGTTCAACCATATCAGCAATTTTATTTGTGTTTGTAATAACTATTTCTTTAGCTAAATCTTCACCTAGAAATGAAAATGCATCAAGCATTTCTTGCGTAGTCATAAAATACATATTAGGTAGTTCAATCCCTTCTCTATTTAAAGGATGAATTTTACCATTAGTTTTTTGATGAACAATGACTTTACGATAAATTAAATCTTCCGGTCTTAAATTATGAACATCTCCAGTTGCACAAACTAGTTTTCCCATACTTTTAGCTAATTTAACTAATCTTGAAACGTAACCATTATATTCCATTACACTATGAAATTTTTTATCATCTCCAATTAAATGTGAACAAGCAGAAGCTGGTTGAACCTCAATATAATCATAAAAATTCATTAAATCTTTTAAGTCATCATCACTCATACCGTAGCCCTTATCAAAAACTTCACCATTAACACAACCACTACCAACGATTAACCCTTCACGCAAACTTATCAAATCAGTCCGAGGAATCTTAGCATCTTTACCCTTAAATAAGTATTTTGTATTAGCTAAACTAATTATCTTAAATAAGTTTTTTAATCCCACAGGGTTTTTAGCAATTACAGTTAAATGAAAAGGTCTAGCAAATTTAACAGCATTTTCTTTATCTGCTAAAGTTTCTAAATCTATCGTGGTATTAATATTTTGACGCTTTAATTCATATAGCATTTTATAAAAACATTTACTAGTTCCTTCGCAGTCATAATCTGCTCTATGATGTTTATCTTCATCCCATTCAACTTCTAGATTTTTAACCAAAGTAGATAACTTATGATTTCTCCATGTTGGATACATGTTTCTAGCAAGTCCCATAGTGTCTACAACCGTATTATTAAATTCGCCTAGATTATATTTTTTACATGCACTTGCTACAAAAGAAATATCAAATTGAGCATTATGAGCAACTAAAGGCAAATCTCCGCAAAATTCTAAAAACCTTTTGGTTACATTTTCTTCTGAATCTTTTCCCACTAACATTTCATCAGTAATATTAGTAAGTTCTGTTATAATCTTAGGTAAAGGTGTTGGACAAGCAATTAACTCATCAAACCTATCAATAATTTCATCATTTTTTACTTTAACTGCCCCGATTTCAATCATTTGATCAACACCACTATTTAACCCCGTAGTTTCAGTATCATACACAACATATTCTTGGTCAAACAAAGGATATTCTTTATTTTTAAAAACTATATTAGACTCAACATCAACAACATTAAGTTCTGCTCCGTATAAGGCTTTAAATTTATCAGCATCCTCTTTACCCTTATTAGCTTTTTGCAAAGCGTTATATATATCTGGATAAGCCTGTAATGAATTGTGATCTGTTACAGCAACGGCTTTATGTCCAAGTTTCATAGCAAATTTAGCAAGTCCTGCAGTTGGAACTACACCATCCATCATACTCATCATTGTATGAGCATGAAGTTCCACTCTTTTTTCTTTACAATCATCTTTAACACTTACATCCTTAGATGGAATTATTTCAATATTTCTTGCATTAATAACCATTTGATGTAAATATTCATCCATTTCCATATGTCCATGAACTCTATACCAAGAGCCTACATTTAGCTTTTTATTTAAATGAGCAAACTCTTCTTCATTAAACCTAACCAATTTCATTAAATAACTATCAGTTTTATCACTAACTTTCATATTCATGATAAATACTGGGCCTTTTTTTCCTTGCCTTTCTGTCACTTCTTTTTGAAATATATATACTTCCACAATAATATTTTTCATTTCTCCCAAAATATTATTTAACTTTATTACATCGCCATCTTTATGTACTCCTAAAATAATGGGACTTTCTTCTTCTTTCTTAGATGATACACTTTGTTTTTCTAATTCTATTTCTTCTTGAATATTTTTTCTTTCATCTTCACTTATATTTACTTCAATATTAAAATTACCTAATCCATATCTATTTAAATTATTAAGGATTCCTTTTGATTCATGTAATAAATCACTTCTTTCAAAATCATTTAATACATGAAAATATATAGTATTATCTATTACTTCAATACTACTTTTTTTAACACTTATTAAAGATGGTCTTTTTAATATAATATCATTTATCAAATAATCTAAATATGATGTTATATCTTCATCTGTTACTTCATCATAACTAATATTTATATCACAGTTTTTTTCTCCATTTATTCCATTCATAGCACACAAAAACAATCTATTTACACTACCAACTGGCAACACATTTTTATTTTTTATATATACTAAAAATTTATTTTCCCCTTTTTTAAAAACAACTCTATCTAATAATGCTTCATTAAATGCATCATCATTAAAAGAAATACTCTTAAAAAATCTATTTAATTCTTCGCTCATCTAAACCACCTTCTTTATATTATTAACAATTATACTCACTTTGTCAAATCTTTTTGAAACACTTCCCATTATTTCCACAAGATCACCTTCATGGATATTATTTATTATTTCATATTTATTTGGAAAAACAGTAAAATCACCAGACTTAGTTTCATCACTACACAACATAAATGCCATATCTTCATTCTTTTTAGTCTTAATACTTCTAATTTTATCTACTAAAACTATACATTTTACATTTTTAAATAAATTTTTTTCTATTTCACATAGCTTAATTACATTTTTATATTTACTTGAAGGATGATTACTAATAAGCATACCATATGCTTCCAATTCATCATTTCTAAGATCTACTTCATCATACTCATTTACTTCAATTAATACTGGTTTTTTTATTATATCAGTTCCATCACTTAAATTAGCATAATTCATAATACTTTCCATATTTTCTATTAAAGTATGACGATTAATCATAAATGCATCAAACAAGCCTGCTTTAACTAACTTTTTAAATATATCTTCATTTATAAAATCCCTAGTTTTATATGCAAAATCAAATATATCTTTAAATCCAATATCTCTTACTTCAATTATTTTTTTAGCAACTTCTTCATTAATTCCTTTTACTTGAATAAATGGCATCATAACATCTTTATTTCTTACATAAAATCCATTTTTACTTAAATTTATATCAGGCTTAATTATTCTAAAACCTTTACTTTTCAAAAAACTAATTGAGTCTCTAATTTTATCACTATCTTTACCATTAATCATTTCTATAATAAAATATTCTGGATATTTAAATTTTAAATAAGCCATTTGATAAGCTATATATGCATAAGCAACTGAATGAGATTTATTAAAACCATAATTTGCAAATTTAACAATTAAATCATATATTTTTAAAACTACATCTAGTTTATATCCTCTTTTTAATGATTTATTTATAAACTTTTCTTTTTCTTCATTGATAATATTTTCTTTTTTCTTAGATATAGCTCTTCTTATTAAGTCTGCTTCTGCAAGAGTATAACCCGCTACAACTCTAAGTATTGCCATAATCTGTTCTTGATAGATTATAATACCATATGTTTCTTTTAAGATAATATCAAGTGTTTTATCAATATAATCAACTTTTTCTTTGCCTTTTTTTCTAAGTACATATGTATCAACTTCATCAATAGTACCAGGTCTACCCAAAGCAATACCTGCCACTAAATCTTGAAAGCATGTTGGTTCAATTTTTTTTATAATGCTTCTAAGTAAAGGTGTTTCAAATTGAAAGATTCCTTCAGTTTTACCAGAAGAAAATATTTTATATACCTCTTTATCATCTAAGCTAATATTTTTAAGTTTATCATGCCCAACTACATCAAGAATATTAGCAATTGTACTTAAATTTTTAACAGCCAAAAAATCCATCTTAAGTAAACCAATACTTTCCATATAATCCATTGTACAGCCTGTAATTAAAGTGTTATTTTCACAATGAATTGGTATTATTTCATCTAGTTTCTCACTTGATATTACAACACCAGCAGCATGAGTAGAAGTATTTTTCTTAAGACCTTCAAGATGCATCGAAATAACATACAAATTTTTTATTTCTTTATAATTATTAATATATTTTTTTACAATTTCATTTTTTAAATTATCTTTTAAACTTAAACTTCCATTAATACATTTAATAAAACTATCTAATAAATTATTACTTATATTTAATATTTTACCTACTTCTCTTAATACTAATTTACTTTTAAAAGTTGTAAAAGTTAAACCTAAAGCAACATTACTCATTCCATATTTACTTCTTACATAATCTATTACTTGTTCTCTTTTATAAGCATCAAAATCTATATCAATATCAGGCATTGTAATTCTCTCTGGATTTAAGAATCTTTCAAACATCAACCCAAAACTAATTGGATCAATCTCTGTTATGCCTATTGAATAACTTACCAAAGACCCTGCCGCAGATCCTCTGCCTGGTCCCACTAAAATATTATTTTTTTTAGCATACAAAACATAATCATAAACAATTAAAAAATAATCTACAAACCCCATTTTATTTATTACATCAAGTTCATATTTTAATCTATCAACATATTCTTTACTTACTTTGCCATTTAATCTTTTATTTAAGCCTTTAACACAAAGATTTTTAAGCAATTCATACGAATTATCACTATACTTAGGTATATATCTTTTATCTAAAGGTATTTCTATATTAATCAAATTAACTATTTTTTCAATATTTTCATCACTAACATCATCACAATAGCAACAATCACTATTTACTTCAATATTATCTTTTCTTAATATATCTAAATACTTCAAATAACTTACTTCTTCTTTTTTTAAAACTTTTAAATCTTTAAAAAACACAATATTTTTAGTGATAGCCAAAGCATTAATTTTTTCATATTGAGTTTTATACCCAATAAAAATTACATCAAAACAACTAAATTCATTATATAATTCTTTACTTTCATATGGTAATATCACTAATATGTTTTTACAAAATCCTTTTATATTCAAAACATTTAATTTATTTTTTTCCTTCAAAGTATGTATTTTTAACAAATTTTTATATCCTTCATAATTAATAGCATATAAACATACTTCTAAGTTATTTAATTTAATACTTAATCCAATAATGGGTTTTATATTATTTTTTTTGCAACTAAAATAAAAGTCTAGTACTCCGTATAAATTTTCATCACATATACCACATGCATTAATTTTATTATCACACAAAAAACTAATTAAGTCAGGCATCTTAATTAAGCTTTTTAATAATGTATAATCTGTTGTTACTTTTAATGGTATATGCATAATTTACTCCCTAATAATATTTTATCACAATAACAAAGTTAATTAAAGAAAAATAAAGTACATTTTTAAAAGCACTTTATTTTACACAAAACAATTAAATTCTAGTAAGAAATTGTAATTGGCTGTTGTCTAGGTATTCCAGAACCACCAAGATATTTAACATTTGAAGAAAGATAAAAGACTGGTCGAATAGAAAAAGTTGAATCATCTGGAGCAGCATTTTCTCTAATACCTCCAGCAGCATTAATATAATATTTTTCTGATAAATTTAAAGATGAAATTGTCCATTCATTCTTTTTTAAATACATCCAATTGTTTTTTGTTGCTAGAGCATCATTATAATCACTCATCGATAACGCCCATGCCTTAGACAGAGCTGCAAATCCATAGTCGCTTACATACATTAATCCAATTTTTGCACTATATGTTGTAGTATCTGTTGGTTTTATAACCTCATTTTGATACGTATCATATGGATTACTATGCAATATATGATTTATATTTTCTCCAACTTTCCAGACAGTGGTATCAATATTATTTTTTAAATCACCAAGTTGATTTAAATATGTGTCATTCAAATAAGCATTTACACTCGATTGAGCCCAAGTGCCTGTAGAACTATTATTCCAAGGCATATTGTCAATCGTTGCAAGACTTATAACCTTTACTCTTCCATTTATTACTCCGATTATTCTATAATAATTATTATTAATTAAAATATAATTCAATGGACTTGAACCAGAAAATCTATATGAATTATCATTCGCACCATTTGTTAAATTTGCATCGTGATGATAGATACCTGACACTGATGGTAAACTTTTATTTGCATAAGCAATAATGCAATCAGCCAAAAGATCACCAGATGTACAAACTTTAGATAAACTAGTTTGAATTTCGTCTTTTTGTATAATTAATTCTGCATTAAAATTTTTACCAGCATTTTCTGCTTGATTAAAATTATAATTGACAAATGTTACTGTTACATTCCATGTTTCTTCAGTTGTTGATGCTGTAGTAATTTCTCTATTATTTAAAATAGTTATTAATCCTTTTTTATTTGTTATATCAAATCCAGATATTGTATTTCCATTTCCGTCTGTCACTGTTTTGTATGTCAAACTTGTTAAACCTGTTACACTTGTTAATTCTGTATTATTTCCATCTTTTATTGTTAAAAGTATTTCTGGTGTATCTTTGTTTTGACTATACACAAAGGTATTATCAGATATATTTAAATATAGATAGTATTTATTCGTAGCACTATTTGTTTTATTATTTGCTGTTAATATTGCTTTTGCATATGTACTTCCGGTTTGATTTCCTTTTCCACTTGCAAAGTTTTCTTGATTTAAGTTAATACTTAATGGGTTTCCAATTGCAAAATTAAATGTATCAACAGTATTTGCATTTATTTTAATATCAGTTTGAGCACCTTCTCCAGTTTGAGCTTGAAAATATGCATATGTGGCTCCCACTAAAATAGCTGCTAAAGCTACTATAGAAACTATTGATATAATTTTTGCTTTTTTACTATCCATATTACTACCATCCTTACTATATTAGTATACTAAACATTTATATAACAAGTCAATATTTACAAATAAAAAAAAGAAACAAAACACTGTTTCTAATTTCTATTTAATATTTTCTACGATTTCTTTAAAATTTAATGAATTACTTGCTTTAACCAATATATTATCATCAGTTTTTTTAATAGAATTTATAAAATTAATAGCATCCATATTATTATTAAAATGATAACTATTATCTTTATTAAATCCTTCTTCTATAGCTCCTTCATTAATATAATCTGAATCTTCTCCGACTGTAACTAAAATATCAATTTTTTCTTTTTCTATAAGACTACCAATTTTTTTATGTAACTCTTCTGTATAATCTCCAAGTTCTCTCATCGTACCTAAAACAGCAATATTTCTGCCATTTAAAGAACCCAAATACTTAATAGCATAACTCATAGAATCAAAATTAGCATTATATGAGTCATCAATTACTATAATACCATTATTATTTATAACACTCATTCTATTACTACTTAATTCAAAATTAAGAATACCAGCCTTTATATCATCATCACTTACTTTAAAATATTTACCAACCGCAATAGATGCTAAAGCATTATAGATAAAATGTTCTCCACCAACTGGAACTTTATATATTACATCATCGCATGAAAATGTCGACCACCATTCATTTTTTTCAATAATATTTGCCATATAATCTGATTTTTCATTTATACCAATAGTAATAATGTTATATTTATCTTTATTATTTAAAAACCATTCATGTAATAAGTCGTTATCGTTATTAATAACTAAAGCCCCTTTCGGATTTAATCCTTCAAGAATTTCAAGTTTTACCTTTAAAATATTTTCACGACTACCAAGATTACCAATATGGGCAGTACCAACATTAGTTATAACAGCGATATCAGGTTTAGCAATATTAGTTAAATAAGATATTTCCCCAAGATGATTCATCCCCATTTCAAGTACTAACATTTCATTATCATTTTCTAAAGATAATATACTTAAAGGTAATCCAATATGATTATTTTGATTTCCAACAGTTTTATGTGTTTTATATTTTTCTTTTAAAACACTATAAATCATATCTTTAGTACTAGTTTTACCAGCACTACCTGTAACTGCCACAACCGGACTATAAAAAAGACTTCTTTTATACTTAGCTAAATTTCCTAAAGCTTTTTTTGTATCATCAACAACTATTATAGATTTATTGTTATTTTTTATATAATCCATTATTTCATCATTTATTATAAAATTTTCAAGTATTACAAGACTAGCGCCTTTATTAAAAGCATCCATATAAAACAAATTTCCATCATTTTTATCACCTTTAATGCCAATATAACAATCATTTTCACATACTTTTCTTGTATCAATGGTTATTTTATTAATATTTACATCAATTTCATTAAAAATAGATAGATATTTAACATTTTCATAAATATCTAATGTTCTCATTATTTCACTACCTTTCATATTTTAATTATAACTTATTTAAATAATTTTGTATATACTTCATTAAAATTACTAACAGGAATAACTTCCATATTATCTAAAATAAGTTTAGGAACATTTTCTAAATCTTCACTATTGCTTTTAGGCATATACACTACTTTGATATTTTTATTATATGCAGCAATCAGTTTTTCTTTGAGTCCACCAATTTTTAAAATACTTCCATTTAAAGATACTTCACCCGTAAATGCAACATCACTAGGTACTTTTTTATTTTCTTTTAAGCTACATAAAGCAACACTTAAAGCAATACCTGCAGATGGTCCATCTTTTTTAGAAGATGCATCTAAGAAATGCACATGTATATCTTCATTATGAAAACTATATTTATATTTAAGTTTAAGCATAGTTAAAACAACACTAATACTTTCTTTTAATATATTACCTGCATTACCTGTAATAGTCAATTTATCATTTCCTTTACATGTTACAACTTCTACTTTAGATAAAGTTCCACCACTATTACTTACAGCCAATGTATTAACAACGCCATTTTCTTCTTCCATAACTAAATTACTTGTATATTTTGGATTACCTAGTAATTTTACCACTCTTTCTTCATTCAATATTTTTATATTATTGATAGTTATTTTTCTAGCTAAGGAAGAAAGAATTCTTTCTAAATCTCTAACTCCAGCCTCATCAGTATAATTATTTATTAAAAAATATAACAATTCATCACTAAATTTTATTTTATTATCATAAACCATATTATCTAATAAAATATTAGGTAACATATAGTTTTTAGCTATATCTTTTTTTTCAAAAACAGTATAACTATGAAGTTCAATTAATTCTACTCTATCTAAAATAGGTTTAGGTATATCACTTACATTATTAGCAGTTAAAATAAATAATACTCCACTCAAATCAAAAGGTTCTTCAATATAATTATCTGTAAATATTTTATTTTGATTCGGATCTAATATTTCTAATAATGTTGAAGCAGGATCTCCTTTATAATCTTTAACCATTTTATCTACTTCATCAATTAATATCAAAGGATTATTACTTCCGCATTTATTTAATCCTTGAATAATTTTACCCGGGGCAGATGCTAAATATGTTCTTCTTGACCCCACCAATTCAGTTGAATCATTTAAACCACCAACACTAATTTTATAAAAATCACGATTTAAAGCCTTAGCAATAGACATAGCAATCGTGGTTTTACCAACACCTGGAGGACCTACTAAACATATAATTGGACTTTGAATATTTCTATTTAAATTTTTAATAGCAACATATTCACTAATCCTAGTTTTTATTTCATCCATTCCAAAATGAGATTTATTTAACTCTTTATATACTTCATCAAAATTAGCATTTTCTTTTCTAGTTTTATTCCATGGTAAATGTAATACCCAATCTAAATAATTATGCATCACACTAACTTCTAGGGCATCATCGCTCATAATTTCATATTTATCTATTTCATGACTAAAATGATCTTTAATTTTTTTATCAATTTTTAATTTATCAAGAACATTTCTATATTCTATTACTTCTTCTTTTTTCCAAGAATCTTCTCCAAGTTCTTGTTTTAAAACTTTCATTTTTTCCTTCAAAATAAATTTTCTTTGATCATTTTGTAAAGATTCATCAATTTTTTCTTCTAATTCGTTATCAATTTCTATCCCTTTAATTTCTTCATTCATATCTTTAATTAAAGCTTTAGCTCTTTTAATGGGGTTAATTTCTTGCATATATTCAAGTTTCTTACCAATATTAAATGGTAAAAAAGATGTAATTGCATCAGTTATTTTATTTAAATCTTTATTATTGCTTACAAAATTTAATATATCATTAGATATTCCTTTAGATATATTTATATATTTTTTTAAAGTATCCACCAGTTTTTTTAATATAGCATTTTCTTCATCTTCCACTAAAGCTGGTAAATCAATATACATAACTTCGCTATACAAAACTTCATTATTTTTTTCTTGATAATATTTATTAACTGCTACTCTTTTAAGGCCTCTTAATTTTATTTCAATAACACCATCATTATCTATTTTATTTTTTATTTTAGCAATAACACCAACTTTAGGTAAATCATCAACGCTTGGTTCTTCTTCTAAAAGATCCATCGGAGCAACTACTAATATTTCACTTTTAAAGTTACTACTAGCATCATTTATTGCTTTACCACTTATTACATTATTAAGTTCAAGTTTAATTTCTTGATTAGGAAGTATTACTAAATTTTTAAGTAAAATAACAGGTATATTAAACATAAAATGAACACCTCCAAAGCTCAGAAATTATTATATCGTCAGAACTTGATTTTGTAAAGATAAAATCACAATTATTTTATTTATTCATACAATACATTGTGAATATAAAGGAGTATTTATGATTAATTGGTATATGAATTTAAATTATCCGATCCAAGCTTTAATTGCATCATTATTTACATGGGGTATAACATCTCTTGGAGCTGCGGTAGTATTCTTATTTAAAAAAGTAAATAAAAATACCATGGATGCAATGCTTGGATTATCAGCAGGCGTTATGCTTGCAGCAACATTCTGGAGTTTGCTTTCTCCAGCCTTAGAAATGGCAGAAAATCTCAAATTAATTTCATGGTTAATAGTTTCTCTTGGGGTATTATCCGGAGGTCTTCTTCTATTTTGTGGCGACAAAATTTTTGATAGAATTACCAAAAAGAAAACTAACTCACATAGTATAAAAAGAAGTCTAATGTTAATTTTTTCCATTACGCTTCATAACATACCTGAAGGAATGGCTATTGGAGTGGCTTTTGGATCAGTATTTTATAATTTGGAAGGAGCAACACTTGCCGCAGCTATTATGTTAGCAATCGGTATAGGTATTCAAAATTTCCCTGAAGGTTCTGCGGTTTCGCTACCTTTAAGACGAGAAGGAATGAGTCCCCAAAAAGCATTTTTCTTTGGTATGCTAAGTGGCATTGTTGAACCAATATCAGCAGTAATTGGTGCTGTATTAGTAATAAAGGTTCAAGTATTATTACCAATATTACTTTCATTTGCGGGTGGTGCAATGATTTATGTTGTTGTTCAAGAACTAATTCCAGAAAGTCAAACAAACAAGAAAAAAGACCTCATGGCCTTATTTACAATTCTTGGATTTTTACTTATGATGATATTTGATGTATCACTAGGATAGCATAAGCTATTCTTTTTTATATTTCTAGTAAAAATTTATTTTTTCTAAGTAATTCATAAGCAGGTTTTAGAATCATTTCATATCTTTTGCTTAAAATAATTTTATAAAAATTCTTTCTTACATCACTAATATATGGGGTATTATCAATTATTTCATCTATCTTTTTCATATCAATTCTTGGGAAAATTTCAAACAAAGCTCGATTACAATCAACATTTTCAAAAGAATTAATATAAAAATATGGTGATAACTTAAAAGTCTTTTTCAAAGCAGAATTTGAAAAAGCAAATACTCTTTTTTCAAGTTCTTTTTCATTATCTAATATGTTTTTAATATTTTCATCATCAATTTTTGGATATAAACAAGATGCACAATCAAATATTGGTGCTATTAAAACCTGATTAGTTTTATTATCTACAAGAAAACCCCAATTACCATTATGTCTATCAAAATTACCTACAAAAGAATCTACAATAAACATTTGCCAAAAGAATTCTTTTAGTTTTACTTTATCATACAAATTTTGTTCTAATATAACATCAAGTATTTCATCAAGTTCTGTTCCAAATCCAAGTTTACTACTATTAATAATAGAATTTTTAAGTGAGGCAAAGTCATAAAATATTTTATTTGGTTCCGTAAAATCTTTACAAGCAACAACCAAATATTTTTTACCGTTTTTATATTTTCCTAAAATAGTTTCTTGCGTACTAAATCCCAACAAGTTAAAAATATGGCAAGCAATATATTCACTAATTACACTATTACTATATTTACCATTATTTTTAGATGAAAACTTAAGTAAATATTTTTCGTTATTAAAAATAATACCTATCTTTTTACCATTGGATCCTCCATATAATTTTGTATTTATTACTGGACAAGAAGAAAAATCAATTAAAGCCATATTATTACACCTCAATACCATTATATCAAAGTAAATATCGTTTAGCAACACATTAAATCAAAAAAGCAATAACAGTCAAGTTATTACTCTATTCTTCATTAATATATAAATTTTTATATATTAGACTCTTTTTTAGTAGTTGTTTATGTGTACCACTAGCAACTACCTTACCGCCATCAATTAAATAAATAACATCAGCATCTATAATTGTTGATAATCTATGAGCCACAATAATAATGGTATAATCTTTAACCAAATTATCAATTGCCTGTTTAATTTTAGATTGATTTTCATTATCTAATGCACTCGTAGCTTCATCAAATAAAATTATTTTACTATTTTTAAGTAATGCTCTAGCAATAGCAAGTCTTTGTTTTTGTCCTCCGGATAAATTAATTCCGCCTTCTCCGATCATCGTGTCATACTTATTTGGAAGACTCATTATATACTCATCTATTTCTGCCAATTTGCATGCATTTCTAATTTTTTTAAGAGACATATACGGATCAATAATTTTTAAATTTTCTAAAATAGTTTTATTAAAAATAAATGGTTCTTGTCTAATTATTGCAATATTTTCCCGTAGTGAGTCTTCAGTAAAATCTTCGATTGGAGTATCATCCACTAAAATAACCCCCGCATCAGGATCAAAATACCTAAGAAGCAAGTTAAATATCGTAGTTTTTCCTTGTCCACTTTTACCAACTATAGCAACCTTTTTACCTGTTGGAACAGTTAAATTAAACTCTTTAAATATTTCTTTTTCTTCATTTGGATATTTAAATGTTATATTTTTAAATTCAACATTTCCTAAAATATCAGTTTTAGAAACAATACCAAACTTTTCATCTTTATATAGTTTATTATCAAGTATTTCGCTTAGCCTTTCAATGGATACTTTCATTTTTTGAATACTCGTAGATAAATTCATCATAAGTTCAATCGTATTCATAAATCTATAAACATAATATGTCATAGCCATAAAGAAAGCAAAAGAACCATTTCCATTTATAATAAGAAGGATACAAGTAGTAAATATAATAAACTCTAAAGTACAATTTAAAATATAAATCCAAGCATTATAATTTCTTTCTGTAATCATTTGTTTATTAATTTTAAAATATATATTTCTAACTATATTTTTAAAATTATCATTCATACTTTTTCTAATTCCTAAAGCCCTTATTTCTCTTATACCACGAACAGATTCACTTACTTCAGCAACTGCTCTATCTTTTTCCTTATTTATTTCCTTCTGTTTTTCCTTAATACTAGGTAAATACTTATGAGAAATAATATAGAACAATACTAAATAAATAATTACTTCTAAAGCTACAATCCATGAATTAAAACAAATATAAACAAATACAATTGCACAAGTAAGAAGTGATATTGTTATTCTAAGAATTTGTCTAAAAGAATCTGCTATCGTAGATGAATCACTAGTAATTCTATTTATAAATTCTCCACTAGATTTTTCTTCAAAAGCTCTCGCCGGTAATAACCCTACTTTTTCATATACAGCACAGCCAATTTTCTCCATTATATTATTGGCACACCTTTCCATATAAATTCTACCATATCTATCAAAAATTAAGCTATCAACAAAATTTATAATATATATTAAAAGTAATACTGCTACTGCTAAGCCAAAAGAACTAATACGGGCTTTATCAATTGCCAGTCCAATTAAATAACCATACAAAGTTCCTGTCATCGAAGTAGTAAACAAAAAAACAAAAGATTTAATAAAAAGTTTCTTTTGACCCCCACAATACTTTTTAAAAAATCTTATCATTTCCTTAAGCTTCATAATTACTCACCCTTTTTTAATCTTTTGTTTTAAATCAAATAACACATTTAATGCTTCCATTGGTGTTGTATTTAAAACATCTATTTTTTCTATTGTTTCTTTTATTATATCATCTTTTTTAACATTTGGTTCAAAATCCATTGCAAGTTGTATTTTTTCTTCAGGATTTTTCTTTTTAGAATTTGATTCATACTCATTTAATATTTCTTCTGCTTTATTAAGTAACTCTTCAGGCATCTTAGCCAGTCTAGCTACATGAATCCCATAACTTTTATCAACTGCTCCATTTTTAACTTTATGTAAGAAAGTAATTTCATTACCATTTTCTACCGCACTAACGTGAACATTTTTAATATTTTTATATTTTTTATCTAATCTTGTGAGTTCATGATAATGAGTTGAAAATAAAGTAAATGCTCCGATATAATCACTAATATATTCAAGTATAGCCTGAGCAAGACTCATTCCATCATATGTTGCAGTACCACGACCTAATTCATCAAATAAAATTAAACTATTTTTAGTAGCATTACATATAGCATTACGAGCTTCTTTCATTTCCACCATAAATGTAGATTCTCCACTTACTAAATCATCACTAGCACCAATTCTCGTAAAAATCTTATCAATTATTGGTAATGTAGCAGACTCGCAAGGAACAAAAGAACCCATCTGAGCCATAATAACTATAATTGCCATTTGACGCATATAAGTAGATTTACCACTCATATTAGGTCCAGTTATAAGTAAAGTATTAATACCATTACTTAATAGACAATCATTAGGAACATATTCTGATTTACTTACAACTTCCACAACTGGATGTCTTCCATTTTTAATATCAATTACATGTTCATCAGTAATATTTGGTCTAACTAAATTATATTCTTCACTACAAACAGATAGTGAAACTAAAGCATCAATTTCACTTAAAGCATCAGCCGTAGCATTTAATAAAGGTACTTCCTCCTTAACCAATGACTTAATACTACAAAATAATTTGTATTCTAAGTCAATTATATTTTCTTCTGCGTTAAGAATCATACTCTCTTTTTCTTTCAAAGCTGGAGAAATATATCTTTCACAATTCGTTAATGTTTGTCTTCTTTCCCAGTGATATTCATCTTTAACTAAATTTTTACTTCCATTAGGTATTTCAATAAAATAACCAAATACTTTATTAAATCCGACTTTTAAATTCTTTATTCCCGTTTCTTCTTTAACTTTTGCTTCAAAAGATGCTACAAAATCTTTACCACCACTACGAATATTTCTTAACTCATCTAACTCACTACTATATCCTTCTTTTATCATATATCCTTCTTTAACAGATATCGGAGGATTATCCACAATGGCACTATCTAATAATTCACATAACTTTTCGTGAGTATTAATATCATAATTAAAGCCTAAATCTTCAATTTTCTTTTTTATCATTGGAAGTACTTTAATACTATTTTTAAGTTGTAATAAATCTCTAGCATTTAAAGAACCATTTATAACTTTACCAGAAAGTCTTTCAATATCATATACTTCATATAAATAATTTTTAAGTTCATCTTTTATAATAAATTCATTATTTAATTTTTCTACTTTTTCATATCTATCAATTATTTTTTCTTTATTCTTCAAAGGATTTAACATCCAATTTTTAAGTTTACGACTTCCCATGGCTGTTTTACATTTATCAAGTAGCCACAACAAAGAATAAGTTCTTTCTTTTAATCTTAATGTCTCAACTAGTTCAAGATTTCTAATACTATGAATATCCATCTCTAAATAATCATTTTTCTTTAAATAATTAATTTTAGTTATATGACTTAAATCTTTTAATTGTCTTACATCTAGATAATAAAATAAATGAGCAACTCCACTTTTTACTCTAGCATCAGGTATTATATCAAATAATTCTTTATATTTATCCCACAAAAATTCACTACTTATAGTTACTTCAATATTATAAGTATTTTTAAGTAAAGATATTAAACTTGTATTTAAATTATCTACGAATATTACTTCTTTTAAATTAAGTTCTAATATTTCATTTACTAATATTTCTTCACTATTTTCTAAAGTTATCGTAGCTAAATATCCCGTAGAAATATCAAGTACAGTCATTAAGATACTATCACTAAAAAATAATATACTAGCTATATATGAAGAATCTTTATCATTAAGTAAATCATTATCAGCTATTGTACCTTTACTTATTACATCCACGATTCCTCGTTTAACCATTCCTTTTGTGTATCTCGGATCTTCTAATTGTTCACAAATTGCAACACGATATCCTTTATTTACTAGCCTTTCAATATAAGTTTTAACATTAGCGTGAGGAACACCACACATAGGTACTTTTTCATCTAATCCCGCTACTCTACCAGTTAAAGTAAGCTCTAATTCTCGTGAAGCAATTAAAGCATCATCAAAAAACATTTCATAAAAGTCACCTAAACGATAAAAGACAAGTTCATCTTTATACTTATCTTTTATTTCAATGTATTGAGCCATCATCGGACTTAACTTTGTTCTATCTACTTCACTTAATTTCATACTTCAAAACCTCATGACTTATTATAACATGTCATAAATTTTTTTTAAACCAAAAGTTTTTTTTTTTCTTCAAAAAACATAATAATATCCACCATTCTTACTTCCGTATCCGGTATATTAAATATTTCTATATACTTGACTTCACTATCTAAACTTACTTCAATTTCATCTTCATTTAAAATATATCCATTACTTGCTCTAACTTCTTTAATAATATAGATTCCTAAAGGTAAATTATTTATTTCAATTTCTCCATATTCATTAGTTACACCTTCATATATTACTTCATTATCTTTCATTATAACAAATTCTACGTTACTTATAACATTTCCATTGCTTGAATCTAATTTTCTTATAACCAATTTTCCTTTTTTTAATTCATTTTCAATTTCAATATAAACATCTTTATTTTCATCATCAATCTTTACTTCATAAATCATTTCACTTAACAAATATCCATTACTTGCCATTACTTCTTTTATTTTATAAATACCATATACTAAATTATTAAGTTCAATTATTCCATCAGCATCAGTCTTTCCTTGATATATTATTTTCTCATCCTTCATAATAATAAATTCCGTATCTTTAATAGGTGTTTTTGTATCAAAATCTATTTTCTTAATTTTCAAATCACCTTTTTTTAGCTTATTTTCTAATTCTAAAAATATATCAATTATTCTATTATTTTCATTTGCCTTTAAATTCGCCTCATAATAATTATCATCAAGTACAAACTTTTTATCATTACTTACTTCTTTAATAAAGTATTTTCCTTTTTTTAAATTGTTAAATATTGCTTTACCATCTTTATCAGTTGTTGCTTCTTTAATATAATTTTTATTTTCATCAAACAATGCAAAGATCACACCTTCTAGACTCATTTTATCCCCATCTATTACTTCACCATACTTTTTTATTTTAATATTACCTTTTAGTTCTAAACCTTTAATATCATAATTTGCTATTACTGGCACATCCATTTTTCCTTTCAAAACATTTTGACTATCAGAACTTACAAATATAAATGCTTTATTATTAGTACCTTTTTTTAAAGTAAATTTATTACTTAAATCGCTTATTTTAATAGTTAAAATATTTCCATTAATTTTTACGTTTTTACTTCCTGCAAATTTTTTTAATACTCCATTTCTATCTATAATAGATAAAGTATCTCCGATATAAGTATCTGGTACATCAAATTCTGGAATTTTATAATGATTATTAACTAAATTATAAATTTCTTTTATTTCATTTACAAATAAGGTAGAATTAACATTACCCTTAAATGTATCAGTAAAATAAAATCTTGCCTTAGGACTTACATTTTGCCATATTAGCATCTGAGTAATATAATACCATTTTGGATCCATATGATTATGAGTATCATCTTTATATTGATAACCATAATAACTAATTAAATTTATCTTTTCCCATAACTCATCACTTAAACCTAGATACTTAGCAAAATTATTTGTATATTTATTATAAGAAGAATTATTATTTACTTTAACAAATGGTTCAAGACAATAAACATAATCACCTTCACTATCTATTATAAATTGACCTTTCTTATATTCTTTTTCACCATTTTCTTTTACCTTTAATACAAAGACATTTTTTATCACATCACCACCTTTAAAAGATAATGCTTTTACATCAATAACTAGCATAAACATAAAAACTAATAACCATACTTTCTTATTCATTTACTACACCATCCTTTAATAATATATAAATCATATCTAAAACGCACATTACATCATCATATTTTATCTTTATATTTTCTCTATATGTAAAATATTTCCAATTACTTCTATAATTAATATTTCTTCTTATTTGTTCTATTCTATCTTTAATATTTTTTATTACTAAACTATCTTTATTACTATTATAAAGATTCTCTATTGCTTTAGATACATTTTTCTTATCTTTTAAATTTCCATTAATTTTATATAATTCAAGCAATAAATTATTATTAAACATAATGCCTTTCATAATTTTATAAAATGTATAAGCTAACTTCTCTTCTTGCGTTACTAGCATTATATCTTTTTCTAATTTAAACCTACTTAAATAAACACTATCTTTTATTCCAACAGGAAAATTATCAGCTACCCCGATTAATTTAATTGGTATAATCCATTTAGCCCCTTTATAAACAGTATTCACCTTTATAAGATACTCTTTTGCATACTTATTATGAAATATTCTTTTAATTTCTGTTACATCAAAACTAATATTTTCATAATGTCTAAATATTTCCTTAAATACCATATTTATATTAAAAGAATTTATACAAAAACCTTTTATATACATCGATAAATTATCTAAATCATCATAAATCACTTTACTTTTATATCTACTTTTAAAAATACTATCAATAATATATTCTTTTAATATACCAGGATAAAAACTTTTACTACTATTACCTATTCTTTTCATCATAACCTCATCTTTCTTTTGTTCCCCTTTTTATCTTTTATTAATATATTTTCCTTATAAAATCACCTCACGGTTTTCTATTAAAACACATTCATTTCAAATAATTTGTTGTTTCCTGTCGAACACATCCTAAAATTGTTATTTTTAAAAATTTCGTATAAAAAAACCCAACATTTTCATGTTAGGTTTATAAAAGTCAATAATTATTTTCCTTGTTTTCTTAGGATTGCTGCTTGTGTTATAGCCTGTATAAACTAGTGATTACTATTCTTTTTATTAATATCGGCTCTTGCCACAGCTTATATAAACTAAAGATTTCTATTCCTTTTGATTATACTAGCCTTTGCCACAGCCCTAATTGGTAATAGATTAAAGAAATTAATATAATTTCATTTGCACTAATTAATACCACTATTTTGAATTTGACTAAAAAAATAAATACTATTTTATGCAAAATACTTTTATCTTTAACACACATTAATTATACCATCAAATTTAAAATTACACAAAAAAAATAAGCCTAAGGAACTATGAACTAATCACATTCCTTAGGCTTTTATATATAAATATCTACCATAATATTTTCTTTTAACTTTTTTGCTCGTTCTAATCCACATGATTGTAATCTCTTTCTATATTTTTTTATATCATCATTAGTAATCTCAATAGTAGTTAAATACATATCCTTTGACTCAGTATTTTGATTATAGACATTATTACAATTATTTTCTATATTATAAATATCTTTTAAATAATTTAATTTCCATTTAAATCTTCCCTTTTCTACTTTTATTTTTTCTACAAAAGTTTCTATTAACTCATCTGATATTTCATTATTTCTATCATATTCTAAATTATCAATAATATTTTTCTTTAAATGAGATAGTTTATCTTCTAACTCCTCTTTTGGAATTACTTTATTTTTTTGTGATTGTTCTATTTTTTCTTTCAAAATAGCATTGTTTTTATCAATGTCATTTTTTCTTTTTATATAGTTATCCTTATCTATTAATTCATTTACATACATATCAACTATTCGTTCAAGTTTATTATTATTAGATGATATTTTATCAGCATATTCTTTTATTTCATCATCCATAAACTGATTTATAGAATCATTTTGAATTGTTTCATCAATAATATCACTTGCAATATTCATTATTCTATCCTTATTATCCCAAATAGTATCAAATATAATATTTGCCATTAATTTTAATTTCCATTCTACAACAATTGGTGTTGAACATGCATTATCAGGATCTAATCCTTTTTTTATTCTATAATTTACTGAACCATTATTTTTTTGATTATAACATTGAAAATAAAAAGTCCAAATATCTCTTTCAGAATTTTTATAATAAGTTGATTTATTAAAACTAGAACCACATTCACAAATCAATTTTTTAGTCCAAATACTTTTAGGTGAACAACAACCATGACCTTTTTTTCCTTCTTTAATTACTGAATGTTGTTCTAACATTTCCTGTACTTTTTTAAATTCATCTTTTGTAATAATTGGCTGATGTTTTCCCTCAACAGTTATTTGCTCTACTTCACCTCTATTTTTCTTTGGCTTTTGTTCTAGATAATCTGGAATATAACTTTTCCTATAAATTATAGTTCCAGCATAAAATGGATTTCTTAAAACTCTAACTATAGATGAAGCACTCCATTTTTTTAATCCTGTTGCTGTTGGAATATCATTTAATTCAAGATATGCTTTAATATCAGTACTTCCTTTTCCTTTTAAAAACATATCATAAATAATTCTAACAGTTTTTGCTTGTTCTTCATTGATAATCATATCTGAGCCAACTCTATCATACCCTAAAATATTTCCAGTACCATAGAATACTCCATTAAGAAAAGAAATTTTTTGACCTGCTTTAACTCTCTGAGAAGTTTTTTTACTTTCATTTTGGGCAAGTGTTGCCATTATTGTTAATTTCAATTCACCATCTTCATCATTAAAAGTCCAAATATTATCCTCTGTAAAATATACTTCAACACCTATCTTCTTAAGTTTTCTTGTTTCTTGTAATGTATCAACCGTATTTCTAGCAAATCTAGATACTTCACGAGTAATTATTAAATCAAAATGTCCTTCATGTGCATCTTGAATCATTTTAATAAATCTTTTTCTTTTCTTTATAGATGTACCAGTTATACCTTCATCTATGTATCTCTCATATAATTCCCAATCTGGATGTTTTTTTAATATCTCATCATAATATTGTACTTGATATTCTAAAGCTGATAATTGCTCTTCATGTTCCGTAGAAACTCTTGCATAAATTGCAACTTTTCTTTTCATTCATTTCACCTCACATATAGAAAATACCATCAATTAGAATATTCTTGAAGTTTGCGATTTAAATGTGCGATTAATGTATTATATTCTTTTGAACTTATTAAATTATTTTTATATAAAATACTAAATAGTGCCTCAACAATTTTTAAATCTAACAACTTTTTTGATTCATTAGTCAATAGCTTATTTAATTCGGATTTTTTTTCAAAAGATTTATCCATTTAAATTTTCCCTTCTGATTTCATTTTCAAGAGTATTTTTTAAATGAATTTCAATAACATTTTTACCATTATCATTATTACTAATTTCAATATGATAAATTTTAGTATCCAATTGACCTTTTATTAAAGACTTCTCCATTTCACTAATATTTTTATTTAAACTAATAACAGAAAATGTTCTGTTATTTTTTGTTTTATACTCAAAGTTAATAATATTATCTTTTATAATTTCTTTAACTTGATCTATTGCTTTTAAAAGTTCTTGTTCTTCTGCTTCTCTTTGCTCCTTATAAAAATCTTTTGCACTCATATTTAATTCATCATCAACTTTTTTAAATCTTCCACCTATTGGTGATTTAATTTGCTCTACTGTGAAATATGTATTATCAAGTTGCTTTAATGAATTAATTTTTCTATCAATTTCACCTTTTTCATAACAAGAAAACTTATTATATATAACAGTATCTCTAAAAATAGGATAACCTATTATAGGGAATATTATAGTTTTATAATGAAGTTGTTTTACTTCATCTGGTGTAAGTAAATCTCTTGCCATTAAAGAAGTTGATTTATTACCATTATAATCTAATAAACTAAGTGATTGACTTATGGAACTACTTGATATTGTAGTCTTTCCTAGTCTTTTAGATATTTGTTCTGCTGTATCTTGTGTATTTGTTTTTAAATAAATAAGACCACAGTTATCTAGTATTATTTGAGCTACTTCTTTACCATATACATTATCAAGTTGAGAGAATGATTGAATAAAAAAATGAAATCTCATTCCTCTACTTCTTGCAACTGATACTAATGCTTCAATATCTGCAAGTGGTGGACAATTTGCAAACTCATCAAGTAACCAATCAATTTGCACTGGTAATTTTTTATTTTCTTTACTATTAGCAAGTTTTACTAATTCCTTATATAATAATCCCACAATAATTGTAACTAATGTAAAATACACTTTATCTTCATCTGGTACTATAATAAATAATGCTGTTGCTTCTCTACCTAGCAAATCAAAATCAAAGTCTGAATCAGATGTTACATTTGCTACATTAACATCATCAAATAAAGACATCTTTTCACCAAACACTGCTGTTATAGATTTATAAGTATTATCACTCGCATTAAGTATAGAAGTTAGGGAATCCTTGCTTTTACTTCCATAATCTTTCTTATCAATATATGCTTTAAATTTATTAAAGTTTTTTTCTTGCATTGAACTATTTTGAAACTTACGAATAGATGTCATAGTAATCTGATTTCTTTTGATATTATTTTTCTTATATTCTTCTAAAAAGAATCCTATTAAACCCTCTAATAAATTTCTTGCACTATTATTCCAAAAGGGATCTTTTTGCTGAGTTTTTTCTTGCATAATCATCGTAGCAAGTGAAGTTATCAATCTATTTGTTTCAGCAAGTGAAGTCATTGCTAAATTATTATACTTAACTCTATCCTTTTTACTTACAATTGACTTTTTTTCGTAATCAATATACTTTTCATATTCTTTAATAATTGGCTCTAATATATTAAAATGATTAGACATTTCTGGATGTCTAAAATCAAGTGTTAAAACATTATATCCATTGTCTTTAAACATTTTAGAAGTGGTATTAAATATTTCTCCCTTAGGATCAGTAATAAATACACTTCTTTTCTTTTTAGCAGTAGCAATAAATGAACACATAGGAATAACAGCAGTAACTGATTTACCACTACCAGTTGAACCTAAATAAGTATAATGTGGTGTTTCTTTATCAAACCACACATATTTATAATCTTTACTAAACCACATAGGTACTCCTGATTCTTTAATACTACTTATTTTTTCTTTTTTAAAATTCTTTTTAATTTCATTAAATGTTGAAAATCTTGCAGAACCATACTCATGATTACTTTTTACTTTATGTTTTGAAAATAATGGTTCTACAAACATAAAAACAACTATAAATAAAATTAAAAGAGCTAATACAATGATTAGCTCTATAGACATATATCCTCATCTAATAGTTCTTCAATATTGTAAATATCATAGTTGCATATTAACTCATCAACCTGATCTTCAATATCTATAACTATTTCATCTAAAGTTAAGATATTGTAAAACTCAACTTTATTTTTATTTGAATTTTCTAATGCTACCTTTAGACTTCCAAGTATATTTCCTTTTATAGCACTATATAAATCATTTATTTCCAAATTATCTAATTCTTTATTTATTTCATCAATTGTCATAATTCTTTATTCACCTCTTTTTCATTTTTTGTTTTATGAAGTTCTTGTTCTTTTTTTAAAATATTATTAAATATTTCAACTTCATTTTCTAATAAATCACATGAATCTAGTTTACATTTTGAAATATCAATATCATTTTTAATTAAATATTCAAGATTTTCTTTAAATATTTTTTCTTCATCTTTAATTATTTTATTTTCAAAAAAATTATAATATCTTTTGATTTTTTTATAGTAATTCGTATTTTCATTAAACACTAAATTGTTACATTTAAAATTCTTATATTCATCAAGTGGTTTAGTAGAAGATACAAATCTATCTCCAGCCCATGAACCAACATATTTTTTATTTTGATAATAATAATCTCCTCCACCTTGCTCATTGCCACATCCAATTAAAAGAGCAAATGAGTTAACTTTACAAGAACTCATTTTATTATCGTTTTTATCAAACCAAAAGTTCTGTATAGGCTGTTTAAATAAATCTACATATTCTTTTTTATCTAAATTATACACATATCTTATATTATCATTATTAGAACTTTCTACATTGTTAAATCCTTCAGAATAACTATATATTGTATGATTTATTCCGAATTCTTTACTAATTTTATCAATTATATTAGCTGTAGTACTTTTATCTGTTGATTCTGCATAATCACCAACATGGATAACTCTATCTCCTTTCCACTCATTACTTAATAATCTTAATGTATCATTACAATAATTATTAGCAACATATGAGTGTTCCATTAGTTTATATCCATGCCTATTCCTATCAGATATTTCTTTTTTGTCTACATTAACAAATCTATAATATTGCCCCATATTAAACCTCCATATCTAACTCTTTTTTATTTTCTACATCATATTCTAAAATCTTAATAGAAAAATTATTTGAGTTGTATTCTCCATTTAAAAATAATTCAAATGAATCTTCTGATTCTTCAAAATACCATTCTTCAGATGGTAATTTATCAACATTTTTTATATCTATGGGGTTAATATTATCAAAATCAGAATCACATTTTGCATCCCTTACAGCATCCTTAAATAATTTTTTAGCATATTCCTTATTCGTTGTAACTCCATATAAATTGTAATCTATTTTATCGTTATATACTGCATTATTAGTTATAACATATATCTTATTATTTTTATTTCTTTTAATATCATCAATACAAATATCAACCTTATCAATTAAATCTTTCATGTTATCACTAAAATAATCATAATTACTATAAATTTTATTAAAACTTTCAATTAACTTATTCCATCTTTCTTTATCTATAAACATATATCATTCCTCCTTTACTTCTTTAATTCTTTTTAAACATGTATTATAAAATTCTTTATTTATTTCAAAACCTATATAATTTCTTTTTTCTTTTATACAAGAAACTGCTGTTGTACCACTTCCCATAAAACAATCTAAAACAATATCATTTTCACGAGAACTATTTCTTATTAATTTTCTGATAAGTGATTCAGGTTTTATAGTAGGATGTTTCCATTTCTTTTTATCTTTAATATTTATTGGATATAAAAAAACTGTCTTTGCATCTTCATAACTTTTCGGTGAACAATATCCACCTTTACGAAAATATAGACAATACTCTTTATCACTTAAATATTTGTTATTAAAAAGAGGTAAAGCATTTGTTTTATTCCAAATTATAATATCCATTTTACATTTTCTTTCTAAAACAAAAAATCTTATATAAAATGGTACTTGTTCTCCATTGCAAAAAATATATAAATTTACTTTCTTTAGCACTCTTAATATTTCTTCTAATATTTTATAATCATAACCACTAGTTAAATTATTAATATATAATTCATCATTATAACTATTTATATATTTTGATAATTCTGATTTATATGCTGTATTATGATTATTAATTAAATACGGTGGATCTATAATAACTAAGTCAACATAATTATCTGGAATTCTTTTTATTCCAGTTTGACAATCTTCATTATAGATTGTATTTAACATTCCTTAACCTCTTTTTTCTATAAAATGATGCAAATCTATACTTAAGTAATTCATTATAATCAAGATTTAAGATATTACTTAATCTAAATAAAAATACACATTTAGGATTTTTAATTCTCCCATTTTCAAGTAACCATAATTCTATTTCAGATATATCTGATATTCTTGATAAATCACTTAAAGTAAGATTTAATTTATTTCTTGCTATTTTAATTAATTCACCTAATTTTTTTATATTTAATTCGCCTCTCTTCCTCTCTAGCACTCTTACTAGATATTTTTAATGCACAAAATAAAAAAAGTGATAGTCCTAAAACTAACACTATAAATACTATAAATATTAACCATTTCCAAAATGGCATCATATCACCTCATTTCCAAAATAAAAAAGAATAGAAATTCTTTTAGAAAATCTATTCTTTATTTAACTTTAATTATAAATTTTATAAATGTTTTAATTTATTTTATACTATAATATACATTTTTTTACTTTTCCCATACTGCATAAAGAGTTGTATCTTCTGCAAGTAGTACTTTATCATAAATTGGGGTTTCGTTTTTATCAACCCAACCTTTGAAAATATAGCCATCTCTTGTTGGTTCTTTTGGAAGTACAAGTTCAGTATCTTTACTTATAGTAACACTTTCTATCTTACTTCCACCTTTAGTATCAAAAGTTATTGTTATTTTGTTATTAGTTGCATCTTTTTCCCATACTGCATAAAGAGTTGTATCTTCTGCAAGTAATATTTTGTTATAAATTGGAGTTTCATTTTTATCAACCCAACCTTTAAAAACATAACCATCTCTTGTTGGTTCTTTTGGAAGTACAAGTTCAGTATCTTTACCAATAGTAATACTATCTATTTTACTTCCACCTTTAGTATCAAATGCAATTGTTATTGCTTCTTTTATATCTTTTTTAATTTCATTCATAGGGCAAACATATTTAGTTGATTTTAAAACTGTTTTAGTTTTACCATCAGAACATTTATAAGTATTTGTAAATATTCCTTTATCTTTATAAACAGTAGAACCACCATTATAATTATCTCTAATTTTAATTATTGGACTATTATTAAATAAAAGAGCTACTATAAAATCTAAAAATATTAAACCTATTATAGAACACAGTGTAATTATTATTATTTTCTTTTTCATTTTACCTCCTTATATATAATAAACGATATGCGATTTTCTTCTTGTATATTAATTATATCATGAATTTTCCATTTTCAAAAAAGTTTTTAATATATATGTTTTAAAAATACTAGATTTTATCATTATATAAAAAAATAAGCAGGGGGTGTACTGCTTATTAAACTTATTTAACTTTATTAGCAAGTTTTATAACTGCTTTAGTATATTTCATAAGTTCTTTTTTGTTTTTGAATCCACATGTCATAGCATAATAATCAGTATAGCTATCATCTTCTTTTACTAACTTTAATTGTAAAGATTTATTTATATTATAATTTTCTTTAGCAGATAAGTTAGATAGTTTAGAATAATCTTTGACTGTTATATTATAAAGTGGATCATTACTTTTAAATTTATCATATATTTCATTTGATATTATACAATTATCAATAAGTTCCTCATTATTCTCAAACTCTATTAATGTCATGTTTTTTTCAGGATATACTGTTACATTTTTAACTCTATCAAAGTATACTGCTTTTCCATCTTTTATTTTACCAACATATGGTTCTTTTTGTGATAGTAAAACAATAATTAGTATAACAATTAGAAGAATACTTGAAATAATGATAATTTGTTTTTTAGATAGTTTCTTTATCTTTAATTTTGTCTTTTTCACATTACCATCCCTCAATTTTTATATTAAAAAGGAGTTAGAGAAAACTCTAACTCACAGTTTAATTTGTTTGTTTTCTTCTATAAAAGATTCCAGCTCCAGCAAGTCCTACGATTGATAAGATTCCACTTATTATATAGAATCCAATATTATCTCCAGTTTGTGGATTGTCAGTAGGCACTGTTACTTTTGCTACATTAAATGTTGTAATTGCTTCTCCACCATCATTGAATAATACTTTTAAAGTATGTTCTCCAACTGATAATGTATCAACGAATTCTTTCTTTAATGTAATTATTGTGCTTCCTGATTCTGCTGTATAATTCTTAGGATCAACTAATTCATTATCAACATATACTTTACCATCATCAAACATTCTAAAATCAGCATTTATTTTAAATTTAGCCTCATTATCTTTAGTGATTACATATTTTTGATTTGCACCCTCAATTACTTTATAAACTATTTTTTCAACTACAACTTCTAAATTAATATTAGATGTTATATTTGTAAGTTTTAAAGTATCTCCAACCATATCAGATAGTTTATCAGTTCCATCAACTAGAACTTTAACTAACTTATATCCACTATTAGCAGTTATAGTAAATTCTTTATCTTCACCATAACTTACTGCAACAGCACCATTTGGAGTAATAGTAGCACCATCTACATCTTTAACAGTTACAGTAAATGGTATTTTCTTATAACTTACTTTAACTTCTTTTTCTTCATTTACAGTAAGTTCTATTTTATTACCAGTTACAGTAGTTTCTACTGTATTTACTAATACTTTATCAATCATATATCCAGCATCTGGTGTAAATGTTATTTCAACTTTAGTTCCTTCAACAGCACCTATTTTACTTGGTGTAATTGTTCCATTTCCACCATCAACTGATGTTATTACATCAAACTTATCTTTAACTACAACCTCAATATCAATATCAGTTATTGTTTTATAGTTTGTAGTATCAACTGGAGTATATGTTGCTTTGTAAGTATGTTTTCCAGCTGTTAATACTGTACTTGCATCATTCCAAGTAAATCTATCAGGTAGAGTTACATCATTTAATGTTTCTCCTTTTACACCAGTAAGACCAGTTGGTACTGTATAGTCTGGTGTTGCTTGTGTGATAGACCAGTTAATAGTTAAATCACTATTTGATACATCTTTCCACTCATAATTAGCTTTATCTTTAATTTTTGCAGTAATAGTATTATTTGATACATTTTTAGCTGTAGTATCACCAGTTACTTCTATATTAGAATTAACATTATTTAATGTAGGAGTAATATCACTACCAGTATATTCAAAAGTATCTTTAGCTAAAGTTACTTTTTCAAGTTGTGCTTTTTTAATTGTGAATGTATAAGTAACACTTCCTACATATGTAGCATTATCATCTTTAACTTTATAAGTTACTGTATAAGTACCTGCATTTTTTGGTGCTTCAGTACTATTATAACCTGTACCAGCATATTTAACATCTAATTCATCTACAGGAACTTTATCCCCATCAACTTTAATAGTTCCACTTGGTTTTTTACTAGTTCCATCATAAGTAAATTCTTGATTATCTGTTAAACCACTGATTGTTACATTCTCTTTATTTACAACATTAATATAGAATGTTTTTGTAGCTTCAGCATATTCATTTGTTCCATCACCATCTACATCTTTTGCAGGAGCAATAGCTTTCATTACTACTTTTCCGCTAGTTGCACCAGCAGTAAATCCAGTAGTTGGATCAAATGTACCAGTTCCACTTACAAATTCAATATTATAATTTGTAATATTAGAACCTAATTGAGCTTTTATTTCATCAATAGTAAGACTACCATTTACTAATACATTAACATTTTCATTAACATTAAATGTTTGTGTTGCTTCAGTTACTTTTAAAGTACCATCTATATGTGTTCCAAATGTATAGTTATCAGTAATATCTTTACCATTTCTCATTACTTTAACATTACCTACAACATTATTTGAAGAACCTACATATTCTTGGCTACCAGTAATTGTAGCTTCTAACTTATCACCTGGTTTTAATACACCATCTGTATATGTATAAGTATTTTTTGTTAATTCAGTACCATCATATACTTTAGTTTCTGAATCAGCTGTTACAACTATTTTTGTAGTAATTGGTGTTACTGTTAATTTACCAGCATATTTTTTAATATTATCGTAACAATCAGTTACATCAACACCATCTGCATTTTTTATTGTAACACTTTCAATTGTGTTATTTCCATCAGCTGTATCACTAAAATCTCTTACTTTACCAGTAACAACAGCATTTACAGTGTCACTAGTTGATAATGTGTTACCTGTTACACCATTAAATGAAACAGTATAATCATTATTTGAATGTTCATTTCCATCATAAGTAAATGTAGCATCATTACTTATTACTTTTACTTCAGTATTATTTGGTGTTATTTTAAAATCTTTACTAGTAACACTAGCTTCACTTGCTGTATAATTTGGATTTGTAATACTTAAAATAGCTTTATACTTACCTACTAATTTAGGTAATGTTGTTCCTATATCTTCATAAGAACCATTGTTTTCCTTAGAGTAAGTGATTTTATAATCGTCTGCTCCTAAGCCATCAACTCCTGTTGCAGTTGGTGGAGTTTTAGTAGTGCCATAAACCCATGTACTATCTAAACCACTAATACCTACAGTAAGGTTTTTCTTTTCAACTTTTAATGTAACTGTTGCTGTATAAGTTTTATCACCCATATCAGTTACAGTAATTGTTGCTGTATAATTACCAACATCAAGACCAGCTTTTGCTTTTACTTTAAAGTAAGTATTTGTTGCACTGCCATTAACTATTGGTTGTGTATTTCCAATGATTTCAAATTTATTAGTATCAGATACTGTTACATTTTTAATTTGTAAATCATTTTCACCCATATTCTTAATTGTAATATTAGCCTCAGGTGTTTCACCATATTTTCCAGTTAAAGTTGCGTCAGATACATTAAATCCATTTGCAAATTTAACTGTAATTGGACCCCAATAAGCATTAAAAGAATCAAGCGTTGCTGTTCTATCAGCAGTAGCTTTTACACCATTTCCAGAATAATACTCGATAACAGCATTGGTATCAATTACATCATTAACAGTTAAAGATGAAGTATTACTAAGTTGTCTAAATTGATTTCTACCAGCACCTTCAGCACGGTTTAAAGTTATACTTTCCAAATAAACTTTTTTAGCAGTATTCATCCAAAATAAATATTGATTTCCAATTATATTAGAATTTTTTATAATGAGATTTTCATATTTTTTGTTACCTTCCATATTAACAACGGTAACAAAATCACTATTTTTTACTTCAAAATCAACACCGTCAATCTCAAAATTTACCTTTTCTGCATTCCCGAACATTGCTCCATACAATAAATCATAGTTCGATGCACCAGTATGATTACCAATAATTTTTGCAGTATTACTATTGGCAGAATCAATCAATTTAATATCAGCATCTGCATAATACCAAAATTCAATTGATCTAACTTTTGGTACAGTTATAGTGTGACCACTTAAATCAAGTGTTTTAGACTTATAAATATAGAATGTTGTATCAAGATCATCTCTTAATATAATATTATCAGTAAGTCTAACTATATCTGTTGTTTTATCATTCATTGCATTTACCAAAGTAGTTTCATCTACAACATCTGTAGTTGTTGTTTCTGCATTTACATTAGTTAATCCTACAGCAAAGATTGCTACTAATGTAAATAATATCGTAGTTAATTTTTTAACTACATTTTTTGATTTTATCATCAAATCATTCTCCTTTCTATTACATTATATCATATTATTTTTAAATTCAAAATATATTTTAAACATTTTGAATTAAAAATTATTCTCATTATTATTTAAAATAAATAATTATAAGTATTTATATATATTTTTTATTATAAAAAAAAGGAAATGTGACAAAATACTGCCACAAATCGTATTTTGCTGTAACTCACATTTCCATATGTTTTGATTTTTTCATTTAGAGAATAATTTAATAAAACAAATCAAAAACATAGTTAATCGGCTAACTACTACCGACAATTTAATTATAGCACAATTGTTTTTATATATAAATACAATTTATATTTTTTTTAATTTAATTTTTGATATAATATTTATGGTGATTATATTGAGATTAAGAAATAAAATAATTTTATATACTTTTATTTTATTATGTTTTCTGATTTTATCATATTCTATTTATAATATAGTTGTTTGGAAGTTAGATTCCAATAATACAAATAAACAAATAGAAGATGTTCAAGAAACAGTTAAAGTAGAAGAAGTAACGGATACTGAAAATACTGAAATAATAGAACCAGTAGAAGAAATTCCAAAATCTAATCCTTATTGGGATTATATAAAAATGAATATGATAGATATTAACTTTAATGAATTAAAAAAAATTAACAGTGATGTTAAAGGCTGGATTAAAGTTAATGCTACTAATATTAATTATCCTTTCGTGCAATCTAGTAATAATAAATATTATTTAACACATAGTTTTGATAAGAGTTATAATTCAGCTGGTTGGTTATTTCTAGACTATAGAAATACTATTAATAATAATAAAAATACTATTATTTACGCGCATGGTAGAAATGATAAAACTATGTTTGGATCATTAAAAGAGGTATTAACTAAAAACTGGTTATCTAACACAAATAACTATGTAATAAAAATATCTACTGAAAAAGAAAATAGTTTATGGCAGATATTTAGTACTTATCATATACCTACTACTAGTGATTACTTACAAACTAATTTTGAAAGTGATATTGAATATCAAGAATTTTTGGATATGATTAAAAATAGAAGTAGTTATAACTTTAATACAAGTGTTAATTCTAATGATAATATTCTTACTTTATCTACATGTTATAATAATAGTGATAAAATGGTAGTTCATGCTAAACTTATTAAAAAAGAGCAAAAATAAAAGACAGGGTGACATAATACATAAGTATTATATCTTCACCATACCCTATCTTTTTTAATTTTGATAATTTCAGAGAAAAATTGATGAAATAATCAAAATGTAGTTAAGTCGGATAACTACTCCCGACATATAAAGTATACCACAAATTTTTGATTTTGTGTTAAATAAAATTAATTATTTTTCAAAAATTGAATTAAATATATCACTACTTATATTAATTACATCATTCATTTTTATAATACAATTATCACTAAACTTTATTATTTCATTAACTGAATCAATTCTTTTTATAATACCTATTTTGTTAATATATTTACCACCATTCTTTTTTTTATCTTGAATAAAATAAGTAATTATTACTTCATTATTGTCTTTAATATGTTCGTTAAGATAATTTAACTTACTATTTATCATCTCTTTTAATCCTTCATCAATCTCAATTCTTTTATCTGTTAATCTAGCAGTTTCTTTTACAGCTTCATCATAACCAACTAAAGCAGCGAAAGGGGCAAACTGAGCAGACCTTGAATCAATTCCTAGATGCTGATGTTTAGATATAGGTCTATTTAAATTGATAATATCATCATAATTATTCATCCTTTGTGTCCTCCTACTTCTTCATTTCTATCTTTAGCAGTTGCTCCTTCTTCTAAATTCATACCTTTTAAAATAGCATTTTTACCATATTTTCTTTTTATATCAAGTAGTGTCTTTTGAATCTTTTTTTCATCTTGTTCTTCTTTTATGTTTTTTTCTTTTTGTTTATTAAAAGTTTCATAATTAGTAAATATATCTAATTGTTCTACTACTACTTTATTTTCTATATAGTCTTCATCAACTAAATTACAAGCAGTTAAATTAATTCTTCTAACTAATAATATAGGATTAGTAATCCTATCATAAAGTTTTATTACTTCGTTTGTAATTATTTTAGTAGATGATGTCATGTGATCAATATTAATAGTTCCGTGTGAATGTTTTGGAACACTTCTTCCATAATTATCAATTGTTATATCACCATTATATAATCTAGCAATTTGTGGATTAGTTAGATTTTCTATATCATAACCAATAGTTAAAACTAGTTGATTAGTTTTAAGATGTTTTTCTACTAAGTCTAAAACTAAATTATCTGTCATTTCTCTTACAATTAATTTTGCTTTTTCAAATGTATAAGGACTATGTAACACTTGTCCTTGACTTATACTACTTGAAGCTGGTTTATAACTCTTTGCTTCTTTAATAGTACACGGTTCATAACCCCAAGCATGATCAATTAAAAATTCTGCATTTACTCCAAATAATTTAAATAATAAATCTTCGTTATTAATAGACATTCTTGCTACATCACCCATAGTAAACATATTATTTGCTTCTAACTTTTTTTGATATCCTTTACCTACTCTCCAAAAGTCAGTAAGTGGCTTATGATTCCATAACTCTTTTTTATAAGTCATTTCATCAAGTCTTGCCATTCTTACTCCAAATTCATTAGGTTTCATTTTTTTAGCAGTAATATCCATAGCAACTTTTGCAAGATACATATTAGTTCCTATTCCAGCTGTTGCTGTTATTCCTGTTGTTTTATATACATCTTCTATCATTTTAATAACTAATTCTTCTGGTGTCATTTTATAATAACTTAAATAATTAGTAATATCACAAAATACTTCATCTATAGAATATACAAGTATATCTTCTGGTGCAATATATTTTAAATAAACATTATAAATTTCTGTACTATATTTCATATATAGTTTCATTCTAGGAACAGCTTTTATAAAATCTAATTCTAAAGATTTATTATTGTTTAATTCAGATGCAATATAAGATTTTCCTATAAAGGGTTTATAATTATTATTTTTTCTTCTTTGATAATTTACTTCTTTAACTTTTTGCTTTGCTTCAAATAATCTACATCTTCCAGATAAACCATAAGATTTTAATGATGGTGATACAGCTAAACAAATAGTTTTATCTGTTCTTGATTCATCTGCTACTACTAAATTTGTATCAAGAGGATCAAGTCCTCTTTCTCTACATTCAACTGAGGCATAAAAACTTTTTAAATCAATACACATATATATTTTATTCACTATATCACCACCTATTTTTTTAAAGAATCCATATATAATATTATATCATGAAATTCTTTTATTAAATTTTAAACATCTAAATAATCTTCTTCTTTTACATTATCTGGGGATATTGTGTCTATTAGTTCACCGTTTATTTTTCTTATGATATGAGTTCCATTATAATCTTCGTCCTCATATTCCCAATAAAACTCATCATCAGAACATAATTCACTATATTTTTCTACAATTCCTGATGGAACACTCCAAGCAGTTGGAAAAGATATATCATATTCGTTTTTATTCTCGTCATAAACAACATCTACTTCATCTTCAACATTCCATTTAGTTCCCCAAATTTCTACACACCAATCATACCACTGAGGATATCCATATTTTTTTATGTTTTCAACATAATGCGTTCCTAACTCTAATATATTACTAAAATGTTTTTTATCATCAAAATCAATAAGACCATGATAATTATCTATTTCTTCTCTTAACTTAATAGGATTATCTTCAAAGTTTTTAATATCACTTTTATATTTATTCCAATAATTATGATGAAAGAATACTTCTTTATTTTTTAAAAGGTTCATTAATTTTAATTTATCCTCATCACTTAAAGATAAATAATAACAAGAAATAGATTTATTTTCTATTGTACCAGCATCTAGTTTTAAATCTTCAGGCATAGGTATTAGTTTATTAAAATCTAAAGAATAATTACCCTCATTAATAGTTAATAATTTATCTCCTAATTCTTTTTTACATTTAATTCTGTTATAAGTCCAATTAGGCATTAATAAATCTCCTTATCAATTCGTTTAATCTTAGATAGATAATCTTCATATTCAATATCCCCTTTTAACCATAAATCAGCATATAAATAATCTTTAATAGGAAATACTTGAGAGTAATATTCTGTATCAGAAATATTATCAGCAATACAAATTATTTTTTCTTTATCAATTACATAAAATGTTCTATTTTCCTTTTTATTATCTTTTATATAAGTATCATATATATCTTCTACTGACTCAAGTTTTTTATTATTATGTATTCTATTGTGATTATTATTATATAAATAATTATTTGCTTCAAAAGCTAATAAATCTTCTTTTGAAATATCAAAGTTTTTAATTAATAGTTTTTCATCAGTATCGTCTATTTCAGAGACTTTTATATCACTATTATATACAAAAGATGTATTATCAGAAAAACATCTTTTGTTTGTATTAAGATTATTTTTTACATCAAAATAAATTATAGTGTATCTCTCTCTTTCTGATCCCTCACTACAATTTATACAACTTTCAAAAAAAGACATTACCTCTTTTTTAGAATTAAAAGAGTATAAACTTCCTCCACAATTCACATATACTTTACTCACTATATCATCCTCCTTTACTGTTTAGAATAATTATTATCAACTTGAAATAATTTACTAAATTCTTTTTGTGCTTCTTCCATCTCTGCATTAATACTTTTAATTGCGTTTATAATTTTATATTTGTTTTGGTACTTTAATTTTGGAACTGTATTTGATAAATAATTACTTAAAATTGTATATTTATTTTGATTCTTATTCTTTCTATATTCTTTTAAAATTATTTCTCTTAATATATCATCGGGATTTAATGTTTTATATTTCTTTGAACTTTTTTTAAATACATAATCAGCATGATTTACAATAGAATTATAAATATAATTATCTATATAGTTTTCTTTACTTTCAGTTAATGACTTATCAATATTAATTTTTGATATATTATTATCTTCATTTACTTTATATAAATAATTATTTATATCATCAATAGAATTTAAAAAATTATTATAGTCTTCGTAAAATTCTGATTTAGAACAAAATAAATATTTTTTTATTCTTTTAGTTAAATCTTTTATTTCATCATTTTTAATTGAGTTAAATTTTATTCTTTTATTATTACTCTTTCTCTCATCATAAAGAAGTTTACCTAAAGTAATAATATCATCTTCAAGCATAATATCTTTTTTATCATATAAAATAAAATTCTTTTCTTTTGGACTAAAATATTTTTTTAATTTATCTATTTCTTCATTTGTAATTGTAATCATAGGATTTAAATATTTTTTTCTTTCAACAGCAAAAACAACTTCATTTTTCATAAAATCAATTTCCTCTTGTGCTAGTTTTCCTTTTCTTCTATAAGCTAACTTATTGTTAGATAAAATATAATTAGGTTTCTTCTCAATAAAACTAACATGAGCATGTAAATTATCAGTATCAGTATGAAAAGATAAATTATAAGCCATATATTTTTTATCTTTAAATCCCATTTTTCTAAAAAATCTTGGTAAAACATTTTTTATTAATTCTTGTTCTAGTTCTTGCAAGGATATATTTTCATTTAAGTAATCATTATTAAAACTAATAACACATTGCCATAAATTAGAATTTTCTGCATATTTGACAAATCTCTTTTTTCTTTTTTCTATTTCTTCTTTTGTAGCATAACTACCATCCTCAATAACTAAATTCATTCTTTCGTTTTTATTGAGTTCTCCAGTATAATAATCAAATAAATTCATAACCCTTTTATCTTCGTTTGAAAAGTAATCAAACTTACGAGCAATTTTTTTCTTTAACCCCTCAATTTGTTTAGGAGTATACTTTTCTTCTCTACGGTTAAATGCATGAGTAAATTTACAATTAAAAATTACCTTAGGGCTAGTCATCATATTTATCTTTCTTCATTTTCTTTAAAAATTCATTTACTGGATAACTAGTTTTTGGTTCTTTAATATTTGTAAAATTCATATCAGCATAAACCTGTTTTACAAGTTCAAATAAAATATTAACTTTTTTTAATATAAACTTTATATCAGATTCTAAAGAAATAAGTATTTTCGTAAGTTCATCTTGCCCATTAAAATATTCATATATGATAAAATTAAGTTCATCAGAATATGATCGTTTATGTTTTTTTGAAGATGTTTTAACTTTAACATCTAAGTCTTGTGAAATTGAAACATGTTTATCAAGCTTTCTCATTTTCAATTTCCTTTAATCTTGTTAATACACATTTTAATAATTGTAATTTAAACTTGTCTGTGGATTCTTCTTTTTTAATTACATTTTTAGTACAATATGGTTCGTATTCTGGTAAAAAGTAATGAATTCCATATTTTTTATAATTGTTAAGCCAAGTTGCAATTCTTCTATAAGGCAAATTATCATGTAATATAGTTGTATCAAATCCACCTCTTTCAAAAATTTGTTTACCAGTAAGTTCTGGTAAATCTAATCTCATCATAATACACCACAATTTAAATATTGGATCATATACAATTTCTCTTTTATATCTAACTTCTTTAACAAAGATATTATCATTAAGAATTCTTAATTCTTCATCAGTATAATATCTTAGTTTCATAAATCAATCTCCATATTTTTATGATTTCTAATTTTTTCCTTAGTAAGATTTTTAAGAGAATCATCTAAGATAATGGACTCTGCTATTTCTTTTATATCTTCTAATACGAATCTATCCTTTTCTCCAATATCATCAATAATATCTGCAACATACTTTTCTGTTGCATCCATTAAATTATCCCAATAGAAAACCATATAAAATTCTCTTTTATTTTTATCATAATTTAACTCTGCAACATTTTCATTATTGCTAATATCATTACATATTTCTTCAATATGATTATAGATATAATTCTTTGATTCTTCATCAAAATCATCTATGTAACTATCTAAACAAACAATATAATTAAAATTATTTGTTTGATCCATTCCATAGTTAACTATATCATTTGCAATTAACTTGCATAGTGTCATCTTCATTTTTTATCAATCCTCCTTTTACATAATTTATAATTCCTAAATCAATTAATTTTATTGCCATTTTATTTACACTAATCTTTTCCTCATCAGCAAAGAATTTTATTCTTGCTTTTAATTCTGCTCTTATTCTTAAAAATAAAACTACTATTATTTAAATCACCTCTTTCTGACATAAAAAAAATTAGTTCATTTAAACTAATTTACTTTTAAATAAATAATCAATTTTATAAGGTATAATATATACCATGAAAATACTTAATATTAATGCAAAGTATCACCTAATTATAAAGCAGGATAAAGGAATTGATAGCACCACCCTATTTTATCCTATATAGATAAAAGGTTTATAGTGCTATCATTTCACTTTTTGCACTTGCAAAAACACACTTAAAATCTGGAGGTATTCCTCCATACTTTTAATTTATTCCTTTTAATATAAGGGTTTGTGAAGTTCTATTTCATTACCAAATGTTGGAGGTGTTGTAGGAAATGTTGGATGAATATTGGATGATTCATTCTTTTTGTTAAAATCAATTAAACTGACACCATCAACCACTTTATTTTTATTTGATACTTGAAAATGCAAGTGGTTTCCTGTTGAATATCCTGTAGTACCAACAGTTGCAATTTCTTGCCAACTAGATAATTTATCTCCCTTTTTTACTTTTGAAGAATCAGGATATAGATGACCATATAAAACATTATATTCAATTTCATCCACAACACACTTTATTTTAATATAATTACCTGCTCCTCCTTCTTTATCAATAATATTACTTGAATAATTAAAAGATACATTAGTAACTTCTCCATCACAAACAGAATAAACAGGTGTTTTTTCCTCAGCACTAAAATCCCATGCAGAATGTGTATTAGGTGTACCATAAATTATTCTATCTTCCATAAAATAACTTGTTACATATAAGTTTGTAAAATCTAACGGTGAGTTAAATGGTTTATTTTGAATTTCATTTATTTGATTTGATTCTTTTATTTCTTCAGAATTACAAACATTATATATTTTATATCTATTCATTTCACATACCTCTGATATAGGTTTAACTTGTTTCAATTCATTATCTAAATTATCATTATAAATTTGATCAAATGTTAATTTATCATTTTCTAAATAAAAATATAATATTCTATCTAAAGAAACATAACCATTACCACTTATTAAATTTCTTCTTACAACCTCTTTATACATATCAGCATACTGACTATTATTTTCAACATAACCATCTGTTATATTTGCTCCAAAAAAATCTAGTAACATTAGAACAGGGATTAGAATTACTAATCCAATACTAATTATACCTATTGAAGATGAACAAATTATTTTTAAAGCTTTATGTTTTTTCATTCTTCTTCGCCCATCATTTTTCTTTCGGTAGCTGTTGCTTCTATCTTAATTCCAATTCTATTTTTATTATCTATATTAAGCAAAAATTCTCCTCTTTTTGCTTTTAGTAAAAATTCAATTTGTGTATCTGTTAATGGATTATTTTTAAACAATTCTAAATATGCTTTTAAATCATCTTCTTTTAACATTCCAACCATACTATACTGACAATTATTAAATATAGCTGTTGCATGTCTTAATACATTCGCATTACCTAAAAAATCTGATATGCACTGACTAGATAAAATTAAGTTAGTATTATACTTTCTACATCTCCTTGCAAGTTGTCCAAAATTTTTAATTACCTCATTATTATTTTCATCAATATATAAATGAAACTCATCAACTATAATACTAATATGTTGCTTATCACCAGATTCTCTTTTTTCATTAACTATTTTATTTCCAACTATACTATTATTTAAATAAGTTAAAAGATTTAATATTTGTGTATTGACAATTCTTTGATTACCACTGTAAAGCAGTTCTTGTAAATTAAATGCAATTAAATCATTATTTAAATCAATAGAGGTATGAGAGTTAAATAAATAAGAATCTGTTCCTGTTAAGAATCTTGATATTAATATTTGTAATTGATCTATTATCTTTATTTTTTCAACACTTTCCACTTGTTTTTTATATTCAGGTAAATAATTATATAAATCAGTAAATATTGGATAATCTTCTGCTTTAAGAGTTTGTAATGTATTTATTGAAGTATTTTTATAAATACCTTTTTTATTATATAAAGATTCTAATATAGCAAGTAACATTACTAATTCCTTTTCATTTATATTATCAAAAGCACTTTTAAAGAATGCTTCTAAAAAACCTAAATGTTTTGCTAAAGGACAATCTGTTTCCTTTGTTTCTTGATCCTCATCACTTGGTATGTATCTGATTTGAAGTGGATTTATCATCCCACCTTTCTTTGAATATAAATCAATATATTCTCCATCATTTGCTTTAACTAGTTTTTCATATTCATTTTCTGCATCAAAAATAAATATTTTAGTTCCTCTTGCATATTCATTTACAATCATTTTTTTCATTGTAAAACTTTTACCTCCACCTGTAGATGAAACAATTGCTAAATTATGAGATGTTCTTTTATTAGTTATTACAAATGGATCAAAAAATACAGGTAATGAAGTATGAATATCAACTCCTAGCATATATCCTGAAGAATCTATAAAACTTGCTTTTGTAAACGAAAAACCAGCACCTAGTGTTAATGTTGGAAAATAATTAGAATAATCTTTAAGAGAGTTTGTTGTAATATCATAAGATTGCCATGTTTCTAATTGTCTTAATCTTGGAACATCCAATTTAATACGATTTTTTTTAGCAATCTTTTTTAAATCTCTAATTGTATCTTCTCTTTCTTTTCTATCACCAGTAATAAGAAGTATTAAAGATATTTCCTTGATTTTTTCATCACCACTTTTAATATCATTCATAAGAAGTTGATAGTTTTCTTTTTTTATATCAAGTTCAGTAGCATCACTTAATTTTTTAGTAGTGCTTCTATCTGAAAGTAAAAACTGATACTGAGAATTTATCCACCTAATTAACTCATCTTGATCAATAGCATCTTTAATATTTAAACAGCTTCTAACATTTGGATAATTAAATATTTCTTCAAAAAATAATTCATCAATAAATGGAGAAATATTTTTTATAGTTAAAAGTTGTACTTCGTTATCATCAATTTTTAACATATTTGTTTTTTCAGTCAAATTAAGTGGAACTATTAATTCTTCAATATTGGACCACATTAATAAATCGAGTGGATTATCAGATATATATAAATTAGATAAAAATTTATATACTTCCAATCTATTAGTTATTATTTCTATATTTATTTTTGGTTGTATATTTGAAAATAAATCTTCTATTTCATCTAATTGTCTTTCTAATGTATCAGTATCTTTTGCTATTACAACAATATAATAAATACTAGACACAGTAAAATTATTTTGTTCTAAATCATCTATTAAACCTCTACTTTCATTAAGTAAAAATAATCTTTTTAAATCATTTTTAAACTTATTAATCAATCTATCAAGATTTAATTTATTATAATTTAAATTTATAGGTTCATCTAATTTATAGAATTTTAAATTTAAATCTTTGATATGAAACAAACTTCTATAATAATTAAAGAAATTGTTTTTTTCTTGTTTACTAGATAATGATAAATCTATAGCTTTAACTTCAATTAGTGAAGCATATTCACCACTTTTAAGTTCTATTAGACCATCATCACCTACTTCCTTTATATTAGAAAAAACTTTAGAATTCTTAATTCTTCTCTTCATCATAGAAGCTTTTAAATAATCTGATTTAGTTTTTTGTTTTATTTTTTTTATCTTTTCCAAAGATTTTAAATCTTTGCTTTCTTGACTCTTATTGGGGAATAGCCCTATATTAACCACCTTACCTTTCTTTCATATAAATATAATTTTTACATTTAAAAATATATTTAAAAAATAATCCCAATACTTTATACATTCTATTTTTTTTAGACAAGTTAATTGGAATCATTAAAAAAACACAAATTGTTAAAAAAATAATTGAAAACAATTTATGTGATGTAAAGGCAAATAATGTTAGAAAAATCATAATCATAGGAATACCTATATATAAATCTGTTAGTTCTATATATTTGCCTAAAGTTTTTTTAATACTATTTATTGTTATATACATTATTATCACCTACTTTTATATCTATTTCTATACATTGCTCTTTGTGGCATTAAATTGTTAACAGAACTTTTTATATTAGACATACCACTTTGTCTTAAGTTTTTACCAAGTGTTGATGGTGTACTATGTTCTATTGAAGCTCCTGTCTTTGATATAAAGTTACCTATTTTTCCCATTGCACTTTTTGGATTATTTGCACTATTGGATAATTTATTACCATAGTTTGTAATGGCATTACCTATACCTTTAACTGCTTTATTACCACCAACAAGACCAACACCACTTGTTGCAACCCCTAAGCCAAACATTCCAGCACCAAGTCCTGTACCACCTACTACAGATGTTGCCGTATTCATTGCATGTCCAAATCCCATTAAACTCATTAGTTGTTCTCTACCACTATTAGCAGATACATTACCACCAATAAATCTATTAACAACTTGTGATCCTGTTAATAAGAATGTTCCTGCACCAATATACATTAAAGATTTTACTAAAATATCTTTAAATGTATTATCCGTAAAGAATGTTGTTCCTGCTATTTCTTTCATAACTATACCAGTTAGACTTATAATTAACATTACAACTGCTCCTTGAAGCATTAATGATACTAGTTGCTCTATTACAGCACTTCTCCTTTGCTTATTTCCTATTGAAGTTGCAAACACTACAGGACTAATTACAAATAAGAATAAAAATTCTAATTGTCTTCGTGCTAACATCATTCCACTAAAAAATAAAGCATATAAAAAGAAACCACCAACAATTATTGCAAGAATCCAATTTATACTATATTTGTAATCTTTCTCATCTGGTAGTATCCATTTAGAATTGGTTACAAATTTATCATTATATTTTTGAGCATTTGTAAACGAATCGTCTTTAATATATTTTTCATAATCTTCTGCTTGAAATTCATCACTTACCTTATATTGATCGGTATAATCAACAAACATCGTTAACATGTTATCTGATACAGTTACCTCATTAGTAGAAAAAATATTTGCTGTCCAACTACTCAACTTAATAGAGAATGTTGAAACCTCTGCAAATAAAAATACCGAAAGCAATACAAATAATGTTGATTTAAAAATTTCTGTTACAAGTTGTTGTATTGATAATCCCTCGTCTGGTTCAAGTATTTTCATGACAAATTTAAATAAAGCAAATAAACCTAATAAGGTTATTGCAATTGCTATTATTCCTTTATGAAAATTAGAAAATAATGAATTATCTGCGACACTATCTATAATGTTATAAGCATTAAGTGATTTTAATACATCAAACAAAGTATCAATTAAATTGTAAATAAAATTAATTATTCCCCAACCTAATCTTCTTAAAAGGTCTAATGCTTTTAATAACATTTTTCCTCCTAAAATAAATCAATAATTAAATTAACAATAGATATTGCTAAAATAATACCAATTATACCAAACATAGTTTGAATTATTCTTTGCTTAACTCTTTGCTTTTGATCTACATCTGCTACAGCATATAATATAAATCCAATAATAAGTGAAACACCTGCTAGTGCTATACCTACTCTTAAAGCCCAATTTGAAAATGTTTGAATAGCTTTAATAATTGAATCAATATTATAATTACCACCATCTAATTTATCTATTTTTAATAAACTTATACTACCACTAAGTTTTTCTCCTATGGTATTTAGCATAAGTTTAGGCAATAGAAATACCTCTTACTTTTTTATTTTTTTTCATATATCATTCCTCCAATCTAATATATAAAAGAGGTAGAAAAATCTACCTCTTATGCAATTTCAGGTTCTGAATTATTAATATCCTTTGTCCTAGAAGATAAGAAACTGATTTTTTCAGCAATTACAGTAGTTCTTTTTGCTTTCTCTCCATTTTCTTTTTCGTAAACACTAGTTTCTAGTCTGCCTTTAACTCCTATCATATCTCCTTTTTTGCAATATTCTGAAGTTGATTCTGCCATGTTGTTCCAAATAGTACAATCAACAAAATCAGTTTCATATTCTCCATCTGCATTTTTATAACTTCTTGGAATAGCAATAGTTATGTTTGTAACTTTCTTACTATTTTCTAATTCCTTTACCTCTGGATCACTTACAAGTCTTCCAACACACATATAATTATTCACTATAATATCACCTTATCCTTTCTTACATTTCATATTCATCGTGAATACCTAATTTTATTTTTGTGATTTTTTCATAAGTCTTTTCAATAGACTTTTCATTAAATATTTCTTTATACTTAGACACTTGTTCATCAGTCAATGAAATTGTTTCACCTTGTTCATAGTCATCTCCAACAATTAAAAAAGGTCCGAAGATTATATCTCTTCCTACCTCTCTATTTGGACCCATACCATTATATTTTCCTTCTTCATTACAAATGATAACAGCATCTTCAATTTCAGGCATATAGAAATATTCTATATATCCACCAACTTGTTTTTGCAAAGATTTCAAATTGTTTGGTATTTCAACTTCAACTGGTAGTTCATTTTCTTTTACAAGTAATGCTCTAAGTTTTTTCTCCATCTAAATCCCCTCCTTTCATATTTCATTACCCTCAAATTCTTTAACAGGACTTACTCTTCCCATTTCTTCAATAACATAAGAATCATCAAATTCTCTAATTACTGATGGATATTCTAAATCTTGTTCTTCTTCATTCTCACTTTCATAACTATATTCTTCATAGTCATCATAATTTTCTCCAATCCTCGCAAAACGATAAGACATTTCATTATCTTTTAAATGATTGAGTCCAGATTCAATAGCTTCAACACTTTGATAACTTCCATACCACTTAATCCAACTCCATCCAAAATAAACCGCATAATCGTTTTCAGCTTTGAATTTTAAATTATCTAGTAAGTTATAATCACCATGTTCATGATTACTTAAATAATTTTTTACATATTTTTTTAATTCTTTAAAACCTTTTTTAGTTGTCATAATTCTAACATCGGATCTATAGCCCATAAGAATCTCCTCCAAATTCTTTTAAAATTTCTTCCATTTCTCTTTTTTCTTCTTCAGTAAGTTCTTTAGATTCACATCTTTTTCCATTCCAAACCATAACACCATCTGAATCATATCTAATGCGAGGACTTTTTCTACAGTTAATAATATCATCATAATTATCAGATATTTTTGTTACAGTAATAAAATTTTGCATTCTATTATTAACAGAATAAGAATTTAAATATCCTTTAATAAATACTTTATTATTTACAAAAAAATAATCAAGATTCTCATAATAGAGTTCTCTTGATATATTTAAACTTATATATACTTTACTATTAGAATTATTTGAATATTTTTTAGATACAATACTAAATTTAACATATTTATCATCATCATTTATATCCTTAATAACATTTATATTACCAGATATAATAACTTCATTATAATCAGATCGGAA
>OLPV01000156.1_pt1 | contig 64941 bp, 54 predicted proteins | sample 1671961 | NCBI WGS metagenome assembly OLPV01 (sample SAMEA3136630, study PRJEB25190) | human gut metagenome | biome: human gut; feature: human-associated habitat; material: faeces | place: Austria | collected 2013 | reverse complement strand
CGGCACCCATTTCACGCCACTATTTTCATCAGGCTTTACTCGAAGAGGCTCCGTCATGCTTGCTTCAACCAGATACGTTACATTTAAATGCAAATGCGAGCTTACATATTCTCCGCGCTTTTCGTGGCCATCTACCGTAAGAAGTTCAATAGAGAAAATAGGGCTTGTGAATTCATTGATACTTGTTGCTTCATTGGCACGCAGGTTGGAGCTTTCTGCATTTGTCCCATTGTTCCACGAAATAATACGCGCATGGGTAATGCCTGTTTCTTCCGCCAGTTCGCGCAAGGCAACCACCTGCAAATCCTGACACCCGTCAGCATGGCCACCAATCCAGCTCCACGAGTTGTAAATGTTGTGAAATACCATCACGGTCGACGTGCGCGCCTCATCGACAACCCATGCCGAACAGGTAAAATGCGCCTGAGCGCTTCTGTGAAAACAATTCGCATCATGCTCAAGCGCAGTTAAGAAAACTTGCTTATCTTTTTCTTCCTGTTCATTAAAAGGGCAATACGCAACCAATTGATCGTATAGACTCATAGTGCCCTCCTAAACAGACACGCATTATTGCATTATTGTTCGTCCTCTTCTAAAACATCCGCAATAAGACGAAGCAAACTACTACGATGAACGATACCCACTAATTTACCATCATCAAGCACCGGCAAAAGCTTCAGGCGTTTTTCGGCCAACATCTTACAGGCTTCACCAAGCGTAGTATCGGGCGAAACGCCAATAACTTTCCTTGTAGCAACATCAGATACGCGAATATCTTTCATGCGCGAGATCTGCTTACGCACATCTTTGTCGTCCAATTCACGGAATACAACAAATCCAGACATACCCGTGATCAACTTAGACTCATCAGAAAAGAATCTCAGAATATCGCTATTGGAAATAAAACCACGAGCCATGCCCTGCTCATCCACAATTACCGCGCCACTCGAATCAGACATAGCAAGCGTCTTAGCAGCAGCACAGCAAACACTGGAGCGATGGCTGCTACGAAACTGCCCGCCCCAAACAACGCCATACCACCAATGAACAATACGCGCGTATTGAATCTACCCATAAACCACGCAGCAAGCGGGATCACAACCGCTTCCATTAATGCATAGGCAGATGTCAACCACTGAACCGTAGTGGCATCAACCTGTAAATGTTCCATGATAGAAGGGAGCGCAGGTGAAAGAAGCGTCTGATTCAAAACAACTAATACGGCACCACACAGTAGCACCATTACCATCTTACGTTGTTCATTTGTTAAACCTAAGGATGCCATTTTCCTCGCTTCCATAAAATACTTCATCAAACTAGTTATGGCAGCTTCAACTATTTCGGAGCTTTCGCAAAAGACAAGTATTAAATATGTTTTGCCAAAGCCCACAAAAGACTAAGTGCGATAAAAGCAGGAGCTTTTACACAAAAGGCATCTCACGATTATTTAAATCATTCCATAGTACGGACGCTGTACCACAACGCTTTCTACCCATTTTGCTAAGGTAATAAAGTCAAACACAGGCAATCCCGTTGCGCGCTGAATTGCCGCAGCATATGGTGGTAGGTCGCTGCATTCAAGCAAGATAGCATCTACTTCAGGGGTTTCGGCACACACTTCAGTGGCCAACTCCACCAAATCATCTTCTAGCATGCCGTTATCGAGCGGACCTTTTCCCCATCGGATAGGAGCGAAGCTTTCCATATCCCCCACATTCACCACCACGATTTGATCGGTTGTGGTGTTCACATTAGAAAGAAACTCATCATCGATACTTGCGCCATCGGCAGCAAACACAGCAATCTTTTTGGAAGCAGGAAGCCACGTTTTAATGGTTGCGAGCTGACACAAGCTAGACATAAACACAGGTACACCCACAGCAGCTGCCACATCTTTTTGAAAGTGGGCGAAATAGCCGCAGGCGCCAATGATGGCACGCACACCTTCTGCTTCCAGCTTTTTCGCCGCCTCAACTACCTGCTGTTTAATGGTTGGATCGCCCGCGAAAAGCTGCTCAATTTCGAAGCTCACCATTTCGTAAAGAACAGGAAAATCGTAGGTAGTTGCGTTTACCACATTGCCTGGCACCTTTGGATAATCCAGGTCAACGGCAATAATTCCCAATGCCTGACCACTGGTGTAGCGCGGCGGCAATTCAAACACCCCGCGACGCTGCGCTTCATTCGTGATAGCGCCGTATGCGCTTTTCCAGGAAACAGACATTGAGAACTCCTTTTTATAAAGAAATACCTAAGCAGTCTTAAATATTACAACTTCGACAATATTTAAGAGGATACCTAGGCATTTCAAACTTCTAAATTAGCTATGCTCTGCTATAGATGTAACTATGCCTCAACATAAGTACCATCATGCAAGTAAGCAAGCAGCTGATCCTTGTCCAAGTGAGCAATGCCCAAATCTTCAAGGGTCAAGCCAGTTGTCATGTAGTCAGCCTTGTTCATAACGCCACCAAGAACAATCATAGAGTCAATTACGGGCGTTGGGACTCCGAACTTCTTACCAAGCTCATGATATACGTGGCAACCTACTGGAACATCTTCGGTTACATAACGATTCTTAATGGTGAATGGACCAGTTGCATAACCTACTTCCCATTCTTCTTCAAAAGGAACGTTGCAACCTTCACCCATATATTCTTCACCAAGAACGCTGGTGCGCTGGAAGAATACTTCCTTCTTGAAAGGCTGAATGCCTACACCAATAGCTTCTGCCAGAGCAATCTCTTCGTTGTAGAACTGATACTGAACTTCGCTAATGGAAGGGCAGAAGGAATGAGAATAAATGCTGTATTCGTGAGCATTCTTACCAAGAACAGTGCTGAAGTTTTCCATAGTGGAAACGCCCAGTACGGTACCAGGAACATGGATTACAGGGTTAACGTTAGAAAAGCCAATGTCCAAAACGGTATCACCACAAACAGCGCCGTCACCTTGAGTGATGGCATCGAAGCAACCCAGAGCCTTGGAGCTTTCAACGAAATCTTCCGTATCCTTCGTAGGAAGTGCGGCACCGCGTAACGTGATAGCACGATAGACCAAGCTGCAGGTTGGCTTCATTACGCCACCTTCGGTATCAACACGAGTGCCGTAAGGAGCAGAAGACCAGCCGCCAATAATAACATCCTTGGTGCAACCAGCTTCGCGCATCATTTTGCGAAGCTTCAAAGAACCGTAGTTGTCAGGAATGATGTGAATAATCTGGCCGTCTTCAAGGCAAGGAATTAGCTCCTTGAAAAATACCTCATGAGCAACAGAAGGAATGCCAATAATGATGAGCTTTGCGCCCTTTACACATTCAGCTACTGAATTGGTTGCAAGAGCAAATTCGCCTTTGCCCATACGACGGAAGCCGTACTTAGTCTGAGTTCCAGGAGCCTTGTCCTGCAACGTAATGCCTGTGCGCATTACAGTTCCCAGAGTATTTTCAAAAAATGGATCCAGGTCGCAAATGCGAACTTCCTGGCCAGCTAATGCGCAGTCAGCACCGCAGGTTTTGCCTACTGCGCCGCCGCCCAAAACAGCAATAGGAGCATTACGCAGCTCTTCAACGTTGATCATAGTCGTTCTCCTTCTTGGAATTAGTACAGCAGTAATGATATACCTTCTTGCTTCTTGCCATACAACAATTGAATTTCAAACATAAGAGAACCGCTCGTGCGAGCAGTCTATCTTTTACAGCAAGAGAACCGCCCTTCCGAGCAGTTCTCCCAATGCTGTATGTTTTATTCATTTAGAATACAGGCAAAACAGATCCCTGATAGTTCTCATTTATATAGTCACGAACCTCATCGGAATTAAGTGCTTTTGCAAGTGCCTGAATTGCTTCATTGTTTTCGTTTCCTTCTTTAACTACCAGAAGGTTCGCATAGGTTTGCGCTGCATCACCATCGGCACTTTCAACAGCAAGGGCGTCATTATTTACAGTAAGACCAGCTTCAATTGCATAGTTTGCATTAATACAAGCAATATCAACATCAGCTAATACAGTTGGAACAACAGCAGCTTCAAGCTCTTCAATTTGAAGATTGAGAGGGTTGTCCACAATATCGTTAATCGTTGCATTAATTCCAACGCCATCAGCAAGAGTAATCAAGCCCTCCTGCTGAAGCAGTAATAAAGCACGAGCTTCATTAGTTGCATCGTTTGGAACAGCAACAGTTGCACCATCTTGCAAAGCATCAAGCGAGCTTACCTTGCCAGGATAGATGGCCAAAGGTTCATAATGAACAGACGTTACACTTACCAAATGAGTGCCACGCTCAGAATTGAAATTCTCCAGATAGGGGCCATGTTGGAAGTAATTTGCGTCCACTTCGCCATCTTCAGTTGCCGTATTAGGCTGAACATAATCGGTAAATTCAGTTACTTCCAGATCGTAACCCTCTTCCGCAAGAAGGGGCTTTACTACGTTATTTAATATTTCAGCATGAGGAGTTGGAACTGCAGCAACTTTAATAGTTTTATTATCACTCGAATTATCAGACGAGTTATCGTTCGAACTTCCACTGCAACCAGCAAGTGCAAAAACAGCACAAAGAGAAACTACTACGGCAGCAATGGCAAAAAGTTTTTGGGGGATTGCCTTTGTCATTGGACTTTCCTTTCAAATATAAACACATAACTAACAATAAGAATCAGTCAAAAACTGCAGCAAATTAACTCGACAACGCTCGGTATTAAACCATCCGACATTTAGACTCGGCTACCTTTGTGCGCGTTAAGCCGGATAGTCTTTCATCACTTTCGGATAAGCATCAAACAATGATCTATCTATTGAGCTTAAATTACGGAAAATTGTTGAGCTTGTTCAAATTACTTGAAATTTAAACCTGCCACAAAAAAGCGCCTGACTTGTACATTCGGCACATTCGCATTCGTTCATTAAAACTATTACAGCCTCGCAATAAGGTGTTTGCTAAACAAACCACAAGTCCTCCTTTCAGCGCTTTATCATCTAAGACAAATCCTTTTGTTATTCCAAAAGATCGAAACGTCTCCGTTGCGATGGTTAACTATCCTACTAGGTTTTTCCTGAAAGCGATAATTCATAAAACTAAACACTAGTTATAGACAGAGCCAATAGCTATCAAGTATTTACTCAATGAACTGGTGCAGAAAGTAGCCATCAGCGCCCCAGACCTACTTTTAATCAAATACAACATTATTTCCGAATTAACAGCAGGTGCAGACCACGTACAATAAGCACATACTTCGAAAGGACTTACCGATGGACGAATCACGTAAACACGAACTCTGCCTCTACCTCGTAGAACGCCTTATGAATGAGCGTATAGATAATGGCGGGTATATCACCCAAGCTTTACTTGATATCGTTCCCGATAGAGATCATCTTGATAGTGCCTCAACAACACAACTGTGGCTTGCATTTCGTGCCCTGGTAAATGTTCGCGAACCATGGCGTGCAGACAAGGATCTGCTAGCAGCCCAAGATGAGCTTTTAAAAGGATTAATAGAAGAAGCAGGTATTACTACCGTAAGCGAAACCCTGACCTCTCCCCTTGATTCGCGTTTGCATCTTTGGCGAGGAGACATTACCACTCTTGCCGCTGATGCCATTGTAAATGCTGCCAATTCGGGCATGACGGGCTGTTGGGCACCACTGCATTATTGCATTGATAATGCTATCCACACATTCGCTGGCATTCAACTTCGTTATGAATGTGCACGCTTAATAATCGAACAAGGCCACGAAGAACCTACTGGACAAGCAAAAGTTACCCCAGCTTTCAATTTGCCATCACGACACATAATTCATACGGTAGGCCCTATTGCTGAAGGTACCGTTAACGAAGAAACATGCGACCAACTTGCATCATGTTACCGCAGTTGTTTGGATGCCGCCGTTGCCGCTGGTGACACATCCATTGCTTTTTGCTGCATCAGCACGGGAGTATTTGGTTTTCCTGCTAAAGAAGCTGCCGAAATTGCTATTGCCACAGTTCGCGAATGGCTAAATTCAAAAGAAACAACTCCCGAAAACGTTTCTACTGATGAATCCGCAACGTTAAAGAGCGCAATTCCAACCGTAATATTCAATGTGTATCTTGACTCCGATGAAGCATTATATAGAAATCTTTTAGGATTTTAAGAAAAGCCTCATCAACTTCTAGCACTCCTTAAACGTACACAACGTAAAGTTATGCGTAAACCCTAAACAGAATTCATCTTACGATAAAGTGAACCCATAATATGACGCTTGATAGCAAATCAAACCGCACCTTTAAGCATCAGCAAAACCAATTGAAACAATACCCCGGGTCGTTTTATCTGCTATATCCTTCTACGGCAAATGGCAAAAACAATACACAGAGAAACCACTGCGATACCAATAACAAAAAGAGGTAAGATTACAAACAATCCAAGATCACCAGTCTTAGGGAGTAATTCGAAAAAGTCGTTTTCTTTATCTGAAGGCTCTTCCTCATCAACAGTATCATAGCTATTAATGAACAGGATCTTTTCCGTTTTCGAAGTTTCCCCTTGCTTCATTGCCCATACGGTTGCCGAAAGATAGCCCCCATCGTTGGTCGTAACCTGAACCGTAACATCATATATGGAAGAGTCATATATACATTCTTCCGAATCTCCAGGAACTTCCCTGATCGTATAATGATAAGTCTCTGGTTCAGTAAAGGTAATATCAGAAAAACTAGCTTTACCATCTCCAACGATTTTTACAATATTCTCATTCGGTAAAGGAGCACCCTCTTTACCCTCTAAAACGAATACGTATTCCTCAGAATCAGATGGCGAATTCCCCTGTAGCTGCTTTTCTACCTCGAGGTTCACCGTACAATATCCAGATTCTGCATATGCGTCAACAGGAGTAAATACCATAACGGCCAACAACACAGTAACGAAAAGAAGCAGTAATCTTTTCACTTGTAATCTTCCCGCTTTTTTCATCCACATTTCAACTCTTTCGTAACTAACTAAGAAAGTCGACATAGGAGTACACTCCTCCCGTTTGTCTCAGACTCTGAACACGTGGAGAGGGCAATAATCTTGTCCGTGCCATTAATATCAATATCCCTGAACTTCACCGCTTCATCCCTCACCCGGTCTATAAATAACCCTAGATCAGCTTCCTGCAATTCGCTCGGATTAAAAATCTGATCATCGTAAGCATCCGCTTTCATGAACGCAAATATCTCTAGTTCATACACATTATCAGGTAAATAGAGAACCCCTCGGGTATGTTCTTCAAAGAACGTTTCGTCGGCAAATGAGTCAAGTGTTCCAAACATGGTCCCACCCGCCATATGATGTCCATAAATAAGAGAGTAAGAATCTGTAAAATCCCTTGCATTACGACAGTCCAAAAATATGCTTCCCGAAAGCGAAAAATCACCTCGAACGTCAGTATTAAGATACTTGAAGTTATCTGCTCCTTGCACCACTGGGTAATCAATGCTCGTATCATCTATCGTTAACCATGCACATACGTCAGGGTTGATTTTCATCAGCTCAGCCAAGCTCTCGGTGTTATCGAGAGTCGGTTTATATTTAAGTAAATCATCATCGATATTGGCACCATCGTAGATACGCCAGGTATCCCACAAGGCATAACAGGCAAAAAGTAACACCAAAATAAGAAAGATCGCCGTCAGAGCCGTAAGAGCACAATTTGTACCTCGCGCGATCTTACCCGCAACTCGTAGACAAGTCATACGGGTTGCGGATTCGGTTTTTCTGTTCTCAGCGCCTTTGAGCATTGATACTCTCCCACACCACGATGAGCTATGCTACTTCCGCGAACGGCGCCTGCCGGTTGCAAGGAGCGCAACAAGGCCGATGACGACCACGGCGCCCATCAGGATGTAGGGACCGGTTTCAATCAGAATGCCGGTGGGAACGATTCCCTCTTTATGGTTGGTGAAAACCACCTCGTGGAACGAGTCGTCCATTGTCTTTTCGCCCGTGGTGTCACCTTGTAAAGAAGCTGTTCCGTCGACGGTATTGGCGGTCGTATATCCATCAGAGCTATAGCTCTCCTCCGTGATGGCGTAATGCGTGCCCCCCGTCAACCCCTTGATGGTGATCGACTGATCGTCCTTGAGATAGTACGTCGCGGTAACGGTGCCATCATCGCCGACAGTCAGCTTATCCCCGTTTCTAGAGTCGTTATCCGCAGAGGGGCAAGCGACATCGTACTTGGTGCCCGCAACAGCGTTAGTAATAGAGACGGTGAACTTAAAGTACTTGTTCCTGTCGCCCTGGTTACCCTCTACCTGCTTCCCAAGGGTCAGATTGTGCGTAGCGTACGTGTTGGTGAAGCCATCTGCCTTCTTGCTGGAATCGTCACTCGGATGCAGGGCGCAGCTCGTAACCTCAAGTTCAGTCTCCGAGCCTGCTGCATACGCCACGTGTACATCGAGCGTTCGGGTGGTATTCGTGTCGTTTGTAATTCCATCCTGGGAAGTCGCTGTCTCGGTAATAACATAACGATAGATACCCGGCTTATTAAAGGTGACCCCTTGTAAGTTAACGGTCACAGACTTCGTGGCGTACTTTTGGGTCGAATCTTCCGTATTGCTTGGAGTGCCAGGGGTCGTGGAATCACTAGTTGTGAAAGACGCATCACTGACAGCAATCAAATTTGGGGTAACTCCAGCGTAAATCGCGGGACTGCCGCCAGAAGCCTCCTGCGCCGCTCCAGCCTTAATGGCAAATCCAAACGTAACGTTTGGTACGTTTGCGTCGGCGTCCATCACCAAGTACTTGTTGAATGTCGTCGTGCCTCCGCTTACTGGCGTGTTAGCTGCAAACGCCGGAGTGGCCACACTCGCGCACATCGCAAAGGCAGCAACAATCACTGCAAACACAGTAAAAACCTGCCTTAAGACCTTCTCCTTCATCTTTGTTCCCTTTCGTCTCCTAGAACATTTTTCCTACCAATGCTCATCCTTGTAGACTTAAAGCCCACGCCTACGCAGAATGGAAATTACTTTGCCATCGAGATCCTCTATTTCAACCGGCCCGTACACTCGGCTGTCCGTGCCTTGAGTCCTAAAATCGCACAGCAGAAAGACCGATCCCTCAGGAACCTTACAGGGAAGTTCTATTCCCCCATCCACCGCCTCGGTAGGGTAGAAGATCTCCTCTTCCTGGACGCTTCCGTTGATCTTGAGCTGACCTTCTTTGTCCACGTCCACCCCATCCCCTCCTTGCGCGACTATCCTAGCGGTATAACGGCGTCCATCTTGCTGAAATGTCACCACATCACCTATCTGATAGTCTTGCGGAAGCCGGTAGAACACCATGAGATCGCCATCGCGAATGCGCGGATACATATCCTCGCCCTCTTTTACAGCAACACCAAAGACAACCCCTAAGAGCACGAATGCCACTAAAGCTATGACTGCAAGCTTAATAAGAAGCGTTCTTATGTCTTCCCAATCACGACGATTTCTCTCATCAAGAGCTTGTATCGTTCCTTCTTTCTCGATCGCGTTTCGAATGTGCGCACCCATTGGGCTATGCAGCAAAATGGCCCCCTCCTCTGCTACCTCGTCTCGTAATACGAATCAGTGCAATTCCAGAAACCACCACAATCGCCGCAGCAAGAACCCAGGGCCAAGAATCAATACTGATTCCTGTTGCAGGCACGTCATCTCGACTATTCTCAAATGTGATTTCGATCGTTTTATCGCCCGACAGCGTAGCAGTTGTCTGATAAGTATTCTGCTGTACGTTGTCGCCCACGGTGACCGTCGTAGTGTAACCGTCCTCTTTGGCATTGGACTCCTCGACCGTGCAGACGCTGCTCACAGGCAGGCCGTAGATGATGATGGTCCCGGCGTCCTTTAACTGGAAGCTTTCCCGCCCGTTCTCATCAAGATTCAGTGTTCTTTCGATGCCATTGATTGTGCAGGGATATGAGCCGGTTAGCGGAGAACCGCTCGAATCCGTAACCGCAATATTGAAGTTAAAGTCCTTGTCCTTATCCCCCATGGCACCCGAAACCTTCTTGGTAATCTTGATGCCGGCGTAGCGGTTGACGAATTTCGCTTGATCGGTATTCGCTGAGCTATCGGGGTTTTCGCTGTTGTCATAGGTGGGAACGGCGCTCAGCAGACCCGTCTCATCATCTCGCGTCACCTCAACCGTCACCTTTGTGGTATGGGTGTCGTACCAGACATCACCGTTGTTCGTGCTCTGTCCGTCGGTCCCCTCTGGACGCTGCTCAGTGATCTTGAAGGTGTACGTCCCCTCCGTCTTGAACCGGATGTCACCGAACTCGAAATTCGCACTCTCACTGGTTCCGTTACCAGACACCGTGACGCTCGTCTGCTCGGGCATCACGATATTTCCGGCACCAATGGCGCTCGACGTCGTCTCGTTTCCAGAAGTCAGCTCGAACGTAAAGGAATCGTCTGCGGTGATGTTCTTGCCCCGCAGAATCTTCTCACCTTCCAGCTGCAGAACCGTGCTGCCATCGAAATCGTTGGTGCATGTCACCTCCACGGCACTGTCCTCGGTTGTGTTGTGCTGAATCGTGCCCGTCGCGGAGCAGTCTCCATTATCCACGGTTGAGCCAGTATCACCGTTTACCGCAATGCTGGGATCATAGCCAGCTGGAACGTTTAGTTCCTTCACCGTATAACTCGCTCCCGTTGGCAATCCGAGGATGGTCAGGCTCTCCCCGGCCTTAAGGCTTAGTGTAGTCTCGCCATTTTCGTCGAATGTAATAGTCGACCTAGTCGAACCCTTTAGAGTTTCGTATTGGCCCGTAAGCGGCGCATTACCCTTATTCAAGGTCACATCAAACGTGAAGTCCTGGTCCTGAGACGCTCCCTCACCAGTCACTTGCTTGCTGATCTTCAGATTACCGGTCCTATCGTTCGCGACCTTCACCGTCACCGTTCCGGAAAATAAGTTGGTGATATCTCGATCACCGAGGTACATCTTTAGAGTGCTGTCTGCATCATCCTTTTTGTAATCCTGCCTGATGAGCAGCTTTGACCAGCCCACATCCGTGGACAGCGTCAGGTCATCCGGCGTCGACCCCCCCGTCGAATCCTGGAGGCCGTAATCCAGCATCTTGTTCGAGTTGGCATACTTCAGGTGCAGCACGCCGCCACTTGAGGAGTCCCAATTGATACCGGTGCCATCAACGCCGAAGCTACCATCTTCGCTATAGCCTTTGTATTGGACCGAGGTCGCAAGGGCTGCCTTGATGTCGCGGAGGGTTACGTCCACACGGTCGTCTGCCGCAAACTGGACCATGCTCCTTGCCACGGAGCCGACGCCGCGCAGAACGGTCACCCCATCGTCAGCTTCTCCGGCATCGGCGTATACGCCGGTGTTATCAACCACGACGTGCACGGGATCCGTCTTCTTGCTGTAGCCCGTCGGCGCGGAGGTTTCGACAAGCCAATATTCCCCGTTCTCAAGCACGGCGCCGGTCCCGACATTGTCGGGGAACACCGCCGCACCCTCCAGGCTGATTGGCGTGGAGACGGTTCCGGTTGTGATCACAGCCGGGCTGGCATCCTCATTGGGAGTTACCTCGCCATCGGGTCCTACGGTAACCTCGCTCGCCTTGTACAGCGAGAACTGGACGTCATCGACCGGGCTCTTTTCATCATCGACCTTCTGGACGAGCAGACGGTTCTTCATGTTGGTGATGTAGAGCTCCATCGAAAACGTTCGACTCAAACCGCCGTCATTTAAAGAGACATCAGGATCGATACGGAAAGTATCGCTCTCACTCGCCGCCGAAAGAGACAGCGCCGTCGTGTAATAGTAGGCGATGGCGTACTGTGCCTCATCTATATTCTTGCAGATATGGTAATACTTCTGGATATTCCCGGGGAGATTGTCCAACTCCACCTGATAGGCACCGCTGCTGGAAAGCTGGAAGGTGTAGTTCTCCTTCTTCGCCACGCTTAGGATGGTGTCCCAATTGTTACTACTCTCCACCGTCCATCCGCCAATGGGGTCTCCTGAAACCGGGTACCACTTCCCATCGTCCCCCTTCTTGAAGATCACGGCAAACATGATCGGATCCTCGTCTGCGCCGCTTCCCACAAGATTAACGATATCCCCCGACGAACCGCTTCCCGTCACATCGTTCGGGTCATCTAAAATCTTGATTTTATTTCCCGTCGTAGCGGTCACCTTGGGCATGGCGTACGCGCCCTCGCTCCAGATGGCCTCGTCGCTGGAAAGAAGCATCACCTCGTCCGAATTATTGGGCGAAACGTAGAAATAAAGCCCTACCGCCCCGCAGGTCCGATACCCGGCCGGCGTCTCAGTCTCCACCAGAACAAGGTTGTTACCGTCATCGTCCTTGGAATCCCTGTAGAGGTCGTACAGCTCTCCGATCGTAATGGGCCTCGTATCGCCGTTGTTCTCCTCCTTGATAAAGGTGAACTTGCCCGAATTGTCCGTAGTGCCCACCGCGACCGGAGTCGCAGCATCCCCTTTTTCCTGATAGTCGTCCGCCGCATACAGTGAGAACTCTGCTCCGTAAACGGGGTTTCCCACCTGGTCGACCTTGATCACGCCGCTCTCAGGGATGGTGACCAGGTTGTACTTGAGGGACATATTGGAGTCGTAGTTACCACGCTCCAGATAGAAGAAGTCAAGGGTGTGGTAGGTGTTGTCGGTATCAAGCCCCAGGAGCTCACCTAGCGTCTTATTCTGTTTCTGGCCGTTGATCGTTATCTCGCCCGTTGAGAAGTCGATTTTGATGGACGCGGCGTCGTGAATGCCGCCCAGGTCGCCGACGAGAACCCCGTCGATGTAGATCCACACGTCATCGTCTCCGGAGAACTCATAGGTGACCGGCTTGCCACCGCTGTTAAGATCGGCCGTATGCCCGCCATACTGCTGGATGAAGCGGGTTGACATGTGCATCCCGAACCAGTGGTTGATGCTTGCCCAATCCGACTTGTCGGTATTCATAAGAGTATACGTATTACCTTTATGCGTTGCCTCCTTCGCATCGGCAGTCGCCTCGTTGAAGGGGAAGAACTGGCCCACCGGCGAAGAGCCCCCGGGAATGACCCCAGGGTTGTCATACAAAGTAAATGAGTTGGCGTCGCTGTAGTAGACGGCGTAGTTCTGCTGGCTGTCGTAATAGTAATAGCCGTCGTCGTCCACCTGCAGCAGACCCTGCACGTCTTGGTACGAAGCTTTGCCCTCGTGGGTTATGCCCGGATCAAAGAGATAGTTCAGCGACTCATTATTCCCATTGTCGAGCGCGGGATAGCCGTCCACCAGACCGTTGATGACTAAACCCGTATTGGGGTTTTTATTTCCCGTCCATTTGTTGATGTTTTTCCAGCTATTCGATAAACCGTTCCTGAAAAACTTCAGAGTATGGTCTTTGTTGATGCCCAGATCCTCTATGCCACTAGGGTCTGAATTATCAGAGGCATCCTGGCTCGTGAGCCAATAATCGAAGAGGTTGATGGTGGTGCCGTTGGGCGAAACTCCGTTGACTATGTGATCGGAGTAGGGAGGCTCCCCAGAAGGCATTGTCAAGTTGTAGCTTTCCGCGCCGCCAACCTGAACGGTCACAGCAAGGGGTGAGGCATCGTTTGCTAATATATAGCCTGCGTCGTTTAAAGATGCAGTGATTTGGTAATCACCCTGAAGCGACCCCCCCCCTCTGATACAGAAGACAAATCCCATGTGATATCCAATATCTTCTTTTCGCCATCAGCCATGGTAGCGGTCACCTGGCTTGGCAGCAAATCCTTTAGAGTGTCACAAATAGTTGGATCACTTTCGCTTACTACCGAAAGACCCACACTCCATACACCATCGTTTTCGCTCAATGCTTGCTGATCATCCACCCATTCCCACGAAACCACACTGTGAGAAACGTCGGCATTATCAAAAGCAACACCATCAGAACCATTGGCTACATTGCTATCTGTATCTGATAGCGAGCTATCAGTCTTTGTAGAGTATCCACACGACTCATCATGCACATGCTTACAAGACCCTTCGATCCCTTCTTGATATCCACACGACTCATCATGTTGATGAGAGCAGACCTCGCTGGAAGTAGCATTCGAAGAAGAATCTCCGTAAGCCCAAGCAGGAACAAAGCTTATACACAAAGAAACAGCAAGAATAATGCTTAATAGTGCCGAAGTAAGCTCTTTTATCTTCATGTTTATCCTCCTGGGCAATAAAATCATCCATAAAAACAGTGCTTTAACTTTTCTCCCTCCAGATACATTGTTCGAAGTTTGTACCCAAACAGAGATTTCGCTCTAACATCCAACATCCTCTATTTCGAAGGCAACTTGTTTCCGTGCATGCATACACTGCAAAAAAAGCACCAACGACCCCTCATTTGAGAGGATGTTTATTTTGTTTCAGTAATAGCAGAGTCTAATGCTTACTATACAAATAACCAGTACAATAGCACAATTGATCCAAATAATTGTTTTTTTTGGAACGTTCTTTTTCAGATACATCCCATCATTCATCGATGGTTATTATTTTCCAAAATAACCATACTCATTAAAAAATCTGTGCGCATCGAAGCCATAAACAGTACCAAACTCAAATACCTCTCCGCAGGTTCTGAGTCTTTGCATCTTGGAGCGACATTAATTCTGCCAAAGTGCTGAAACATGCATTTATAAGTTGCCCTAGACATTAAAAAATAGAAAAAAGCTACCCTCCTACATTAGTATACTTGATAGATGTGAAAAACGTGGATCAGTTTAAATTCAAACAGTACGTTTTTGTATCATGACCGAAGACAAACAAAAAAGACTGTACTTACTTCTATAATGCGCGGAGAGAAGTTTTTTTATTTTTGTGACGTAAAAACAAAATTGCACCAATAGTGAGGGGAGCATACACCATCAAACAAAGAATAATCGCGCGATAATATTGCGAATCCCAAACGCTTGAGACAACTTGGTCCTGATTTATTTCCCGAGCTTCTTCAAGAGGAATACCTTCACCTCGTACTAACAAACGGTGCGAGTTTACCCCATACGGATAGCAGGTAAGCAGAGTCACATACTCCTTATCGTCAACAATCTGCAAAAGAGACGAATCGGGAGGTTCAACGATGTCGATTTGGTTTACTTTGTAAGCAAGCGTTCTATCAAGAACACTAATGTAGAATACATCACCGATTTCAAGCTGGGACACATCCGTAAACATCCGAGCATGCGTCATGCCCGTATGACCCGTTAAAACCGCATGTGTCCCCTTTTCTCCTGTAGGAAACGAGGTATTGGACATATGTCCTATGCCCTTTTCGAGGGTTTCCGCTGAGGTACCGTGATAGATAGGAAGGTTGACATCAATCTTCGGTATTGAAATATGCCCAATAATGCCATCGCCCGCCATGTTCATGATCGAATCATAAGGCTCAACACTTTCGCCGGTCTGAGTAGGATCAAAAGGATCAGTAAGAATAACACTTGCTATCCTTAATGATTCGTTGTATTCGTTTGCAAGTTCAAATTGCCGATTAATTTCATCGTTGGTCATGGACGATGCTGACTCATCATAGCTCGCCACCACCTGAGAAGAAGATTGGTCGTAGAGCCAATTGCCCACCATGGGATACGCGATCAAGCAGAGCCCTATAAGAAGTAAAGCTACAACAGGGAGCATGGTACGCAATTTTCGATTGCGCTTAATGCGAGCATAGCTATCCATACCCCTTTTCCCAAAAGGCTTAAGGGGACGAGAAAGATTCTCTTCCTCCGTCCCCTTACTCAAATAAGGTGTTGGTGTCGTCGCGATACTTTGCTCCCTAATGAGAATTCGATATGTTTTTGCGACGGCGAGAAGTCAAGTACACGACAGCCGCGCATACCAAGCCAATGCCCGCCGCGATAAAAATGAACGTACCTACATCGCCGGTTTTAGGAAGGAAGCCGAAGAGCAGCTTCTGGTTCTCCACAGTCAGCTGGACAAGGCCGGCCTTATCGTTACCGGAGGCGGCAATGGTTGCACTGACGTTGTTCACATATGCCACGGGCTTCTGGATTGCCTCAGTGGAATCGCCCGAACCTTTGGCAATCTCGATCTTGATGGGCTCTTGCAGCTTGCCGTAGCCATCGGGAGCACTGATCTCCTTGAGGTAGTACGTGCCCTCGGCGAGTCCCTTGATGATGAGGGTACCATCCGACGTTGTTTCAATCTGAGCAACGTCCATCGCGGTCGTGCTGGAGCTCGAATCGACCCAATACGTACCATTGCCGCCACTAACCGTGACCGCGGTCTTGCAGTCTTGGTCGGTATACAGGCTGAACTGCGCATTTTCATCTGGATACTCTGTAGCGCCCTCGAACGTCTTGGTCAGGTCGATGCCGTAGGTATACACGGTGGCAGCGTCAGAAGCTTCTGAAACAGCACCGCCAACATACGCATAGGTAAAATTGGCAGTATTCGTAATGGCTGTTGCTAGAGTGGCATTTTGATTGATGTATGCATTATAGGAAATGGTAAGAATGCACTCTTCAGCATTGTCAAAAGCATCAAGGCCTTCATTTATCAACTCAAACGATATGCTGCCATTGCTCGAATTTAATTGATATTCATCTGTCTGGAGAGTCACTTCTCCGTTAGTAGAAACACTTACACTACCATCAACAACATCCAACCCATCTGGAATAACGTCTTCGATTTTAAAGCTACTGAAGTTTTTTGCTTCTTTTGGAATTGTGACTGCAATTTGGTAATTGAGAGAAGTACCCGAATTAGCACTCATACTCTCAGTGCCATTCACAGTCTTGCTAATCGAAAGCATGTTTGCGGTCTGAACCTTGGGATATACATGAATAGCGGTGTTCCAGCCTCCATCCGCAGGCATGGGAGCAGACACGAAAAACGGTGCCACTTCCGTGGTGACACCCTCAGGCATCGACTTGCCGACGAAGAGATAGAGTCCAGAGAGCGTGTCAGAGGTGGACGCTGACCCATTCACATCCGTTGTCAAATCAGTCCAGCTACCAGAATCTCCCTTGCCCTTGAGATCGGACGAGGTGACGTTGCTCAGTAGGCCGGATAACTCATTCGCGTCAAACAGATAGTATTTGACATCTGTGCCATTGCTGATCGTGACCTCGGTCTTCCCACCTGTGGACCACCCGAAGATGGCCGCGGCACTTTCACTCACCGCGTACTTCAGAGAGGTCAAACCGTTCGTGGTGCACTGAACTAGCTCGCCGACCTTGTAGTAGCTGAGAGTCGCACCATTAATTGCGGTACCTAAGCTTGCCGTATCAGATATTTCCTCACCAGAACCCTCTGCGTCAGGTGAATTATTGTTATTATTGAACACATGCACCGTCACCTGGGACGCTGCGTTGACAACCTCAACTCCTGGCGTGGTTTCCGCATAGGCTATCGACGTTGTCGAAAACGCAAGGATCACAGCAAGCATACCCATAAAGACATGCTTTAACCCGGCTTTACTTATCATTTCGCTCCCTTTCTTTTTTCTAATAATCTAGGAGTAAACCTTTGATTTTCCGATCAGCATTTCAATGCCGAATATTATTTCGATCGAGTCAGATTCATTAGAGATACCTTAATAGGGTTTTCAACAACACGCACTGGACTCTGTCATTTCGCAGACCTCCTTTCGGAAATCTTACGCAATCGCCCCTCATCAGAACGCAGAACGAATATCACGACTGCCGCAGCAATAAGAGCTCCGCCTAAGACTAGCGGCATATACACCCCGCCAAGAAACCCAGTGTAGGGAAGTTCCACCACGCCATTATTCTTAATGGTATAGGTGACCTCATACACCGTATCGCCGTTCTCGTCCCGCTGAGGAACAGCTACCGCGACAGGTTCCTTCAAGGGTGCATACCCTTCAGGCCACGCGGTCTCTTGCAGCAGGTACACGTATTGCTCACTCGCGTAAAGGTCATAGAAAACCGCCTTGCCCTCGGCGTCAGACGTCGCCGCTGGGGCGGTGCCAGCCGAGGAGTCCACCACGTACTGCTCGGGAGTGCCATCACCGTCTAGGTCATACAGCACGACGTCAGCGTCAGCCGAAGTTGAATCATCCTTCTTTACTAAACGCGTAAGTGCAAACGAACAGTCCTTAACTGGGTTGTCTTGCCAATCCACCTTTTCAACTGAAAGTTGAGCATATTTGAGATAGACATCAATCTTGGAGCCGTCCTGCACAACTTGGACGTCATTAGTAGGGTTATGCCCGTCGTACACAGCGCCGTCGTTGAACGCCAGGGCCTCGTCTTGTGCAAGATTAGACGTACGCGCAGATCCTGTGTCATCAGACGATGCTGGGCCGCCCACCGTAAACGTCTTTCCCTCATCATCCGTATCGCTCTTAAGCGTAATGGTCATGCCCTTATAGCGCTCAAACAGCTTGCCTTCATTTGTGGATGCCTCAGCCCCGCTGTAGCCGTCAACCATGTAGGTCGTGTTCACCAGCGAGTCGTAGAGGCCCACAAGCTGATCCTTACGAATGGACTCACCTGTCGCCGCAGGGATCTCCGAGAACGTCACCGTCTTGCCCGTCTCGTAAGAACCCTCATGCATGAGGTGGTAGGTGATGGTGTATCTCTGCGACCCGTCGCTGGGAACATAGTAGAAATACACATTGTTAGATCCCTCATCGGTAGAGAGCGCAAGATCTTGTTCGGTGTCGCGGTAGACCGTGTAGCCGCTCAACTCAGGGGCCTTAACCGAAACAGTGACATCAGCAGAGTCACTCAGCGTATAGGTATGGTCCTCCTTAGACAGAACGAAAGACTCATCCTCTGCGGGCGGGTCAGTACGATCGTAGGTGTCCTCGAAGGACTCGAGCGACCCGTTCGCCACAGCGAGCGACAGATTGATCGTGTACACGTGGTACTGAACCTGGTCGGTCTCCTCGTAGATGAAGTAGGCGAAATAGGAGTAGGTCCCGTTACCGTTATCCACGCGGTAGCTGCCCGAGAGGCCATCGAGCGACACGGTCTTGGAGCCGTCCGATTCGGTTACCGTGACCGTCGGGGTGGCATCGGTGACGCTCACCCGGCGCTCCGCGGCGTCGGGGAGCCAGACCTTCGACTGGTTGTCGATGTAGGACTCCTGCGCCTGCACGGTCTGCACCGCACCATTGGACACGCTTTCTGACCCGCTGTCGAGCATATAGTATTCGGTTTCGACACCCCCGACAGAGAGCGTGATCTTCTCAAGGGAGTTCAGGTCCTTGCCTCTGAAACCGCTCACGCCTTGTGCATCGGCGACGCGCACCAGGTGCATCGTGGTGAGTTCCACATTGCCCTGAGGCACCCAGGCCGCACGGGCGACCTTCGTGGCGCTCACTGTCGAGGCTTTGTGCTCGAAGCTCAGGCGGTACCCGATCTGATCCGCGTAGTAGAACAGCCTGCCGTCCTCATCCGCGTGAAGCAGGAAGGCGTCGTCGACCTCATCGAGGTACACATACCCCTCGTGATAGGCGTCGATGCTCACCGTACCGCCCGCGAGCTCGTCCTCGAGGTAGACCTTAGTCGAATCATCGAACTCCCCGTCGGCGAACTCATACCACCCCGCGAAGGAGTACCCGTTGCGCACGGGATCAATCGGCTCGTCAAGGGCGTCGCCGAGCCACTTGTTGATGTTCACGTACTTGCGGTGGCTGTTGGTCTCGTCGGCGCCGCCGTTGCCTATATAGCAGTAATACTGGCCCGTGAACGACGTCTCGGACGACACGTGGGAAGCTTCCTGAAGCTCGCTCAGCGTGAGCCCGTCCTTGACGCACCAGTGATTGATATCCTCGTTCCACTCCATGACCTCGCTAAGCGTGGTCTCGTAGAGCGTATCGATGTAGAGGCGGTCTGTGCTCTGCGTCTGCACGTACCAGCTGAGCGTGGTGGTGTCCGCGTCCGCCTCCGCCGCCTGGTGCCGGTAGGCGAGGAACACGTTTGCCTTCTCCTCCAACCCCTCCGAGACGGGGATGGTGTCCGTCACCAGGGTGTACGAAATCGCGGAGTTGCCCTCGTCCTGCCATGTGCCGCCGTTGAGGACATAGGACACCGTGTGGCGCGGCGTGCTCCACTCGGCGTACAGGGCGATGTTGCCGCCGACCGAGAGCAGGCTCGATTCGTCGGACCAGTCGGCCTTGATGCTCAGCTTCTGGTTGAGGGCCCATCCTCTGAAGTAGCGCTGGCTCTCGCCCGTCTCTGGGATAGGGTACTCAAGGCGCCCGCTTTCGGCACCCGTGAGGCTGGCCATGAAGTCGTCGTCCCCGAGCGGGGCAAGCGATGCTCCGTAGCGCAGCGTCACCGAGCCGTTCTGCCCGCACATCCAACCGAGCTGCGCGAGCGTCTTGTCCTCGTAGACATAGTCCCAAGCCGTTTCGGGAAGGAGATATTCCTTAGACAGGTTGTGGAGCGTGAGCGTGTAGGTGTCACGGCTGTAGAAGAAGTAGATGTTCTTCTCGGAATCATTCACGGGCCGACCGCCATCGCCGCTAGTTTTCTCGTATACCTTGCCAGCACTCGTGAAGCCCTTGAGCGAGGGCTGGTTCTGCCCAGACTGCCCGTATGTGGAAAGCTGCGTGGACGACTGCTGGGTAAATACATACACCTTGTCGCCATATGAGACAAGCTGCCCCTCCTCATAGACACCGTCGTTCGCTGCTTCGGCATGGAAGTCCACAACCCCCGTTGAGTTCGGTGTTACAGACGTATCCAGTACCTCGTACAGGAAGTAGTACTGATAGGCGGTCATATTGTCGTTGTGTTCTTCGTCGTTATTCCAATATGCAACCATCGTATGTGCAACTGTCGAGCCCTGCTCGTCGCCTTCGAGCGCACGATAGCCCCTGCCATCCGAGGTTAGCAGCACCTTCTCGTCCATGGTGCCGTAGACGTTCAGGATGTTGTGTTGGTCGCTTCCTTTGGTGATCACGTCGCGATAGTAGCTGCCGCTCGCCGGGCTGTCACTGACATAGCGCTTCCATGCAGAGGTATCACCCATCTGAACGCGATCCAACGTGGGCCAAAACTCATCGACCGACGCTTCAAACTTCGCCGTCAGCTGATAGACGATGCAGGTGTAGGGAACCCTGCCCTCGACGATCGTCTTCGTGCCGTACCGTCCGTTGGGCGACCTGTCCTCAGCGTTTGCGCTTCGGAATACCGTGGGATTCTTATTCCATCCCACCGACGAGATGCCCTCGACGGTTTCCAAGCCATCGGCAGCGTATCCCGCGATGCCGCCAGTGAGGGATTCCCACTTGCTGCCCTCAATGGAACCCGTGGTGTTAACGGATACTTCTGTTGTACTCCCGCTAAACCTTCCCAGCACGAAGTCGATCGAGTAGAGGTTGCGACTGTAGTACACGTTGATCGAGGTGGTTCCGTCGGCTCCGACGGTCACGGTAAACGTGTTGCCGAGCTGCCCGCCCGAGACGGTCTCGCCCGACTGCTCGGCAAGGCTGATGTTGCCGGGGCTCTGCTGCGTGCGCTGCTCGTTGTACGAGAAGAACTGGGCATATTCGGCGCTGGTGAAATGGTCGTCGTTCGGATAGGTTGCGTTGACATAGTCCTCAAGAAGACTTGACGACTGGTACAGCGTCTGCGAGCTATCGTTGCTGATCACAAGCTCGTCCCCGTCGAGCGAGACGGAGAGCTTGTCTTCCGCATTGACGCTGTCCTCAGAAACGGTGGCCTGGTACACGTTCGAGTATGATGGCGAGTCAGCGTCCTCGAGCCACAGCACCACCTGGAAGTCGACAGAAGCAGGTTTCCACTGCGCCACAGCATAAAGATCGTATGCAGGCATGATCGCGGATTCGTTGGAATAACCCTGTTCCTCAACCAGTTGCCCAGTCGTGTCATCGAGACGATACCATTTCCAACCGGAGAACGTGTATCCGGTCCGGGTAGGTTCTTCTAACTCCCCAATCGCGGCACCGTACGTCACCCGCTGGGCCTTCACCGAGGACTCGGTGGAGTCCCAGAGCGGGTAGACGAAGTACGATGCGCGGTCGTAGTAGATGTTGATGGTGAACGTGTCGGTGGTCTCATCCCACGAGACGTCGCCGCCGGAGCCCTCCTCGGGCTCGACGAGCTCCACACCGTTAAGGAGGGCGAGACGCGAACGCCCGCTCACCTTGAAGCCCTCGTAGGACTTCTCTGCAATCTTTATCAGGTCACCGTAACTCGCTTCGGTAGAAACGCCTGAATCAGCATTAACCTTCTCGTAGTCCGTGCGACCTGGATTCTGCTGGTAGTAATTGACTATGTAGTTGACCGTCTGAGGCTCATAGGCAACCACGATAGAGAGGTAGCTCGTTTGACCTGCACTCTCGCCGAAAACCTGCTCAACATTCAGCTTCGCCGTCCAGGTCTCACCATCAGAACTCGGTCCCTCGAAGTCGACCCCATCGACCTTCGTTCCTTCAACCGAGTATGCAGCCATCACATCCTTATTAAGGTTATAGTGTTCGATGGAAGAAGGAGCAGAAAACTCGACAGCAAGGGTTCCCTCAGCCCCCACGTCACCCATCTGTTTGACTACCGTCTGAGAAGTATCAACTGTAAGCCCCTCGCTCGTACGATAGTGTACGTTGATCACATACACAGGATCCTGCGCGAATTGCGCGGTAAAAACCGTGTTGTTCTCAAGGACTTGGTATCCTCCACCACCCTGCGTCATCTTCCAGTATGAAAATGGCTGCTTTGAATCATCACCAAAAAGAGAGCTATCACAGGCGAAGAAGCTCCTTGCGCCGTCCCCATCGCCCAATGTAAACGAATACCAGTAGGAACCAGCATTTCCGCTTCGAGTCACAATGACATTCTGATACGTATTCCCCTCATAGGTGATGCTGCTTACCGTCGTGGTGCCATCAGCAGAAAACTCGGCACCCTTCCACGGTGTTTGTGTCTCGTCACTCCAGAGCGTAGACTCGTAAGGAACTTTGATGGAGAGCTTGGTCTCGTCGTTAACGATAAACGAGACCGTGAAGTCCTGGCGCTCCCAGACGGCGGTAAGTGTCTGCGTGCCTGCATCAGGCACGGTATATTCCGACCCCCCCGGTTGAATATCAACGCTATTATCGCCGTTGCTATCCCACCCTACGAAAGAAAAACCATGACGTACTGGCGTAGCGAGTGAAAGTTGTTCACCTTTATTGAACTGCTTCGTCCAAGTATCAGATTCAGTTCCCTGTACCCACCCTTGAGCAGATAGATTGCTAATAGATCCACCAGCTAGATCGAGTGACAAATCGCACAAAGTCTCTTCGCTGGCACGGGCATTCTTTGCAGCCGTAATATAATTTTCGACTTGTTCATCAGATAGTTGATTGATTGATTGAGATTCATCGCCTGTGGAAGAGGCTGATTCTAATGCAGCAGCAATTTGACTTCCACTTAGAAGCACTACTGCTAGAAGTAACAATACTCCTAGTGCTATCTTGTATGGTGGTTTGTTATTTCCCAAATCACCGCTCCATGCCCTGCTATCTAAAATTTTGGCTATTTTACATTATTATTGCAATTACAAACTAAACTGTAACTAATTTTGTACCAATTTGTTGATTCCAAAAAACTCACCGTAATACCTGTAAGTAACGCAACAACAAACAATGCCGATAAACCAACAATCACACTTAGCACGCGAACCACTGTGCGCGTTGGAACAATATCACCAAAACCAATAGTGGTAATGGTCTGAAAGCAATACCAAACCGCATTCCCAAAATGAGAAAACGTTTCTGGCTCAAGAATACAAAACAACCCACAGCAAATAATAAGAAACGCCAGATAGACAATGAAGATTCTTTGCGCACCGACCTCTTTCATCGTTTTCCACAAAATAACAATTGACCGTATCTTTTTGGTTTTCTTAGAAGGGATGTTGGTGCTAGTAGCAGTGCCAATTTCTCCCTCGCTGCAAACGACTGAGTCACTGACCGCAGCTGCACTTGCCGATACTGCACTGTTAGTCAAACTAGGAGCGGTATCATCTGTTGTAGTACTTTTTTCGTGAGTATCATTATGAAGCACCATACCTTTTGCACCTGCTTTAACTAATCGCGAATGATATAGGTCAATCACTCACTTTTCATCTGCCGATATTCCCCTTGCCTGAAATAGATTAAAGAAGATATTACATGATGCCCAGCTTCAAATAATTCAGCTGCTTTTATCCGCAGTGATCTGCTCCACATTGCAAATTCACCTCCTGTTTTGCTGGGAATAATTAGGCAATCGAAATGAAAAACAGCTGGTGTCGTTCTCGTCCCTAAAGAAGAGAACCATAAAAACGAGCAAAAAGTAGACTTTTTGAAAGAAATATGAGAGGGTTAAAATAATTGGGAAACGCAGGCAAACCTTAGTAAACCGCATACGATGAACGATTTACTTTTGGTGACAAAACTTGACGCTATCACCGTTCATCATCAGATCGCAGCCACCTGTCAAACGTACTAATACTCACCTTAAGTTTTACCGCAGCTTCTTTGCGGTTTATCTTCCCTGCAAGATAGGCGTTTTTACTATTTCAAATATCCCTGGCTTACAAATAGCAGGACGTCCGAACCGCACGCCACGTGCCTTTGCCGCAGCTATTCCCTCAGCCTGACGTTGTCTTGTGTTTTCTCGCTCGATTTGCGCCACGTAACTCAATACCTGCAACACTAAATCAGCTATAAACACACCAGTCAGCCCGCGACACATCTCCCTTGTATCGAGTAGGGGCATATCAAGAACTACAATTGCGGCTTGTTTACCCTTTGTGATAAAACGCCATTCATTCAAGATTTCCTCATAGTTCCGTCCAAGCCTATCAATGCTTTTAATTACCACCACATCGCCAGGTTTAATCTTAGAAATTAACTTCTTATACGCTGGACGTTTAAAATCTTTGCCACTTGCTTTATCAGCAAATATGCATTTTCTTTCAACTGGAAAGCTCAACAGCGCTATCAATTGCCTATCGAGATTTTGATCCTTTGCGGATACGCGGGCATACCCATAAACAACGTTTTTCATATCAATCTCCTTTCCGTGATAGCCCACTAATATTTGTGACCTATCTTGCTTCGGAAGAAGAATAATTCCTTGCTTAAACCCCTACCCCCCTCATCAGGGGTTTGCAACCACAGGGCGCCTATTGGTTGCCTTAGTTTTCCTTAATCGCTAATCGCTGGTTGGTAGAATGAGAGGCGTCGCTACCGCAAGCTTAGGGTATCGGCAGAGCCGGCTCCCTTTAGAAAACGGGGGCAAAAAGAAAGAAAAGAGGTATCGCTTCCGTTTTTGTCGGAATAGGAATATTCCTTATGCTCGAGAAATCGGCAGAAAACTATGCTCCGTTTTTCCTACTTGTTTTTATCGCACTGGGCGTATGGAATATCGTGCACTACAGCATGTTACTCGGACGGACCAATGTGATCGAATACAACAAAAATATATCGGACGAACTGGAAATTGAAGACATCATGAACGCCCAGATTAGGGAAGAAGTGAAGGATTCCTTAATCCGAAAGCGAAAGCATGGTAAAAAGATTGGAGCAGTTTGCGGCGCCATCATGATTGCCTCTACCATCATTGGATTAATCCTCCTATTTGCACCCGTGCTAGCCTCCCCTGATCCCTCAAATTTCACGCCCGAAGGAACCTCCGCAGTGTGGTTCTGGACTGCCTGGCCGATCGGTGGCATGATCTGCGGCATCGTTGCCCTTATTTGGGAGGCCTTCGGGAAGGGGGACGACTAGCATGCTTAGCAAAGACGCCGCGCGGCTCATCTTTACCGTTAAAACACTTACAGCAAAACCAATGCGCAATATCTAGCCAAGAAACGGAAAAATGTAAAAACAATTTGACAATCAGATACAGCACTGGGACAATCTATATGTCAAAAGTATTTGACATATAGATTTAGGCGGACATGAGAAAAGGTCTTGATAAAAGCACCCGCCCACCTAATGAAAGGAGACAGACATCATGAATGCCTCGACCCATATCCTTCTTATCCTGTTTGCCATCTTTCTTCTTGTATGCTTCGGCTCCATTGCATGCATGTTCGTTTCGCTTGCCAAAAAAGGTGACGAAAGACGACAGATGATCATTGCAAAGGCTTCTACCTGGTCATTTCTTGTAGTAATGGGATCTATTGTTATCCGGATCATTATGCGTTTAGCTGGGATTTCTCAAGATGGCAATTATATTTCGGCGCTCTTCTCTACCCTCGTTGCTGGATCGGCTGTTTTCTTAGTTTCACTTATGTACTACCGAAAACGCTACGGAGGATAGAATGCAAAACCGCATAAAACAGCTCCGTAAAGAAGCCGGATACTCGCAAGAAGAGCTAGCCAAAAAATGTGTCGTGTCGCGCCAGACCATTAACGCAATAGAAAATGATAAGTACGACCCAACCCTTGCACTAGCTTTTTCTCTTGCAAAAGAACTGAAGACAACCGTGGACGAACTATTCGAACATCTGGATTAATCTCTGTCCCGAACACGACGCGGGCGGCAGAGAGCCCGCCTTCGTCTATTCTTTCAACTATTCCAACCCAGAACTGCCCGTCAAAATAGACGGTGAAAGTGGTTGATGATCCTTCTCTCCGCATGCTCCGTACCTCCTTGAGTGCATAGAAAACCAAGCCCCGCCCTTACAGGGGCTTGCCATGCGGAGAAGAGACAACCAAGGAGGCAGGTTACGGACGGCGCCGCTGGCACCGCGCCCCGACTACTCAACGGGGCAGTGTTTTTATCTCCTTAAAACATTTTAACAAAGGGTCGGCCACATCAGCGATGCAACAGTTTGTTGCTTGCATATCGAGAAGCGCTTCAGATAATTAGAGATGGAATGCTAATAGAAAGGGATCCATATGGCGCTGAAAGATATCCTTCCTGAACTACGACGAGAACGCGGACTTACCCAGGAGCAGCTCGCAAAGAAGCTCTAAAGTGCACCGTCTTATTTCTGCTTATGTAGCTAGCAATCGAGTAGCTTTCTTCAAACCTGCTGAATCTCATCAAATGCGAAATCGCCCCTTGGCGGATCAGCCGATGAGCTTGAAAAGAAGGCTCACAAGCCCCCATCCGAAGCAGAGGCCGACGAATGCGGCGACTACGGTTTTCGTGGCAAGTTTGACCCACCACAGCCTTCCGGCCTTTCGATTCCGCTCGTTTGCCACGTCGGGATCCTCACCACGCATGAACGCCTCGACGGCGCGGTAGGTGAATAGCTCGTTATCGTGCTTGATTTTCTCCACCATAGTCGCGCTCACTGCCGCAGGGATGAACAACGCAACCCCAGGCACCAGGATCACCGCCCAGATCAAATCCATGAGCGCGGTCACCAACACCCAAACGACCGCGCCGACACCGCAGGCGATCATCGCCCACCCGAGTCTGTTCATTCTTTTCGCTTCAGCTGTGATCACCGTCTTCATTTCCTCCACATCTCCTTTTATAAGCTCGTCAACACTTACTTCGAAGAGGTTGCTCAGGAGAAGAAGGCTCTGCACGTCGGGATAGGTGCGATCGGTCTCCCAGTTGGAGATCGTCTGGCGCGAGACGAAGATCGCCTCCGCCAACTGCTCCTGGGACATGCCCAGCCGAGCCCTGTGTTCCTTGACGTGCTTGCCTAGCTCCATGAGCTCTCCCTTCTGGTTGGAAATGTGATGGATTGCAAAAAACTTTACCACCCAATTGCTTTGACATTGGCCCAAAGGCTGGGAAATCGGCTTGCCAAAAGTCTTTTACAACGCCTGTGATCAGGTGCTTTTCATAACCTTACTAGAACGTGTAAGCTGGATCGGTTTCCGCAGAACTAACAAATCTCCCAACGATAAATCGAACATTCGTTCTGTTACAATAAAGAAAAACGCCAAACTAGTAAGGAGGTTGCCATGGCGTACGACTTCAAGAAGGAATTCAAGGATCTCTACGTCCCGAAGGCAAAGCCAGAGCTCGTCGAAGTGCCCGTCATGACATTCGCCGCTGTGGCAGGGTCGGGAGATCCGAACAAGGAGGGCGGCGACTATAAGCAGGCGCTTGAGCTTCTGTACGCTTTCTCCTATACGGTAAAAATGTCAAAAATGGGAGATTGGCACCCGAAAGGATATTTCGATTTCGTGGTGCCCCCGCTCGAGGGTCTTTGGTGGAACGGATCATACGCTTTCGATGGAACGGGCGTGTCCGACAAGGGTGCGCTGTCGTGGGTATCCCTCATTCGCCAGCCGGATTTCGTGACCCCCGAAGTATTCGAATACACCTGTTCGCTCATCATCAGCAAGAAACCCGAACTCGCGTCTGCCATCGAACGAGGCGACCTGCACCTCGTCCGCTTCTCCGAGGGGGCGTGCGCCCAGATCATGCACAAAGGCCCCTACGACGACGAGCCCGCCACGATCGCGAAGCTCGCGGACTTCGTCGGAGCGCAAGGACTCAGCCTCGATATCGGAACCGCAAGCATGTCTACCCCACAGGAAGTCCTCGGTATGCTCGACTGCAACGGGACCGTCCCGTCTATCCGTCTCCATCACGAGATCTACCTCGGAGATCCCCGTCGGACGAAGCCTGAAAACCTCAAGACAGTCATCAGACACCCCGTCGCATAGGAGAGAAAAGATGAATTTTAAGAGGATAGACTCGCGCTTGCTTGCTCACCCCGGAGCAAGCAAGGCTTTCCACGAGAAGTGGGGTTGGATGGTCTACTGGGTGGGCGGCAGGCAGTTCGCCTGCGAGTTCGAGGCGAAGCCCAACGCGAAAGAGCCCTACGCGAGGCGCCACCTGCTCTCACTCAAATGCGATCCCGGCCGAATCCTCGAGCTCCGCGCGGAACACCCCGACGCTATCCTTCCGGGCTACTACTCGGACGGCCGCACATAGATATCGATCGACCTCGATGCCGACCTGCCCGAGAACCTCGTGCTCGACCTCTGCGACACGAGCTACAGACTTGTCTTCGAAAAGCTACCCAAGCGCGTGCAGCACGAAATAGCGGGGAACTAACAAAGTAATCTCGCCGTTCAATCATCATTAGCAAAACGATCTTTTACCTAATCGCACCAGTTGACTGAACTTATTCCGATTCCTCTAACAAAGCGCTTATATTCAGATAGCTCCAATTTCCCTATACAAGGAAAGCTACCACGACAATAAAACCAACAGTAATCGCAAATCCTCCCAGGATAAATGCCCATGCCGCTGGTCGTGCAAGGTTTATTGTCCAGCCAAATCCGAATCTTTCAGGAAGGAACAAACTCGTATCATCGGAGTTGAAGTAGAACACTCCAAGCTTCCAGTGATCATCATCATCCACGATCAAGCCTTCATCATCCTGCATTCGCTTAAATACACGTGATCCCGCCTGACCATACACAAGCGAAAGCACAATGCTGCCAATTACCACTGGCACACAAAGAACAATAATTACTACGCCAGCTTGCGCTAGTTCAATGAAGCCCGCCGAAGACAAAAGAAACAACACACCGATCCCACCACTTAATAGAATTCCTGTCGCAAGCAAAAAAATGCTTTGTGCACGAGCAAACAATCCATAGGCGACAGCAGATGTGGTAGGAGACTTGGGGTTTAAAGGACGCTTCGAGCGAAGAATCATCCAATGAGAAAACACGAAGCACGCCGCCATAAAAATCTCAAACACCACAGGAAACCCAATCCCGCTTCCAAGTGTCTTAGGCTCCCATCTATCGACATTTCCCGTAAAATCAGCGTGCATAGGCAGCATATCGGGCATATTCGGATAAAGAACCAGGCCGAGTGCAATGGTTCCAAGGATAATGGGAATGTAAAGAAGACTCCATGCAAACGGAATCGCCCTAGGGATATCCTCCTCCGCAATGATCGCGATCGTCTGATGACTCACCGCAACCCATCCCCGCTCTTTCTTGATTTCGGCAACCCTATGTCGATTCACCAACATAAGAATAAAAGAAGCCACAATAGGAATAAGGACCGCAACGGTTTCGAGAACGATACCAGCATAGAAAGTTCCCATTTCTGGCCCTTCTGATCCTTGAATAACAAACGCGCCCGCTACGGTAGCAACAACGGTCGAGGCAACAGTCAAAGAAATCATGATCACTGCATAGCGCTTCTTAAGAGCAACAAGAACAGGGTCCTTCTGCCCCGATGCCGGAACCGTAACAGCAAAGTCGCGGCATAAGGTATGGCGTAAAGGAAAGAAGGAGCCCGAATGCAAGCGTTATCGACGCAAACATACCAATCGTTACGCTGGCGATCATATGATCACACCCCTTTCTTGAACGGTTGAAGCCTCGAGACGCCATCTACACGATCTCCGTCTTCCACCTTAAGCCGATAACCTTCCTCATCTAGCCCGAGTACACCAATCTCCCGACGAGCACCAGTGATGCCGGGATCGGAAAAAACACGATCGGCCTGGAGACGCGCCTCTTCAAGAAATGCCTCTTTGGTTCCTCCTTGGGCACAATATTCAAGGGAAAGACGGTAGAGCTCGGTAGCGATTCGCTCTGCGCTGGCAGCCTTACGTTCGGCACTAGCAACCCGCTGATAGTCTGCCACAACAGCCCCAGAACGTCCGCGCATTAGCAAATATCCCTCGTCACGCAACACGGCATATGCTTTGTTCACGGTATGTAGATTGATCCCAAGGTCGCTCGCCAAAGCGCGCACGCTGGGTAGACGATCCGCCGGATGCAACTCCCCACGCGCTATAGCAGCGACAATCTGATTGCGTACCTGAAGATAGACAGGCTCGGACGATGTCTGATCTATACGAATGATCATATCCACTCCTTCTCCGCTTGCCCTACTGTCTCGATTTTAGCATATTTGTGATAGTACATATAGAACAATTAGAACAGAACTAGTCTAGTTAGGCAAATTCGAACGTTTAATGCCTGAATAATAATGAAGTAAGCGTATTGCAGATATGGAACCGAGGGGCCATTACCAATGGCCCCAAAGAGAAAACCAAAACAAATACAACTATAAAATACCGCTTTTTATCATCAAGATTTGAATCTGAAAACCCTACATAACTAAAGTTTTCGCATGATCCACCCATATCGTTTTCCAAGCTTGATCGTTATGACGAAGCAAAGAATCGCAGCGGCGGACGCCGCTGCTGTTAGAAAAAACCCTTGTCTAAATAAACTGCGCTTCTCGCTAGCGTTTCCTGCTCCCTGCTGAAACTCATCAAAGGAGCAATACCATCGCTTAATCCACCCAAAATCGCACCGACAAGCATAGCTGCGTACTCAATCACCGCATAAGCAGCCACACCATTCTCTCCATAGAGACCCATGAACAGGACATCAAGGCCAATATTTACCACTCCGGCAACGGTAGCAGAAGCAAGCCCTAAGCCTGGCCTTCCTTCAGTGCCGGCGAACAACTCAAAAACATAGGTGAGCATGAACATGGGCATAGACAGAAATACGATGCGGCCGTAGAGGACCGCCAAAGAAAAAATATCGGGTGATGCACAGAGCAATAGTACGACTTGCTCCATAGCGATAATTCCCACAATGGAGCACAACATACCTGCAGTCAAAGTGGCAGCTGCAACAAGAGAGAAAACCTTATTAGCATCCTTTATTCGTCCGGATCCAAGCAACTGTCCGACAATAGCACCGCCACCAGCTCCCATCATGACACCTAAGGTAGAAAGAACCATGACGAAAGGGGTAACGATAGCAATTGATGCCAATGCTGTTTTTCCCACCATGCTGGAGACGAACAAGCCGTCAATAGCTCCATATGCCGATCCGATAAGCATAGTAGCCATGACTGGAAGTACATAGCGCAAAAGCCCCTGATGTATTCACGTTGTTTACAATTACGATAAAAGCAAAAATGCGCGGAATCAGAATGCTTCTGTTTTGCCCGTTCTAAAGCAATAGTCTAGGTGTTTCAGCATGTTTCCCTAGGCTACAGGCTGCCCTCGATTATATTTGCCTAAAAATTGCCCATATTTGCCCACATAGAACCGTTCATGACAATAAAAAAGACCAGAACTTACGTTCTGGTCTGATGTTTATTTGGTCGCGGGGGCTGGATTTGAACCAACGACCTTCGGGTTATGAGCCCGACGAGCTACCAAGCTGCTCCACCCCGCACTATGTCGGTGCGCCCTAAGCGCAATAATTTATTTTATATAGACTCATTAATAAAGCAATAGTTACAAATGCTTATTCACAAAGCACACATAACTCTCCCAATATAGAAATCATTCAATATTCAGAAAGTTACCTTGAGACCAATATAAGACAGCTCTCTTAAATGTTAGAACAATAAGAATACTTTCGCTAAAACATAACCTATAATGCCGCAACCTGGGAAAGTAAGAATCCATGCCAGCACCATATTGCCAGCTTTGCCCCACTTTACATTACTTAATCGTTTTGACGCACCAACGCCCATAATGGCAGTCGTCTTAGTATGGGTAGTAGAAACTGGCATACCAGTACCGTTGGCCAGACCAATACAGAAGATAGCAGAAAGACAGGCTGCAAATCCTTGATACGGTTCCATCTTTACCATATCCATACCAACACTCTTAATAATTTTCTTACCGCCAATAGCAGTACCTAAGCCCATAACCCCCGCACATAAAATAACGAGCCAAAGCGGAAACTGAACATCTCCCGTTTCGGTTCCCATTCCCATGCACAGCATAATACCCATCATACTTACGGACAGAAATTTCTGACCATCCTGCGCGCCATGCATAATTGCAACACCAGCACCAGAAATAATTTGAGCCCAATGCCAGAAATTAGCCGATTTTCTACGATTGATACCACGCGCAAAAAATTCAATCAACTTAGTAAACAACCAGCCACAAAAAAAGCCCAGTATCGTAGAAATTACCAGGCCATACAAAACTTTTACCCATTCATCAGGATTTACGCCACCAATACCATTCTGCAGTGCAATTGCAGCGCCAGTAATACCCGCAATCAAGGAATGGCTTTGTGAAGTAGGGATGCCAAAAATCCAAGTGATAACACCCCAAGCTATAACAGCGACCATCGCTGCCGCTAACGCAAGCAGCGCCGCTTCATTATTTCCTCCAAAATTAGCCATAGTAAATATTGTTTTGGCTACCGCAGCACCAATAGTGGTTACCGCCAAAAGACCAATAAAGTTGCAAATTGCCGCCATGATAATAGCTGCACCAGGCGACATACTGCGCGTACCAACAACTGTCGCAATAGCATTTGGCGCATCCGTTGCACCATTGACCACCGTTGCACCAAGCGTTAGTAACAAAACTACCACCAAAACAGGGCTACCTGTAAGCGCCGTTAGAAAAGCACCAAACTCAATCACTGTTTCGTCCTTCGTATATAGTCCGAGTTAGCAGAAGATACCTGTAATAATACGAGAATACAGGCTGTTTTTTTAGCAAAGTTAAAATATTATTTTACAAATTTGCATGACATAGAATAGAAATAGCCAAATTGTTCAGTTTACTTTTGACTACATGAAACGGCGCAAACGAGCAAATGTAATTATGTACACTTGCTAGTTTGCGCAATACTTACCCTACTATTCTTTTGCGATAGTTATCTCGTCAACCAAAACCGATTGCAGGTATGTTTTATCAAGCACACAACCCAGTCCCGCAGGATGATCAGGATTGTTTAATATCAATTCACCATTGCTTAACACCAAAGGCGGAATTGCAGTATCGTGCTGAAAATATTCCGAAAAATCCGAAACATCTGCTGGCAAGTCCATTCCTGGCAGTGTGGCAAACGCTGCATGCATACGCTTAGAAACGCCCGTATCGAACATACCGCCCATCCAAGGTAATTTTTCTTGATCACGTAGCCAATTATAGAAATCAAGCGTTGGCTGAATGCCACCAAACTTCGAAATCTTAAGTGCATAGCACTCCAAATTATCGAAATCCATAGCCTCTTCCATGTCCTGTGCGGTTACGACCGATTCATCCAAGCACACAGGTGTTTTAATGTGCTCCTGCAGTTCAGACAAACGCGCGAATAAATTGGTATCCCCACTGCGCGGTACATACTTTGGGTTATAGGGCTCTTCAATGCAAGCTATGTTGTATTCGTCCAACTTGCACAGGGTATCCAAATTAGTTTCATCGAAAGACTGGTTCGCATCCAGCATAATAATTACATCGGGATATTTTTCACGGACCGTTGCAACACAACCCAATACCGTTTCAGGATTCACCTTCAGCTTAACGCGCGTATATCCCGCTTCAACCGCCTTATCAACTTGGTCGCACACTTCATCCGGAGTACCCAAGCCAATAACTACGCCGCCAAGAATTTTTTCTTGATTGGAACCACCAATCAATTTCGACAAAGGCTTGCCAACAATCTTGCCGTACAAATCCCAAATGGCAGGCTCTACTGCCGCTTTCGCCATAGGATATTTTGCTAATTCAGGGAATGTCGCAAACGATTTTGATACCTGCGATGGATGAAGATAGCGCTCGCCCAGCACAATCGGTGCAATGGAATCACGCACTATACGAAAATCTTCTTCGATAGTTTCTGGCAAATACCAATTAGTCTTGAATGAAACGCACTCACCTATACCAATTCTTCCCGCCCAGTCTTCAACTTCAACGAAAAACGATTCGCGATCAGTAATGGTAGTTTTTGGCGTTTTAACAGGATGAACAAAGGGCTGCTTTATGCGATAAAGCGTAATCTGCTTAATGTCTATGCGCTTATCGTAGCGCTGTTTAAGTGCCTGCCTGTCAACCTTACCTGCAACCGTGAGCGGGAATTCATCCAACACCAAAATGTGCTTTGGATGGTGTAGTTTAGACATATGATCATCCAGGTAAGCATGAATCATATGGGCAAATTCTTGCGGACAGCTTGCCGCATAAATGCCTATTTCTTCTTCGGTTAGTCCTAATGATTCGCAATCCCGAGCAATTGTTTCTGCGGAGTAATCAGCCTCTACAAATGCTACTGGCCTATAGCCCCACGTTTCATCGGCCGTACCAAACACGTAAGCATCTTTTACTCCCGGAATGGAAAGTAGCACATCGCGAATCTCAGCAGGATAGATATTTTCCCCACCAGAAATAATCAGATCTTCTGTGCGCGCGTAAACACGAAGAAGCCCATAACGGTCAACCGATGCTCTATCACCCGTTACAAAATAGCCATCCGCACTTGATGCCTTGCGCGCATTAAGATAGCCCTCAAAAATACCAGGACCAGCAACATGAAGCTGACCAATGCCATCTTCATCAGGTCGCATAATGCGCACATCATAACCAGGCAGAACCTCTAAACCACCATCAAAATTGCGTGTAACAGGAGCTGCTGCAATAAGGCTGGCAGTTTCCGTCATGCCATAACTGGCGTATACCTTAGCCTTAGCACGCAACGCTGCCTTTATTGTTTTTTTATTCAGCTCCGCCCCGCCCAAAAGAATGCAGGAATACTGGGTAATAACCTTGTCGTGATCATGCTCAAGCAAATCCGCCAGAATTTTATCCACAACTGAAATATGGGTAACGCGGAAACTTAATATGTCATTTAGGATGCGCTTTGGCTGGTATCGCTCATACACAATGAAAGCGCTCATATTCAAAAGTGACCGCACCAAAATTTGGAACCCACCTACATGACACATGGGCAGCACCATTTGCCAAACGCCCTTACCTTCAAGCGCCAAAACATCATTAGCTGCCGCGGCAGATGACATCAAACAATTCCAAGGAAGAAATGCTGCTTTTGGCGTGCCAGAAGAACCGGAAGTGAATATAACCAAGCCCGATGCATTTGCGTCAAACGCTTCAAGCTTATTTTGTGCAAACGTTTCCAATTCAACTTGAAGGCGTGTAAGCACTGAAGCATCATTGGGTAGTGTTGAAAACGAAGCGGCATCGAAGCCCGTTGCGTCAATAAGAAGGCGGTTTACTGTTTCGTTGGTAAGCACGTCCATGCCACATTCGCCCGTAGCATTTTCAAGTTCAACCAAGCGAATTTGGCGCTCTTCCGCAGAAAGACGGGGGTTTAGCAAAGCAAGTGTGTAGCCCCCATACGCTGCCGCCAACGAAAGCAAAACTAATTCTGCTCCGTTGTACATATTGCAAGCAAACGTGCCTCCCGCCTTCATTCCATGACGTTCCAATTCACGAGCAAGAGCAGCAACAGCAATATTGGCCCGACGGAAAGAATATTCAACCGAATATGTATCCCGCTGAACGCAAAAAAACAGGACATCTGGTTTGCGTTTTGCTGCTTCGGTTAGATGCTCAATCATGGTAATTCACTTCCTAAAATGGATGACCTATCACGGAAACTTAGGGAACTGCTGGAAATCAGGCTGACGCTTTTCCTTAAACGCGTCGCGGCCTTCTTTTGCTTCATCGGTCGTGTAGTACAAAAGGGTTGCATCGCCCGCAAGTTGCTGAATGCCGGCATAACCATCGGTCGCCGCATTAAACGATGCCTTCAAGAAGCGTAGCGCCGTAGGTGAAAGTGCCAGCATTTCACGTGCCCAAGAAACGCATTCTTCTTCAAGCTGATCAAAAGGAACTACTTTATTGATCATGCCCATTTCCAGCGCTTCAGCAGCAGTATACTGGCGGCATAAATACCAAATTTCACGCGCCTTCTTCTGGCCAACCATTGCCGCCAAATAAGAAGCACCATAGCCACCGTCAAAGCTGCCAACACGAGGACCTGTTTGGCCAAACTTCGCTGTTTCGGCAGCAATCGAAAGATCGCACAGGTAGTTCAATACATTGCCGCCACCAATGGCATACCCATTCACCATGGCAATAACGGGCTTGGGAACTACGCGAATAAGACGCTGCAAATCAAGAACATTCAGGCGGGGAATATTGTCTTCGCCAACATAGCCGCCGTTACCGCGCTTCTTCTGATCTCCACCAGAACAGAACGCTTGATCTTCGGGGCGTCCATCATGGTTTGCGCCGGTAAGAATAATTACTCCAATAGAAGCATCGTCACGCGCAATAGAAAACGCATCGTACATTTCGATGTTGGTTTTAGGGGTAAAGGCATTACGGCATTCAGGCCTATTAATGGTGATTTTGGCAATACCGTCATACGTTTCGTAAATAATTTCGTCGTATTCTTTGCCCTTTACCCAAGGGAACTTACTCATACAGCTTCCTTTCTAAAATTGGCTGCATACAGAGCCCTCCTAACGATGGGCTAAAAATTTCTGTACCTCTTCAAGATATAGCATTGGAGCCTCTAAGTGCACATTATGTCCCGCATTAATTACAGAAACTGATGCACCAACGCTTTCTAATTGCTGAGCCACCGCGCAACTTTTTGCATCTTTGGCGCCGTATATATACAAAATAGGGAGAGCAGGTTTTGTATTCTGCACGCCCCCTGTAACTTGCCTTACCACTTCAAGGGTATCGCCAGACAAGGGCATAGCTTGTTTTCCTGAGCCCGCCAAACAACGCACCATACAGGGTGCATCGTTCGCAGCGCGCGAAGCATGTAAACGCTTATCCCAGCCAAGTTCACGCTGGGTATCGAACAGAGGAAGTGTTTCCCAGTAATTCACAAACGCTTCCATGTCATCGGTTTGAAGTCTATCAATCCACGACTGATTACGTTGTGCCGCTTCTTGGCGGTCCTTTTCAGTGGCACAACCCACATTGCAACTTTCCAAAATCAAAGAAGCTAAAACATCGGAACTTGTTTTCAAAAGCTGCAAGGCAATACGCCCGCCCATGGAATAGCCAATCACATGAACAAGAGGCCGAAGGAGTGTTTGCGTGCTTTCGTTAGCATCACACCAAACAGGAATACAAATGTTCCGAATGAAATAGTCTACCGACTGTGCCATATCTTCATAGGTATAGCGCGCTGGATTGGATGACTTTTCTGATTGCCCATGACCAATAAAATCAAGCGCATACACACAGTACTTTGCTTTGAGCGTATTCGCTACCACATGCCAACTACTGCACGATTGCATAAAGCCATGCAATAACAGAAGGGGCGGGTTTTCAACCTTGCCCCATCGTTGGTAATGATAGATACAACTTTCATACGTAAAAGCATCCAAATGCGAAACCTCACAGCAAATATCATCTCTATTTGCTTTGTCAGCGCCCATACAATTCCCCTCGTAGTCTTTTCAGCTCTAAGCACGCACTGTGCGCTTTAATACTTTCCGTAACGCTCCTTAACACCACACAAAGGACACGGTATTTCTATCAACGAAATACCAGGAACACCCCAAGCGTTCTGTGCAGCGCTGCGGAATTCCTCGACCGACTGCACGCGCACTGCATTCACACCAAACGCTTGCGCCGCTTGGCAAAAATCAACCTGTTGAGGAGTTAGGAATAAGCGCTCAAAATAGGGGTTATCCGATTGCTGAGGCAGCATGTCAAAAATAGCGCCACCTTGATTATTTAACAGAACAATCAAGATGCTTGGTCTATGCGATCCATCTTTTTCACGCAGTATCATTTCACCTTGCAAAGCAAGAGCATTCAAATCATGAAGCAATGTTAAATCACCCGTAAGAAGTACGGTTTGTTTATATTCCTGAGCAGCGCCTAGCGCGCTAGAAACCGTACCGTCAATGCCATTCAGCCCGCGATTTGCCAACACCACCATGCGCTTGCCGCGTGTGAAATAATACGCATCAACAGCGCGAATAGCCATACTATTAGCACTAAACAACAATGACTCAGAAGGTATTTCATCAAGCAAAGCCGCTACGTAAGATCCTTCAAAAGAATCATCTTCATACAGTCCAGAAGCAAGCAAATGTTCCGTGCGTTGCCTATCAAGCATGCCCCACTTTTGAATGTTTACGGGCAAATGCTGAGATTCATCGGGTATTTCTTCGAAGTTATACGAAACCACTTCTAACATTGCCGCCACAAAATCAAGTGGATCAGCTGCAATAAACGTTGTGGTTTGCGAATTAAAGTCACGCGATTCTTGAACGTCCACCACAATTTGCACGGGACGATACACCTCTATGGTTTGTGCCACACGCTTTGAAACAGGATATCTCCCAAAACGAACAACCACATCAACATCGGGTGTTTCGTCACTTGCCAGAATGCGATCATATCCACATATTATCGCAGGATGTCCGTATGAACGCAGTTGCGAAAGCGGATCAGCCAAAAGGGGCGCATCAAAGCGTTCACTAAAAGCAAGAAGCGCTTGCACCTCGCGGTCTCTTCGTGCTTGATCATGCACCGCTTCGGCAGAAAAAGTACCTTCGCCCGCAAGTACAATAACCGTATGACAATCAAGGTAATCCGCCAGCTTTTCGGCATCTTTCACTGTCAAATTTCTATCGGGGCGAATTAAACTTGGCAACACATCGTGACCTTCAATACGTCCGTAAGAAAACAGCTGTTCCTGAGAAATATTTGGCACAAGAGGCTCATCAAAAGGAAAATTTGCATGTACAGGTGCTGCCCTATGAGTAAAGGGTGCGGCGCATACCACAATCTCGCGCGCAATTTGACGCACATAAGCAATTGATTGCTCGTCTGATGAAGCAGGAGCCATAGCAAAAAAGCGGCGGACATGATCCGAATACACTTTATCCTGATCGCACGTTTGCGGTGCGCCTAGCTTTTGAAGACGCGCTGGCCTATCCCCTGTAAGAACAATAAGTGGAACACGAGATGATTCCGCCTCCATTACAGCAGGATAGTAATTGGCCACTGCCGTACCTGAGGTACAAATCAACGCAACAGCGCGCCCGCTTGCCTTAGCAAGACCCAGCGCAAAAAATCCCGCACCACGCTCATCAATATCAAGATACAAGTTAAACGTTGCACCAAGGCGCGCATGTGCCTCAAACGCCACCATAGCTAATGGAGTTGAACGAGAGCCAGGACTAACCACAACATCTCGTACGCCTGCACGAATCAATTCATCAAAGAAGGAACCAACATACAGGCCTAATTCTTCGGATATATTCAAGATACTTACCGCCTTCCCCCACACACATCTGCGCCCTATTCAGGAGCCGTAAATGCACTAAGGATTGTTTGCAGTTTCAAATCTATTTCATCAAATTCTTCACGAGCATCGCTGCCTTCAACGATACCGCATCCAGCATAGAGCCATCCCGCTTCACCATCGAATACACCCGAGCGAATAGCTACTGAAAACTCACCATTACCTGAGCCATCAACATAACCAACGGCTCCACCGAAAAAACCTCGGTTGTACGATTCTGCTTCGCGCAAGGTCATCATAGCTTCACCAACCGGTGTTCCCGAAAGCGCCGGTGTTGGATGCAGCTGACTTGCTAGAGAAAGCAAGCTGCGACCTTCCATAACCTGAGCCGAAACGGGCGTGCAGAGATGCTGCACATGCCGCAGCACTTTAATAGATGGCTCACGTGGAATATCTACGTTATAACAGTTACGACCGAATACCCCACGCATAAATTGCACAACAAATTCATGTTCACGCCTATTTTTATCATCATGCAAAAGATCGTTTGCGCGCTTGGTGCGCTCTTCTTCATTCGCACCACACGAAGTGGTTCCTGCCAAGCACATACTTTCTACCGATGTTCCCTGCTTCCGAACAAGGAGTTCGGGTGTACAGCCACAGAAAAACACATCACCATAGCGATACATAAACACGCAACCGCGCGCATCACCATCAATTAAATTTACAAGTACATCCTTCGAAGAAAATGGCTCTTCAGTTTTCAGATAAACACGACGCGATGGAACCAACTTATCAATGCGATGGCTTCGAATTCGGCTAAGGCCAATATTCATAACCTTTTGCCAGTCATCAAATGAATCGCGCTCTAAGGCATACGCCATGCTTCTATGTGTACGCGGCTTCGCTTCGCGCACATGACGAACAAAGCGATCGATTCTGCCTTCATACACAGGACCCAAGCTGTTTACCTGCAAAAAGGTACCTGCTTCATTTTCAATTAGAACCACCTCAGGAACCATAAGGTGAACCTTAGGAAATGACGCCATCATAGCATCGGGTGAATTCGGATTTGATTCATCAAAGCGGTTAAACGAAAAGAAAACTGGCTGACAGTCAGGATCACCTTGCAAAACAATATCAGCGCCTTCCAACGACCGAATTGCAACGCAACGCCCCAGCCCCATATAGCGATTGAGCCGTTCTTTGTCGTAGTATACGAACTGGTCAGTAAATCCTTTTTGTAGTACGCAGAAAGCGTCAACAATATCAAGCTTGGAGGTAGTGGGGGCATCAGAAGTGCCGGCTATTTCAGCACCATCAGCTAAATAGATAGAAGTTCCTATCCCACCAGCATTAGATACGTCAGCACCTTCAAGGCGAACGCTATGAGAATAAATTTTAGTCATGATTGGTTTCACCTTGCTGGGTTGTTGTAATAGGCTTGTTAGCCATTACGGATAGAGCATTCGCACCTTGGCTTACCGCCGATACAGCTGCCCCTTCTTTCGCGGCAGTATTCACTGCATTACGAGCCTGCGCTTTTGCCTGATCCCATAACTCCTGAAGCTCATCCATGGACAAATCCTCAATATGTTTGCCCTGCGCCCATGCAGCACCTTCCATAAAAGCCCAGCGATCACGAAATTTCCTGCAGGTTGCCCGCAGCGCATTTTCGGGATCAATCTTTACCTTGCGTGCCACATTAACAAGCGTGAATAGCACATCGCCAAATTCAAGTTCCATAGCATGAGCATCCTGTTCCTTACAGGCCTGCTTGAATTCTGCTATTTCTTCTTCAACCTTATCCCACACATCATCAACCGTGTCCCACTCAAAACCAGCAGACACCGCCTTACGTGATATTTTGCTTGCTTGCATAAGAGCAGGAAAACTCACGGGTACGCTATCAAGCAACCCCTCAGGCCTTGCATCCGCAGATTCTTCTGATGCATTACGCTCAGACAGTTTGACGTTATCCCAAATGTCTAGCACTTCGCCTGAAGTTGAAGCATCCACATTGCTAAATACGTGGGGGTGGCGACGAATCATTTTTTCATTTACGTCATTGCACACATCTGCCACGTCAAATTCACCCGCGTCAGCAGCAATTTGACTTTGCAGCACTACCTGTAACAAAACATCGCCCAACTCTTCTCGCAGATGAGCAATATCATGCTGTTCTATTGCGTCAACTGCCTCATAGGCTTCTTCAATCATGTTGTGTGCAATAGAATCGTGCGTTTGTTCACGATCCCAAGGACATCCATCGGGGGCGCGCAACGCAGCAATTGTGTCCGCAAATGCAGAAAACGCTTCGCCAGCGTTTGGGCAAGGCTGCCCCTGCTTGCGAAGCGATTCTTCTGATAAATCTTGAGCAGTTTGAGTGGTGCTAGGTGCTGTTTCTTCGCTTTCTAGCGGATTCATAACTCCTCCTAGATTGAATACATTGCTTGAAATACTTCCTCACGTTGAATAATTACTTGAACGCCCAGTTTTTCTCCAACAGCAGTTAATGCTTCCTGGACTTCATTAAACCCTGCGATTTCTGAATCAAGATTAACCAACATGGTCATACTGAAAATATCATCAAGAATAGTTTGGCTAATATCAGCTATATTGCCGCCTTTTTCTGCCAATACGCCAGAAATAGCTGCAACAATACCGCTGCGGTCTTTACCCAGAACTGAAATTACACAACGCATGGAAACATCCTTTCGGTTTGGGTAACTTAGTGACCCATTAATAACGATAGCGCCTCAGCGCGCGTTGCCGCGCTTGCACTGCTTTTGAATATACCACGCACAGCACTGGTGGTGGTTTTCGAACCTGGTTTTTTTACGCCGCGCATACTCATGCATAAATGTTCGGCTTCCATAATTACAATTACGCCTTGCGGATTAAGCTGTTCCATCAAGGTGTCAGCCACCTGAGACGTAAGACGTTCTTGCACCTGTGGGCGACGAGCATAGGCATCCACCAAGCGAGCCAACTTTGAAATGCCACAAATGCGGCCACTTTTCGCGGGAATATACGCAACATGTGCCTTGCCGAAAAACGGAACCAAATGATGTTCGCACATGGAATAGAACGGGATATCGTGCACGATTACCAATTCTTCATGATGTTCATCGAAGGTGGTTTCGAAATGCACTGCTGGATCTTCATACAAACCAGCAAACACTTCTTTATACATACGTGCAACGCGCGAAGGGGTTTTTAACAGGCCTTCACGGTTGGGATCTTCACCAATACCTTCCAGGATTAAGCGAACTCCCTCTTCAATTTTATCTAAGTCCATAGATCCCTCCAAAGGATCTGGAGTAGGACACGATACAGTTTTTTCAGACATGTAATACCTTCTACTACGTTCCCATACAGAAAACTCATGCACTCTAGGCTGTATTCACAATTCCTTAGAAGCACCTTTGTAACCAATGTATTGTAGTACACCTTTTACTGTAATAGCTAAGACCATTTACAACAACGTACTTATATATCAAGCTCCAATGACACAGGACAGTGATCAGATCCAAAAATTTCTGAATAAATATTTGCCATTTGGACTTTGTCACGCAATGCCTCACTTACCAAAAAGTAATCAATACGCCATCCCGCGTTATTAGCGCGCGCATTAAAACGGTAGCTCCACCACGAATAAGCTCCTTCGGTAGCTGGATGAAGCGCACGAAAAGTATCAACAAAACCAGCGTCTAAAAGCTTGGTGAATTTTTCTCGCTCTTCATCAGAAAAGCCTGGATTACCACGATTGGTGCGTGGATTTTTCAAGTCAATTTCTTGATGCGCTACATTAAAATCGCCGCACATAACAACAGGTTTTGCTGCGCATGAATTGCCGTTTGGAAGAGTTCCTTCTTCGAGCCCTTTACACATATCACGAAACGTATCATCCCACATCATACGATGATCGAGTCGCGCCAGCTCCGACTGAGCATTAGGCGTGTACACATTAACAAACCAATACTTTTCAAATTCGCAAATTACTACACGGCCTTCAGTGTCCAACTCCGGCACACCCACTTCATGAAGCACCTGCAGGGGTTCTTCTTTGCAAAATACCGCAGTACCTGAATAGCCTTTTCGTTCAGCATAGCTCCAATATTCATGATAGCCAGGTAGGTCCATTTCAATTTGACCTTCCTGAAGTTTGGTTTCTTGAATAGCAAATACATCAGCATTCAATTCGTTAAATGCGTCCATAAAGCCTTTTTTAGCCACAGCACGAAGCCCGTTTACATTCCAAGAAACTAACCTCATGAGTAATCCTTTCTATATAAGCACGCCTATCACAGATGACGTACGTAAATTAAGCGTTGAGACCACAAACGGCGCTTGCATAATGCAAACGCCGTTAAACTACTTCATTTCGCTATAGAAAACACCCTATTATTGCCAACCACATAATTATTATTACTTCTTGGCTTTCTTCATCATCTTGCGCTCTTCACGCTCATAGGCCTCCTGTCGCATAGGACGCAATTGCTTGGAGTCGATGCGAATACTGATAAAGAAAAAAACCCACGATACGATCATAACCGTTAGCGGAATCATCTGCATAGTTGGAATAATGAGTGACAAAATAATTGCAATTACCATGCCGCAAAGACCAATAGCAGAGAAAATAATGCGCTTACGATTCAATGCCTTGAACTGAGGAGTGTCAGGCACATAACGCTGAATTGCACGCAAGCGAGCACGACCCGTTTTACGCTCTTCCTTACTCTCTTTGGTTTCCTGCTTGCGCTCCTGTTTATGTTCTTGCTTTTCTTCCGGAGTGCGTTTTGCAAACAAACCCTTCTTCTCGGGTTTGTCCGATGCCATACGCACTGAAGAAGCTGCTTTAGTAACAGGTTTTGCAGAAGCAGCACTTTTGCGTGTAGATCCTCCTTTATGATCGCCTGTATAGCGCTCATTCATGGGGTTTCTTTGACTCATCCGTTAAACTCCTTGCTAGTCACTATGCAAGAATACTATTCCTACTGAGCGACAAACGCCTTACCAGTAATTTTTTCGTATGCCTGAATATACTTTTCGCTGGTCTTCTTAATAATATCTTCAGGGAGGCGAGGTGGGTTACCCGTGCGATCCCAATTAGCATTCAACCAATTGCGAACAAATTGCTTGTCAAAGCTTGGCTGCTCTTCTCCTACCTTGTAGGTATCTGCCGCCCAGAAACGAGAAGAGTCAGGCGTTAAAACTTCATCGCCTAAGATAATCTTGCCATCAACAACGCCAAATTCGAATTTGGTATCAGCAATAATAATGCCACGTTCACGCGCATGATCTGCTGCGCGATTATATACTGCCAACGTTAAATCACGAATTGCTGCAGCATTTTCTGCACCAATAATTTCCTCGCAGCGTTCAAAACTAATATTTTCATCATGATCGCCAATTTCAGCTTTAGTTGAAGGAGTGAAAATTGCTTCAGGCAATTTCGAAGAATTTACCAATCCTTCAGGCAATTTAATACCGCAAACTGAACCCGTTGCCTGATAGTCTTTCAAACCAGAACCAGTTAAATAGCCGCGAACAATGCATTCGACAGGAAACATATTGGCTTTTTTAACCAGCATAAAACGACCTGCCAAATAATCTGAATAAGGCTTAAACTGCTCAGGTAGATCGGCTACATCAGCAGAAATAAGATGGTTGTCTACCACATCAGAGAGCAAGTCAAACCAAAAACAAGAAAGCTGGGTTAATACTTGGCCTTTATAAGGAATTTCGTCTTCCAAAATATAGTCAAAAGCAGAAATACGATCGGACGCCACCAAGAGAAGCTTATCTCCCAGGTCGTACAGGTCGCGCACCTTACCCTGTGCATCAGGTTTGATGTCGATTCCAGACATGATGGTCCTTTCTAAAAGTGAACATACGCAAGTTCCTATTATGAAACATATTCACCCTAGCTGCAAAAAAACTTGAACATCCCTTACTTGTTGTTTCTTTTCGTATTGCGCTTACGGGAATTTTCTGAATACAACGGAATATATATGGTGAAGCAAGCACCTTCGTTAGGATGGCCTTCAACGCGTACCCAACCGTTATGTTGATCAACGATTTCTTTTACAACCGAAAGGCCGATTCCCAGACCGCCTGTTGCCCGCGCACGTCCCGAATCAGCACGCCAAAAACGCTGGAATACCATCTTTGCTTCTTCGGGAGTTAAACCGATACCAGTATCCTGCACCACGATTTGTCCCATCAAATCGCCCTTATGCGCCTTTACGGTAATGGTTCCTCCTTCGGGAGTGTAACGTACTGCATTCGAAATCAAATTCGCAGTTGCCTGGCGCAGCAAGTCAGCATCGCCAAACACATACACATGGGGATCATACTCAAATTCCAAGCTAAGCCCCGCATCATGAATATAGGCTTGATGGGTCTGGACAACCGCTGAAAGCATTTCAGTTAAATCAACCTTTTTTCTTTCAATGGGCTTCGTTCTGCTTTCCAAACGCGACAACTTAAGCAAGGCATCAACCAGGCGAGACAAGCGCTGTACTTCAGAATTAAGAGTCTCAAGACGTTCTTCGTCAGGTTCAAACACCCCATCGATCATTGCTTCCACCGTAGACTGAATAGCCATTAAGGGCGTGCGCAACTCATGAGCAACGTCAGTTACCAAACGCCGTTCTAATTTTCGGTTTGCCTCAACAGAATCCGCCATAAGGTCAAACATGTTGCCTAGTCGAGCAATTTCGTCTGAACCGCTCAACCCCGTTCGCGCTGAATAATCACCTTCCTTGAGCGCCTTAGCAGCATTGGTAATTTTCTTAATAGGTGTCACAATGGCCCGCGAGAAAATTGCCCCAACAATCATGGCAATAATCAAAGCGATAACTGCCGCAAATATCATGGCACTATAGGATTTATCACGAAAATCTTCGTCGAATTTAGTGAGGAGTGTTTCCGAACCTGGCACGCGAACTAAAACAGTACCAACTTTTTCTCCATTAACCATAATGGGAGCAGTTGCCACATTCGAACCATCTTCTTTCACGTTTACAGAACCCAGTACTTCATCGGAACGATCATCGTACACGATAGTTCCATCCGCCGTACGCACCTGCAAATACACCGAATCATACAAAGAAGATGCTGAAGAAGCAGCCGATAGCGCACCACCATACCAGTCACCATGCGCTTGCTCATAGCCATCAGCAATAGCAACAGCTGTTGCGTCAGCAACTCGCTGAACATTTTCACGCGTGTAGGATTGGAAGTGTTGATTCCAAACAGCGGAAAGTACCACGATAGTGGAAATAATTGTAATTAAAGAAACCGCTATAGCTACCAGCATTACGCGCTTGGTAAACGATATAGTGAATCCTTTTTTTTCTTGCCGATCAGGCAGTTCAGATGATTCTTGCTTTGAAGCACTACGAAACGAATTATTGTGAGCAGCCACACTATGCTCCTTATCAACAAAGCGCCCTGCAAAGCAGGACGCTTTTATTCTACGTACTACCTATGTGGTACTGTATCGCATTTACGGCGTATAATATCTGTCATTGCGACACATAGCTCAGATAAGATTAGTTTGGTTTGGTTGGATCTTCAAAACGATAACCTACGCCATGAACAGTATGGAGCCACTTAGGATTACGAGGATTGTCACCAATCTTTGCGCGTAAGTTCTTTACATGCGAATCAATAGTACGCTCATATCCTTCAAAATCGTAGCCCAAAACCTTTTCAACTAATTCCATACGTGAATATACACGCCCTGGATAACGGCACAAAGTGGTAAGCAGCTTGAATTCGCTAGCAGTAAGGTCAACCTCTTCACCGTTAACCAAAACCTTATGACCAGAAATATCAATAGTCAGTTCACCAAATTCCATTACCTCACGCTGAGGCTCAACGTCAGAATGAACACGGCGAAGAAGAGCACGGACACGCGCAACCAACTCACGTGGACTAAATGGCTTGATCAAATAATCATCCGCACCAAGTTCCAAGCCGATAATACGATCTTCCACTTCACCTTTTGCGGTAAGCATAATAATAGGCGTACTAGAACTATCACGAATCACGCGGCATACGCGTTCACCTGGAACATGTGGAAGCATTAGGTCAAGAATCACCAAATCAAAGTGGTGTTTCCCAAATTCGTCAAGCGCTTCTTGACCATCCCCTACCGCAGTAACCCAATAGTTTTCGCGCTCCAAATAAGCTGCTACTGCATCGCGAATTGCCTTTTCGTCTTCCACAAGCAAAATGCGACGAGTATTTTCATTAGTAGAAGTCATACCGTACCTCCCGTTAGGCACCACACACTATTTCCATGCTACGCATTTTTTACGTTCTTGTCTTGATGTTAGACGCAAATAGCGTATCTGGCGCATAATTTATTCAATAGTATACAAAGACATAGAGTATCTACTATGCACCCCTATGAGTAATATTCATTTTGCAATTATTGTAACAATTGGTCTTTTGACTACCCGAAACGAAACCCAACTGTCACAATGTAGCTTTAAGCCAATAGTATTACTGTTTTTATAATTATACCTTTGACCAGGAGTTATTGTGCCAACAAATCGCAGGCAACACATACCAGGAAAAACACCCCATCCACCACGAAATTCTCACAGAAGCCGTGCTCCAAGGTCGCGCACTGCGCGTTCAACCAGTAGGCCAAATGTGGTTAAAGGAGGCTTTTCAACGTCAGGGCCTTCAGTGGGCTTTTCTCCTCAACCTAAAAAGTCAAAGCCTTCTGCAACAGGGTATCAACCCAACCCCCTCAACGTAGGAGGTTCCACGCCTTCAAAGATTACTCCTGAGGTTTTACTTACCCGCAGAAACTTGCTTATTGGCGCTGCAGCAGTAGGTGGCATTGCGGCAATTGGCGGAGGTATTTCTTTAGCTTCAAGCGCCCTTGACAATGATTCATCCAATCAAGTGTCTTACATCGACGTGCCCGAAAACGCCGTTGAACAACAAGGCGACTACACCCTTATAGAAAATTACACCGACTATGTTCAACTAACGGGATCCTACAACTTGCCCTACGGAACGCTTGTTTGGGCAGACAATGACAGCGTTGCAGCGTGTTTAATTCCTACCGAAACAGCAAGCCCCCTCAATACGGTAAGCTTACTCTATCTTTCAAGCGGCAATACAACATCAGTCCTAGATGCTGCACAAGGGGCCAGTGAAGGTTTCGAAATTCTTGATGTACGCTGCAGCGAAAACGGTTTGATTTGGACCGAATCAAACCCTTACCAGTCACGTTGGCGCATATACACTGCGGCATTAAGCAACGGAAGCGCAGCAAATATTCAACAGGTAGACGAAGGCGATAGTAACTGGCTTATGCCTTCGTTGGCGGCTATTAGCAACACCGCTTTTTGGCAAATGAGCCCCAATTCATCAGGCGAAGCTTCCAGCGAGCCAGCAGTACTCAAGGCGGTTTCGTTTGGATCTACCGATGTGCAAACTGTTTATTCATCAAAGCGCTCATTTGCGACACGTCTCACCGCAGCAACCGATGGAGTAGTTATCACCCCTCGTGCTGACTCAACTTCAGTACATTATCAGCTCACTAAGATATCAGCTGATTCATTACAAGCCGTTGATCAAATGACGCTGCCATCATCCATGACGCCCGATGTTGTAGGTTATGGATCCAGTGGTTTTTCGTTTGGCTTCACCAGTATTTATAACTACGGCGGAGGTATTGCAAACCTAGGAACCTATACACCTCGTTCTGCCGTACAGGCTAACAATTACGACAACTTATCATGGTTTCGTTTCAGTAGAACCCCTATCACTTCACCTTGTTGGTGCGGAAATTGGTTCATTGTAAAATCAACCACCTCATTAAGCGGGGTTCATTTCGCAAGTAAAAGCTATTTTGCTATTGATATCGTAAGTGGCGCCGATACCTACGGGGAACAACTTGTATCTTCAGGCAGCTGTTCATCATTTGTGGGACTTACCCAAGTAATTGACGATACTAATTCCGATAACAATCGCACCTTGATTCGCGTATTCACCCCTATCGAAGGAGCCATTGGTAACGCTTTCGCATAGTCTTTCGCATAAAACGTGAATTAAAGGGAAGTGAGCTTATAGCCAAAACGTAAGGGTGGCAACTTTTGAAAGTTGCCACCCTTTTTACGTTTAATCGTATAAAGCTTGATGTTTTAGCTATAAACCGACGCTTTAAAGACCGAGTGCCTTCTTCAGCGAAGAAACACGACGGCGAGAAACGGGGATCTTTTCTTCTACGCCATCAAGCGTGAGCAACAGCGTGCCACCAGACTGCGGTTCAACTTCCTTAACCAAAGCAAGATTAGCCAAATAACCACGATGAACACGGAAGAAACCATGACCATCAAGGGTCTTTTCTAGGTGGGCCAGGCTTACCGTAGAGAAGAAGCGGTCCGTACCAGTTTGCAGATAGGCATAGTCATCACGAGCCATAACATAACGAATATCATCAATATTGATGAGAATCTTCTTTCCGCCCTTTTCTACAGGAATGCGTTCCGCCTTCTGTGCTTTTGCATGCAAAACAACATGTTCACGAACACGAGCAAGCGCCTGAGCCAAACGCTCTGTTTCAACAGGCTTTACCAAATAATCAATGGCGTTCACTTTGAATGCGTCAAGAGCAAATTCACTATAGGCGGTAACAAATACTACTGCAGGAGGATACTTTAAATGCTGAAGAGCCTCTGCCAACTGAATACCAGTGGCTTCAGGCATGTTGATGTCTAAAAACATGACGTCGCAAGGATATTCTTTAAGCTTCTCAATAGCTTCGCGAACGCTAGCGGCTTCTGCCACAATTTCAGTTTGATTAAGTTCACCCAACAAAAAACGCAATTCGGAACGCGCAGGTGCTTCGTCGTCAACAATGATCGCCTTCAGCAACATAGCCTCCTAGTCTCAATTTTAAGAATCAGTCGATATTATAGACCATCTCTTTACTATAAGCACATGTAAAGGATCAAGATTATAAACAAGATATCTAAACTCTGATTTGTTACATAAATAAAGGGTTTGTTAATCACTTTAAGCGGCTAGGACTAACACCCGCCCTCAAAGGTTACACGTGCACAGAAAGTTGCACGTACATGGAAGATTTTTACATGCGTACAGAAAGTTGCAGCGTGCGGGAAGGGTTTACACGCACGCGCAGAAAATGTTCACGCACAAAAGTTTACGCGTGCGCGCGAAAGATACGCGTGTACAGAAGATTTATACGTGCGCACAATCATACAGAAACAGGGTGACTTCGGTTCCCTTACCTAGTTCACTTTCGATGTTCATGTAAGCTTCTTCGCCATAATAACCACGAAGACGATCGTTAACGTTTTTAACCGCAATACCTAGTCCCGTTTGAGATTTTGGATTCATAATAGTACGTACCGCTTCTTCACTCATTCCAATGCCATCATCGGAAACATGCAGATATACATCATCATTATCCATTTCGCCAGCAATTCGGATAGTAAGTTTGCCCTCAGCCGGCATTGCATGCTTAACGGAATTCTCAACAAGAGGCTGCACCATAAAAGCAGGAACGAGCATGGCACGAATATCGTCTTCTACATCCACCTCAACTGCCAGTCTGTCTTCTCCGAAACGAGCCTGTTCCAAAGAAAGATAGCGAACCGTTTGTTCAATTTCACGAGACAGCGGAATAAGATCTGAACTGTTTTCAAGTGTTTGACGATAAAACACCGCAAACTCACGCAACATTACACGAGCCTTGTTTGGATCGGTGCGAACCAATGAAGCCATGGTATTAATGATGTTGAATAAGAAGTGAGGATTAATCTGGCTTTGCAAAGCTTTAAGTTCCATGCTGGTAGCCAGTTTCTTTTGCTCCTCTAGCTCCATTGCAGCAATTTGGGTTGATAACAACTGACCAAAACCTTCAGCAATAGAAATTTGAGTTTCATTAATACGTGAAGGCTTTGGGTAGTAGAACTTCAACGTACCTTGAATAGTTTTGCCCACTTTAAGAGGAACAATGATACCCGCTTGCACATTGCGAACATGAACCGGAAAGCCCGCTTCTGCTTGTGTTTTAAATACGCGCGTTTGGCCATCCTGAATAGTGCGCTTAGTGCCTTCGGTATGAATATTGGTGCCCGCTTTGCCCAACTCTTCTGCTCCTGCACCATGATAACCAAGAACCACTTCACGGTCGGTAATTGCTACAGCTGAAGCAGAAATAGCGGGAAGTAATACTTCACATACGCGCTGTGCACTTTCTTCATTAAAGCCGCCCTGCATAGCAGCCAAAGTATCGCTTGCTAAATGGAGCACCGAATCGGATTGACTTGCACGAATGCGATCAGGATCAAGCATCAGCGCAATAGTAATAAGCAAAAAAACAGTAAATAATGCGCCCGAAACAACTAACACCGTGTAGTTATTTTCGCCGCCAAACATAGCCCAGCCCAAAATGCAGCCACATATAAGAGCAAGGCACAAGAAGAGAATCTCCAAAAAGATATACAAATTATGACGAAACATAGTGGTTTCCTTTTTTATGCAAACAGCGGTAAAAGTTCATTAAGCAACAAAACCACTGCCGAAAGCAAGAGAAATGAACCAAAAATGAAACGCAATTTGCGCTCAGGCACTTTGCGAATTAGGTTCGCACCGATAACTGCTCCCGGAATACTACCAACAGCCATTGCAATACCTGCAACATAGTCAATATTGCCCAATAATCCCTGCTCAACAACAGCAGGAATTGCAAGAATAGTTACCGAAACCAACGATGTACCTGAAGCTTGACGCATCATGATGCCTAAAACTGAAATAAACAGAGGCACCATAATAAATCCGCCGCCAACACCAACATATCCTGAAGCCAGCCCAGCGCACAAACCAATGGCTAAACAGGTAAGTACTCTCTTAGGATTCAGTTTAAAGGCATTTGGCTTTTTGTCTGTTTCCGCTACCGATTGTTTTGGATTTGTTGCAGACGCGTTTGCTGGGTTGTCGGCAGTAGTGTTCTCTGGGCCCCCAGCTACAGCAGGCTCAACGCTCGACATTGCCTCAGCAGCAGCTGCTGCTTTTTCGGCTTCCTTTTCACGATCCTTACCCGTGACAGCCGATTTTCCTTGCGGAGGAATTTTCGGCATACGAATTGCCTTACGAAACATGGATACCGATGAATATCCAATAATAAGAGCAGCAGCCAACATAACTGCCCACGAAGGCGAAATGGAAGCAAGATACACCCCTACAGGACTGGTGCAGGCACCACCTATGCCGCACAACAAACCAACCTGAGGAATGCAAGTTTTATTCTTAATGTGAGTTACAAATCCTACCAGCGAAGTAGGAATGATAGTAAAAAGCGATGTTGCCGTTGAAGCAATTGCGCTCATGCCAAATCCAAGGCGAAAAATTGGGACCATTAAGGTACCGCCACCGATGCCCAACAGTCCCGAAAAAATACCAATAACCAAACCAATAATTGCAGCTATGATAAATGTTTCCATCGGCTCCGTGCCACGCTATTCTTCATCACTCAAATTCAAATGAATTTCGCTGGTCATACCAGGATCAAGGTTGACCGTTGCGACCTCATTTTCTTCCTGCATTGTTTGATTCATATCAACGGAAGATGCCGCAGCAATAACAAGGTCTTCACCAGCCTGACGAGCCATAGCAGCATGAACTAAAGCCTGACGGAGACCTGCGTCACTTTCCATACGCATCATGATATCGCCCCAAGTGTATTGGAACTCAAAATATTTCATACAATTAACTTGTGCGTACTCAGTAGCTTCGCGAGTGGCAGCATGAGCGCCTTCTCGATAGGCCTTTTTATCGGGACGAACAAGTGATCGCAAGAACGCTGTACGCTTAATGCGCTTGGTAATGCCTGGCTCCAAAAATGGACCAGGATAGGGCATCAACGATGAAGGCTTGATTTGAAGCAAGTCGATTTGTGCACGGCTAAATTCGATTTTCGAATACTCATAAATCCAGCGGAAGATGTCACGGTAGAAACGATGACCTTCATTGCGATCCTTTGGAGGCAAATGAGTAAGCGACCACTGATTATCAAACCAAATATCCGATCCATACATACGCAAGCTCAGCAGATAGTCCATGTCTTCGCCGCGCATGATCCATGGGTCGAAGCTTACACGACGATAGGTTTCACGATGCAAGGCCAAGCAGCCACCACAAACGTGGTTCGAACGAGACAATCGAGGACCCGCCATAGCTTTTGTTATCCAGTTATTGAACGCTCTACCCTGCTGCCAAAAATGGTTATACCAACGATTTTGGGTTTTCGAGTAGTAGGCGCCTTCGTCATTAAAATAGAAGCCCGACTTAGCCAAAATAGGAATGCCCTTCTTAGTGAGCTTCCCAAGACCATACATTGCTTTTTCAAGGAATTCTTCGTCATCAATGACTTCGTCGTCATCCAAGAACACGACAGAATCAAAACCTAGAACCTGAGCAACCACTAAACCGATATTACGAATTGCAGAATACCCTGTCAGGCCAATACAATTACGCAGATCACCAAAACCAAGCTGCTCTAGGCGTTGGTGAATAATGCTTTCTTCTTCCTGTGCAATGATCAGGATGTGCATCTGAGGAAATTTATCAGTGATAGCTTTCACCTTTGCAGCAGCTTCTTTTTCTACGCCGCCTTCTACCGCCACAGGAATAATAATCTGCCCAAGTCCCTTTACTTTCTGCAAGGAAGTAAGGCAGCGCTCGAGTGTCCCCTTTGTATTAATTGGCGTGGGATGATCATATAAGCTGGATGGCTTACCGCGTCCGCGCATAGGTGTGGTGTAAAATGCGGGAATTATTACTGCAGGATTCATAGCATCCCCTCAACGTTCATTTACCGATTGATATAAACCTTGGATTCTAAGCAAGGCATGAGTACTTTTCCGTGACACATTGTACCCCAACGATAACCCTCGTTACGAACACTGAAGAATCCCCATGTTAAATCAAAAGTTTTAAGCAGGGGCAGGGGCAGGGGCATAGCATAAATTCCTGATTTTCCCTCCTTGTCAAATAATGCATTTTGGGGGCATTTGAGATCGTTTTGAGCTCACTGTGCCAAATGGGGTTATTTGGCATGATCATCAAGTGCCAGACGATACATCATCATCCAAACGACAGACAAACCATCAAGAACCCGGCGCGCCCTAACGTCGGCGACGGGGATGCCCTCGGCGGGTGCGAATACGTTGCGCTTCTTCCCGTCGCTCTTTTACTTGCTGGCTTTCTTCACGCAAGCGAATATATGATTCCAACCTATCAGCGGACAAGGTTCCTTCTTCAACCGCTTGCTTAACTGCACACCCTGGTTCATTAGTATGAGTACAATCGCGGAAACGACAGGATTCTGCCAGCTGCTCAATATCGGAAAACGTTGCTCCAATACCTTCATCGGCATCCCATAGCCCTAAGCCACGTACACCCGGCATATCTATTACACTGCCACCGGTTGGAAGCTCAATAATTTCACGTGAAACAGTGGTGTGTCGCCCTTTTCCATCTTGGCGCACAGGTGTAGTATCTTGAACTTCTTTACCTACCAGCATATTCACCAAACTGGATTTTCCTACACCAGAACGACCCAGCAACACTGCCATTTTGTTTCCATCGGCAATTAAATCCGCCAGTACCTTTACACTTTGGGGATCTTTTTCCGAAACCACAAGAACCATATCATCGCCAATAAAACCGTCGATACGCGAACGCACTGCTTCCACCTCTTCGCGTGAAGCGGCTAAGTCTGCCTTGGTAAGCACCACCACAACCTGAACACCCGTTTCATGCGCAAGCACTAACTCACGCTCAAGGCGACGCACATTTACTTCCTCTATTGGCTGAGCAACAAGCACTAAATCAAAATTAGCAGCGAGAGTTTGGGGGAGCGCTCGTTCAGTGGGATCCTTTCGCACAAACGACGACGTGCGTGGAAGCGTTTCTTCGATGATTCCCTTGTCGTGTCCTTCAGGTAGCGCAACAACAACAAAGTCCCCAATAACAGCGCGATATTCGCTTCCCTTTACTAAAGAAATAGCATGTTCGCAGCGAACCTCTTCACCAGAATCAAGCCGAACAAGAGGAAAGCCTCTATCAAGCTTTACTACTCTTCCTTCTTGACGTTCGGTAAATTCTTCCGCCACGATTACAGCATCCTTTCTCGCCTAATGTAAAACGCCACCATTAAAGCGCCTCCAATAACGCAAGCCACAATACCAACACCTAATATTCGCATATTCGGAGCCGGGTCGGTTTCATATCCTTCTTGGACGGCAGAAACTTCGTCAGCGTGAATATCCGACATGCCTTGATGTTCAGAACACTCCAAATGATACGTACCGCGAACCTGAAGCTGTGTTCCAACCATTCCGTATTTGCCATAAGTGTCAATAACTGACGATTGATCTTTGGTCATAAAAACCGCAATGACACTTGGATTGGCAGCATCATCCTGTAGCGTTATCCAGCAGTTCTCTTCGCGGAATTCATCGTTTACCCTGTCGCCTACTACTTCACCCTTAACCAAAACAGTCTGGCCTTCATAGTAGGAATCAGCCTGAGCTAAATCAGCAATAGATGTTTCATATAAAAATGAACTGTCAGAAAGCTGATTAACGTATACCTTGTTATTCGCAGAATTATCGTCACTCAAAGAAGCGTCACTGTCAGATTGCCCAGCGTTCGTTGCCTGATCCTGCGTAGCTTGGTCTTGTTCTTCTGCCCACATTTCACAAGGAACCACGACCAGCGAAAAGACCAGCAACAGCGACACGAAAAACGCAATCGATATCTTAAAAACGAGAGACTTCATCATTCTTTATCCCCCATTTTCTTTTTCACCAAAGCGCCTACCGACACAACAACTTTAACAATCAGAGCAATCAGAGTAATGAACTCTAAACGACCTGCCCACATTTCAAGAATATAAATCAGCTCCAGCAGAGGAGGCATACCGTGCGTAATAATGCCAGAACTTAAACCACCATTTGAAGCCATTGAAATTGATTCAAAAATAGCATCGAGGGCATCATATCCGTGAGCAATACCAACCAGAGCACCCAGCAAATACGTAAAAACGAATAACGCCGAAACAGTCAAGGCCGCCTTTGCCACTTCAGTTGTTAACACCTTCTTGCCAAGATGGAAATAACGAACCGAAACTCGTGCAGTCCCTGGTGACAATGTTTCTTTAATGGTGGAGACAATAGACTTCGCTATTAAGCCCAAACGCGAAAACTTCATACCACCTGCAGTACTTCCGCTCGAACCACCGACTGCCATCAAAATTGCCACAACCAAGAACGCTCCTGATGAAAAAATCGTAGTCATTTGGTTGTTGGTTACTGTTTGAAAACCAGTAGTGGTTGAAGCAGATACCACCATGAACACGCCTCGACGCAGCAACGCCATAATGTCGGAAAATCCGCCTGAAATACAAAGCGAAAGCATAAAAACTATGGTGCCAATAAGCATCCAAACTACTGCAGTACGAATTTCGTAATCCTTAAAAAACGATACTGTTTCGCCTTGCTTCATCTTTACAAACAAAACAAAGTTCACTGCGCCTAATAGCATAAGCAGTATGCAAACTACTTCAAAAGCAAAAGAATGGTAGTACATGATTGATTGCGACGTAGGTGAAAAACCCGCAGTCGTGAAACCTGATACCGCCATCCACAAAGCGTTCAAGAAACCACGAAGCGGATCGAAACCGCCTAGCAAACAGAACACGAAAAGAATTAAGGTAGCAACACCAATAACCACCAATGCAATTTGACTGATCAAACGCACAGTGTTTACGATATTGGGTAGTACATGTTCGCTTCTACCTTCAGAAGAATAAAGGCCCGACGTAGCTTTACCAAACAGTCCTAAGCTAAGCGCAATAACAATTAAACCAAGACCACCAATTAAATGCATAGTAAAGCGCCACATGTTGTCCGCATACGACATATGCTCAAGATCCACCACCAACGACGCACCTGTCGTGGTAAGACCAGAAGTAGCTTCGAAGAGTGCATCAAGATACGAGCCATAGTGACCCGATAGAGCAAGCGGGACTGCAGCAACAAAAGCTAAAACGATCCACGAAAGGCCAGTAACAGCTAAAGCTTGCTGATGAGTTAGTCTGCCGGGCTGAATGCGCAAGAAACGCAAACCTGAACCAATCGTTAGAGAAACGCCAATAGCAAGTAAATATCTACATGCTGGTTCCCACTCTTGGCACACAACCGCAATAATAAGCGGTACCGCTAAAGCAATAGTGAAAAATGAGATAAGAACACCCAAATAGTGGGCAATAACACGAACATCATACAAGGTAAACCGCTGCCACATCAGCAATCAACCTCACAGTGCTCACGCAAGCGCATATTTAAACATACGAAGTATTCAGTAAGTTCGCAGTATTCGATAAATTCACAGCACCCAATCAAACCGCAGCGAATCAATAATGTCCTTTTGCTGTTACCCGACCTCATAGCAAAACCCTCTATCCAAGTACAAACAAAAGTCGAATAACGATGGTAATAATGTAGAGCAGAATAAGGAACGCCACCATGCTTGCAAGCACGGCACAAAACCCCAAAATAGGAACGAGAAATCGTTCTTTCTTTTCGGATCTCACTATGTTCTTTTCCAACTTATTCATGGGGGTTATTCTAATACAATTATGTGAAAGAGCGCTTTTTATACAAAAGGAGTTGCTCTATAAGTACGTTCACCTTTTCCATAGCGCCATTTAAGCAAATACACATAGTGCAAAATAGAAGAGAAGATTGACTTATAAGCTAGATGGCTAGTCTACAAGTTTAGACTAGCTCACAAGCCCATAATTAAACTTACAAACAAAAACTTACAGGCAAAAGACTACACTCACAAAAAAATAGTCGTTCACAAGTAAGGAGCGACTCATAAACAAATAGCCGCCCGCATAAGCGGACGGCTATTATCAAACGCTTTTTGTGCAGCTACTCGCAATAAAAGTTGCTACTATTTGCAATCAACGGAGAGTTAGCTCTTCGGTCAACTTCATAGACTCGCCGATTGCACAACTATACTCAACGCCAGCTATGATTAGTCATCAAACTTCATGCCACGAAGAGCATCGTTTGCTTGCTTCAGCACATCTTCGGCATCAGGTGAATCATCCTGGCTTGGATCCTCATAGGTACCACCTGGCAAAACATCCTGATCTTGTGCAGCATTGAATTCGGGATGGTTTTCAACCGTTGAACAATAGTTGCCCTCAGAGTCTAAGTCGATAGTTACCTTAGCACCGTCACCCACATGTCCGTCAATAATTTCAGTCGCGATACGATCAGTTACTTCACGCTGAATCAAACGGCGCAATGGACGAGCGCCATACACAGGATCGTAGCCATCAATAGCTAAACGTTCACGTGCCGCAGGCGTTACTTCTAAGTTAATACGACGATCCGTCAAACGATCACGTACTCCGTTCAGTTGTAAATCAACAATAGGCTCCATAGCAGCAATCGAAAGCGTGTTGAACGTAATTACTTCATCAATACGATTCAAGAACTCAGGACGGAAGGTAGTGCTCAGCGCCTCATTGATTTTCGTCTGCATTTCAGCCAAACGCTTTGCCGCTGTAGCAACATCAGACTTCATCATGTCTTCCATCAAGCTGCCCATAGAATCTTTTTCGTTCTGGTTTGAATATTCGCGAATGGACTGGGAACCAACATTGGACGTCATAATAATGATGGCGTTCTTGAAGCTGACTACACGACCCTGGCCATCAGTCAAACGGCCATCATCAAGCACCTGAAGCAAGATGTTAAATACATCCTGATGAGCCTTTTCAATTTCGTCCAGCAGAACAACGCAATAAGGCTTACGACGAACAGCTTCTGTTAGCTGACCACCCTCATCGTAGCCAACGTATCCCGGAGGTGCACCAACCAAACGAGAAACCGAATGCTTCTCCATATACTCAGACATATCGATACGAACCATAGCCTTTTCGCTATCGAACAAGTATTCAGCCAATGCCTTAGCAAGCTCCGTCTTGCCAACACCAGTTGGGCCCAAGAACAGGAAACTGCCAATAGGACGATTCGGGTCGGACAAACCAGCACGGTTACGACGAATTGCGCCTGCCACTGCAGCCACCGCCTGATCCTGGCCAATGACGCGCTCATGCAGCCTGGATTCCAAATCTGCCAGCTTTGCCATTTCGCCCTGCATCATCTTGGTTACCGGAATGCCAGTCCAAGTAGAAACTACTTCTGCAATTTCTTCTTCGCCAACTTCTTCCTTTAAGATTGCGCCGTCTTGCTGACGGTTCTCAAGCATTGCTTCAGCATCGGCCAACTGCGCCTGCAAGGAAGGAATGGTGCCATAGCGCAACTCAGAAGCACGAGCCAAATCGCCTTCACGGGTAGCACGTTCCTCATCAAGCTGCGCTGCTTCAATGTCGGCCTTCAAATTCTGAACACCAACAATGACATCCTTTTCGTTTTTCCACATAGCCTTTTGCTTATCCAAGGCTTCTTGCGCAGCTGAAATTTCTTTGCGCAATGCTTCCAAGCGCTCTTTGCTTGGCTGATCGGTTTCCTTCATAAGCGCTTGCTCTTCGATTTGCATCTGAGTGAGCTTACGTTCTGCTAAGTCAACTTCTTCAGGCATGCTGTCAATTTCAATACGCAGACGGCTTGCCGCTTCGTCCATAAGGTCAATTGCCTTATCGGGCAAGAAACGATCAGTAATGTAGCGGTTGGAAAGTTGTGCTGCCGCCACCAAAGCTGAGTCCTTAATACGAACACCATGATGGATTTCGTACTTTTCTTTCAAGCCACGAAGAATTGCGATGGTATCTTCAACACTTGGTTCGCTAACCAACACTGGCTGGAAACGACGTTCAAGTGCAGCATCCTTTTCAATGTACTTACGATATTCATCAAGCGTAGTTGCGCCAATAGCATGTAATTCGCCACGTGCCAAGGCAGGCTTAAGCATGTTGCCCGCGTCCATTGAGCTATCACCTGTTGAACCAGCGCCTACGATGGTGTGCAACTCATCGATGAACAAAATAATTTGACCATCTGACTGCTTAACTTCGCGCAATACCGCCTTCAAACGATCCTCGAATTCGCCACGATACTTAGCGCCTGCCAACATTGCTGGCAAATCAAGCGCAATAAGTTCGCGATCTTTCAGGCTTGAAGGAACGTCACCCGCAACAATACGCTGAGCCAAACCTTCAACGATTGCTGTTTTACCAGTACCAGGCTCACCAATTAAAACAGGGTTGTTCTTGGTACGACGTGACAGCACCTGAACGGTACGGCGAATTTCTTCAGAACGACCAATTACTGGGTCAAGCTTGCCTTCGCGAGCTGCCTGAGTAAGGTTGTTGCCATACTGCTCAAGCACTTCAAATTCAGGCTTGCTTGCCGCATCAGTTACACGCGTATCTCCACGAAGCTCCTCATAGGCCTCTTCGATGTTTTTACGCGTGATGCCTTGATCATTTAAAATACGTCCCGCAGTTCCCTTGTCCTCAGAAAGCGCGATAAGTAAATGCTCCGTGGTGGCATATGAGTCACCCAATTTTTCAGCAATTTTTACCGCCTGATCAATCAGCGAAATAAACTGAGGAGAAGGAGCGGTGATACCCATGCCCATAAAACCATTGCCACTTACCTTAGGCATACGGTCTTCTTCTTCTTTTACACGCGCCTGAAGCACTGCCGGATCAGCACCAATACGCGTGATAATTGCATTCATATTATGTTCGCCTGCAGACAGGATAGCGTCCAGCAAATGAATAGGCTCGACGGCGCTTGCCTCACGATCGCCTGCAATACTCATTGCCGACTGGAAAGCCTCCTGCGCTGTAAGCGCTAACTTGTCTAGTCTCATATATACTCCCTTCGCTTTTGCTCAAAGGCAAAAGTTCAAGCTAGAATTTGCATGCAAGCACTTTGAACATTTAACTGTTACAAAGCCACCTGCTTGCATTCATCTCATTGGCACGCATGAGACGTGCCAATGTAAATCCCCTACAAAAGACGACGCAACACAATTGCGTTACTTTCTTTCACGAGCGAATTAACGCTCTCGCGCGTTTCAAGCTCATGAACTCGGTCCGCTAGTCGACGAACTCGTTTATGAAGTGCATCAATTTCTTCATCGCGTTCATCCAAACGACCCTTCAAATCAAGAATTCGAATTACGCCCGCAAGGTTAATTCCTTCGTCCGTTAAAGCATTAATCAGCTGCAATCGTTCAATATCTGCCTGTGAATACATTCGGGTGTTGCCGCTTGTTCGCTGAGGAGATACCAAACCTTTTTGTTCATATATACGCAGGGTTTGAGGATGGACTCCCGCAAGTTCTGCTGCAACGCTGATCATATACAGCGGTCTATTTTTGTCCTCCATTACCAAGCCCTCACTTTATCTGTCGTAGCATGCTGGAATGCTTCCAATGCTTCTTTTTGTTGTGCATTCAATGTTTTAGGAACGGCCACCTTTAGCGTAAGGAGTAAATCTCCATTTCCGCTAGCATTTTTACCTAACCGAGGGGCACCTTTTTCTTTAACCTTCAGCACGGTGCCACTTTGACTTCCTGCAGGAACACGAATGCTTACCTTTTTCCCATCAGGTGTAGGCACCACAACGCTTGTACCAAGCGCAGCTTCGGCAAACGTAACAGGAACATCCATCAAAACATCTGCTTTATCACGCTTGTACAGCGGATGATCTGCAATGTGAATAGTTACTAGCAAATCGCCCGCAGAGCCTCCCTGAATACCAGGAGCTCCCTTACCCTTTAAACGAACGCGTCCGCCCTCAACAGCACCAGCAGGAATTTTGATCGTAAGTGTTTCTTTTTCTGTTGTTCCTGCCTTGCCAATGCGAACTTTCTTTTCGCATCCGTTGAACGCCTCGTCAAAGGTAATGGTCATACTTACTTTTTTATCAGCACCCTTTTGGGGCTGTGGCTGTGCATAAGTTTGACGTGTATAGGTATGAGGCTGGCCACCAAAATTCCATTCAGTTCCGAAAGCACCTTCACCATTGCGAATGCTTTCCAAAATATCCGCCCAGCTGCCAAAACCGCCAAATCCAGCACTTGAACCGCCGAAAGGATTTCCTCCTTGGCCTTGCCAAGCGCCGCCACCAAAAGGAATTTGGTTTTCATTTGCGGTACCGTATTGGTCATACAGCTTTCGCTTTTTATCATCCGAAAGCACTTCGTAGGCTTCGTTTATTTCCTTAAACTTTGCTTCGTCTCCGCCAGCATCAGGATGATACTTACGGGCCAACTTACGAAATGCCTTTTTGATAGTATCCGCATCTGCGTCACGTGGAACGCCTAGCGTTTTATAGTAGTCAGGGGTTTGAGCCATTCGTCCCACCTCTTTTCATCGCTACAACAAAGGCGGACAATTTCCTCGCCCGCCTTTGCTCTTACTTCATCTTATTCCTCAGAATCCTTTGAAGTATCTTCTTCGGATTCCTCTACTTCTCGTTTGGGTCCGCCAACCGTAACCGTAACCATTGCGCTACGTATTACCTTGTTACCCATGCGGTATCCCTTCTGGTAAACCTCAGCAACCGTTTCATCGGGAACCGAAGGATCATCTACCGTGGCTACCGCTAAAGCTTCAAGAGCGTTAAAGGCTTCGCCTTTAGGGTCAATCATTTCAACCCCATGCTTAGTCAGTACTTCCAACATCTTGGTGTGTACTGCTTGAACGCCTCCGAGCAATCCCTGCTCGCCATTCTTTTCGGCATAATCAATACTGCGTTCAAAGTCATCGATTACTGGAATCAAACCTTCAACGAGCTTTTCTGCCGCGCGAGCTTTTTCCTCCTCGCGCTGTTCGTTCATACGACGACGATACGTGTCCCATTCTGCATGAAGGCGAAGATACTTATCTTGCCAAGCTGCTGCTTCTTTCTTAGCAGCTTCAATAGGATCTTCTGCTTCGGATTCTTTTGAATCCTTCGAGTCCTGATTCGTTTCAGCTGCTTTCGTATCTTCGGTATCGGAAGCAGAACTGCTCTGTTCTGCTTCCGTTTCAGTTTTTACCGCGTCATCTACAGCCTGGTCTTCCCGTACCTCGTCTTTTTCAGGCGTGGTCATGATTACTTATCCTTCTTTTCGTCATCGTCAACTACTTCAAAGTCAGCTTCGATGGTGTCATCGTTTGCTTGCTGCTGTGTACCTGCAGCACCCGCTGCACCAGCAGCGCCTGCGTCACCCTGCTGAGCATTCTGGCTGTATGCAACTTCTGCCAACTTGTAGCTTGCCTGCTGCAGTGCTTCCATTGCGGACTTAATTGCCTCAACGTCGGTACCTTCCAAAGCGGTCTTTGCCTGAGCGATTGCATCCTCTGCCTGCTTCTTAGAATCAGCAGGTACCTTGTCGCCCAATTCAGAAAGAGTGGTTTCCGTTGCGTTTACCAAAGAGTCGCAGTTGTTGCGAGCTTCTACTTCTTCCTTACGCAGCTTATCTTCTTCTGCGTGAGCTTCAGCATCCTTAACCATACGATCTACTTCGTCATCAGTTAATGCAGTAGAACCAGAAATAGTGATCTGCTGTTGCTTGCCAGTGCCCAAATCCTTAGCGGAAACGTTTACAATGCCGTTTGCGTCGATATCGAAGGTAACTTCGATTTGAGGAACGCCACGGCGAGCAGCAGGAATACCAGTAAGCTGGAACTTACCTAAGGTCTTGTTGTCCTGAGCCATTTCACGTTCGCCTTGAAGAACATGGATCTCTACAGAGGTTTGGTTATCAGCTGCAGTAGAGTAAATCTCGGTCTTGCGGGTAGGAATTGTGGTGTTACGTTCGATCATCTTGGTCATTACGCCACCCATGGTTTCAACACCCAAGGACAGAGGAGTTACGTCCAGAAGCAGAATGCCTTCAACATCGCCTGCTAAAACGCCGCCCTGAACAGCAGCACCCATTGCAACTACTTCGTCAGGGTTTACTGACATGTTAGGCTG
>OLPV01000152.1_pt1 | contig 66279 bp, 60 predicted proteins | sample 1671961 | NCBI WGS metagenome assembly OLPV01 (sample SAMEA3136630, study PRJEB25190) | human gut metagenome | biome: human gut; feature: human-associated habitat; material: faeces | place: Austria | collected 2013 | reverse complement strand
ACGCTCACTTAGTCCCATTTTAGTACAGATATCTCAGGATAGTAGCGTTCTTTTTAGATAGTCGGTGACAGTGCAGTTGCACTGATATACTCACGAAATTATTAACACCTTATCGGTACGGAAATTGTTTTCAGCGTTGTTGCCATTTGTTTAATTATACCGATAAATATTAAATGAGCACTGCCTTTTATTCTTTGATTTTTAAATTAACAGGGCTTCTGAGGTGAACATCGCATATAAGCTTTATTTTTTTATTATCTTTTCTGCGGCGGAGGCAAGGTATAGCGAGCCTGTTATCATTGCTATATCCTTTGTACCCGCTTTGAGAAGCGCCTGTGATATAGCGCTGTCAAGGTCGGTGCACGATGTACAGCGTACTCCCTGCTCTATGGCAAAGCGTGTAAGCTGAGAAGCGGGAACACAGCCCGGCATAAAGCCGTCGACAAAAATAACGTCTTCAAGGCGCGGAAGAATTATTTTAAGTGCGGTCTGCCAGTCCTTGTTTGTCATCATTCCGATCACGGCGTGTATCCTGCGGTGGTCGAGCTCCAGCAGCTTTACCGCCGCTTTCATTGCAGAGGGGTTGTGTGAACCGTCTATAATGCATGATGTACCGTTTACCGTAACCGACTCCATTCTGGCTCTGAGGGCGGATCTTTCAAGTCCTGTGAATACGCTGCTGTACTCGATTTTCAGTATACGGCAAGCCTCAATTGCGCAGAGCGCATTCTTTATCTGGTGCTCGCCTGACATCACAAGGTGATAATTCATACCTTTATATGAGAAGAATGCATCGGTCGTGTCCATATGGAGTATCTGTACTCTTGATATATCGGGAATTATCTCTTCGCAGTTATACTCGCGGCATTTATCGTCAATTACACGCATTACCTCTTTTTCCTGTCCGGGAGCTACCACGCACGGAATGGACGGTTTTATAATGCCTGCCTTGTGACGGGCAATATCGGTAAGTGTTTCTCCGAGAATGTCTGTATGGTCATAATCTACCGTTGTGATCACGCTGACAACAGGATTTACTATATTGGTGCAGTCCAGAAGTCCGCCGATGCCTGTTTCGATAACGGCGACCGACACTTGTTCCTTATAGAAATAAAGCAGAGCGATAGCGCACAGTATCTCAAACTGTGAAAAGCCGCTAAATTCTGTTTGTTCGACCGCGTTTTTTACCTGCTCACACAGCAGTGCAAACGCGGGTCGGGAAATATATTTATCGTTCACCTGAATGCGCTCTTCTATGCAGTCAATGTAGGGAGAGGTGAACTTTCCTACGCTTTTGTTGTTCGCTTTTACAGCGTTGCTTATATATTCGCAGACGCTTCCCTTTCCGTTTGTTCCGGCAACGTGGACTATTTTTAATTCGTTGTGGGGGTTGCCGAGAAGTCGCATAAGGATAACGAACCTTATCAGATCCTTTACAGGTTCGCCAGATTTGGCGAAAGAACTGACGTATTCAAATGCTTGTTCGTATGTCATATGGCTTTCCTTTCGTATTTTCTTCACTCAAAACACAATTACTTCATAAGTGCAATAAAGCTCTTCGCTTTATTAACTATCAATTTATCATTATCATAGACAAGCAGATTATGTGCTTGTCCTATTCCGACCCAGCGGATATCCGAAATTTCTTCAAGCTGAGGGGTATAATCATAATTTCTTGCACGGGCGACAAAATATACAACATCTTTTTTTGAGTCCTTGCGGGGCGAATATGTAACCGTTTCTCTGAAGCCCGAATCAATATAAACGTCTATTCCGGTTTCTTCTTTTATTTCACGCTTTGCGGTTTCCTCTTCTGTTTCGCCGTTTTCAACGTGTCCTTTCGGAAAAGACCAATAGCCGGATTTGACGTGTTTTATCAGCAATATTTCGGTATTACCGTGAAATTTTCTGTAAACTATTCCTCCGCAGGACTTTTCGTGAGTCATCTGCTACGAACACCTCCTTGTGTCTGCCCTCTGTCTGTGCGGCAAAGTTGTTTATAATCGTTTATATTATAGCATATTTTTCACTAAAAGTCTATAGCGGGGGAGGAATTGTAAATAATTTGGGAGATAAAAACAAATAGTGATTTTAAGGAATTGTGGCGATAAGCGGATAGACGTACTTGATGTTATCTTTGTTTTGTGTTATCGAAATGTTTTAAACAGGAAAGTGGCTGTGACACAACCCGAAAAAGGAAAAGTGAGTCGAAGCACAAAAATAGTGCGCTCGGCTCGCTTTTTTGTATGGTTTGCTCCTATTATATTGCTTTAGTAATTAACAATGATAGCAGGCTACCGATAGTTCTATTCGTTGGATAGCGCTTCTCGGGTTCGCTATTCTGTGCGATAACGTTGCTACTATGTGTGAGGGAGACAACCCAAGGGAAGAGAGGAAGGCGCTCCAAAGGCGCTTTCCCCTCTCCCCTTAGGTTTTCTCCCAAATCAGTTATTCCTCTTGAGCGACGAGAGGAGCGGGAGCATTGCTTTTGCAATGCTCAGTCGATCCTCCCACTTTCCTGACCTCTCTTCTCTTCTGCCATAACGGGGTGTTGGTTATAAGACACACAAACGATTGCGTTTGAAAAGCCACTGTAAGCGGGACGCTCCGCTCTGTCCGATCCGGGGGACTGTATAGATATCTTTGGATAGTACGTTTTTTGGAAATTTCGGTGATAATGCAGTTGCATTGGTACACTCACGAAATTATTAACACCTTATTAGTGCTGAAGCTGTTTTCAGCGATGCCGGCACTATATTTATTGTTTTGACGTTTTACAATATACTGCATTGTAATTTTAATGAAATCTGATAAGCTGAGGAATTGTGTCACAGCTCCTGAGTGTTTTATTCTTCCGCTTTTATAAATCTGAACGATGCCATATCGAACTGTGTACCGGGCAGGAATACAAAAGCAATATTATTCTTTCCGCAGATACGCTCGATATCGAATGTTACGGGTGTATACCCGTCTGCGTGCGGGAACTCAAGCAGGCGGGTCGTCTGATTGCCGTTCTCATCGTTTACCCTGAGCTGTATAGTACAGTTGTCAAGCGGTGTTCTGCCTGTAACGGTTATCTTGTCCGTGCCGTCTGCAAAGTCAAGATCGTTAAATTCGATAACAACATTGTTTCCTATCTCTTCAACGCATGAACCGTTTACCTTATAATCGTCACCGTAAAGGTTATCGTTGTCCGCTGCCGCATTCTCTGCATAGGTGCGGTCGTACTTTGCAAATTCAAAGCCGCCGAATATGCAAGAATCATTTATGACAAAGCTGATATCATGTATTCCGCTTATTCTGCGCGGGAGATCAAACTCCTGAGGGTACGCCCTGTCCCAGCCGCCGTTATTCTTTATATTGAATGTGCCGATGTATTCGCCGCCGTTATCCGCATCACCCAGATATAGCTCTACGGGGTAATCTTCACCGCCGCCGCTGTTGCCTACGCTCAATGTGATATGCTTTGTACCGCCGCCGAAATCTATCGAGCTAAAGCCGACTACGGTTCTGCCGTTAAATCCGCCGAGTGAGCCTCTGTCTATCGTTGTGACGGGAACATTCGAGAAATCGCACAGACAAGCGGCAACAAAGATATACGGATCTTTTTCCGCCTTACCAAGTCCTGTGACAGTGTATTCAAGCTCGGAGATCACCTTAGGGATATCCGTACCGTTCTTTGAATAGGCGCGCAGACGGAAATTACCGTCACCGAACGCCTTTAACACAGCTGTACTGCCGTCAAAATCTGTTACTCTTGCAAAGCTTATCTCAACGCCGTTGTCTGCACAGCACTTGAACTCTATATCGCGGAACGTTGCATTTTCGGGATGTATCTTAACGCTTACCATCGCTGTATCGTTGTCCTTGCCGAGCTTACGAGTGCCGTTGTCGGTAAGCTCTATCTTGCGGACCGGTATTTCTTTGGTGTACGCAGTTGTGACTGCGGGGAATGCATTTTCGGTCACAACACTTACACCCTCGGGGACGGTTTCGGGAGCGACCGCGTTAATGACTAACGATGTCGGTTGCAGACCTTCGCTCTCGGCGGTGACTGTAATTTCGCCTGTTTCAAATGTCGAACCGATGATCGCAAGGAGCTTGCCTGAAAACAGCTTACGGTGACTGCCCTTGTAGCTGTCGTAGTCGGTGCTGTCGCCGTTGTCCAGTCCGAGCAGTCTGCCTGCACCGCTGACAGTGAATTTTATCCTGTTGTTGGCGTTCTGTACTTCCTGTCCTGTTATATCCTCTGCTGTTATTGTTATAAATGCAAGAGATCTGCCATCGGCGGTTATCTCATTTTTATCACTGCGCATACGGAGCTTATAGGTTTCGTAAGGGGTAAAGAGCACCTCCTCGACCGCATAGTTGTCGTTCGTGCAGTTTTCATTATAATAGCCTATTACGGCTATCGGCAGCTTCTTGTGATAAGGCACACGGAAATGTGCGCACAGCTTGCCCTCGCTCTTGTGGTCAAGCGTTTCGCTGTCGTATGTTTTTCCGCCGTAACGGAGCTTAAGAACGGGTAGGTTTGAGTATGCGATGATATCTATCATCTGACCCTCGTTAAAGTCCCAGTAGCAGGGCGAAAGGTGGATAAAAGGCTTTTCATAGGCGATATCCCACACCGATTTATAGAACCAGAACGAGTCCTTTTCAAAACCGGCGGTATCCACTATGCCGAAATATGAATTTTTGGTATTGTAAGGAGTAGGCTCGCCGATGTAGTCAAAGCCGGTCCAGACAAACTGCCCCATCGAATAATCGGCGGCAGTATCCATAGCATAAGAATTAAGCGGCGAAGCGCCCCAGTTTACAACACTGTTGCCGAGATCGGAGCACTGCAGATCATCGTATACAAGAAGTGACGTTTCGTAAGGAAAATGGTAAATTCCTCGTGAGCGGACTGTAGATGCGGTTTCGCTGCCGTATATCACCCAGTCGGGGTGTTTTTCGTGATGATCGTCGTACAGCTTTTCGGCATAGTTATAGCCGGCGATCTTAAGGAAGTCAGCTACATTCTGTGCATTTTCCCACTGCATATAGTTTGACGCTATAGTAGGCGGAGCGTTGTGCATAGGGTCGTTCTTTTCGACCTCTTCAGCCAGCATCTTTGCCACCTCAAGACCTCGCGGACTTTTGTGGGTGTCGTAAATTTCGTTTCCTATGCTCCACATGATGACGGAGGGGTGGTTGCGGTCACGGCGTATCCATGCGGCAACGTCTGTTTTATACCATTCGGGAAAGAAACGGTGATAGTCGTTCTCATTCTTTGCAAGCTCCCACATATCGAATATCTCGCTGTCTACGAGCAGTCCCATTTTGTCGCATATATCCATAAGTTCTTTTGACGGCGGGTTGTGGCTTGTACGGATAGCGTTGACACCCATTTCTTTCATCTTTGAAAGCTGGCGATATGTTGCATCATAATTTACAGCCGCGCCGAGTGCCCCGAGATCGTGGTGCATACAAACGCCGTTGAGCTTAACACGGATACCGTTGAGCAGAAAACCCTCTTTCGGGTCGAACTTTGTGGTTCTGAAACCGAATTTAGTCTGAACACTGTCGTATTGCGTTCCGTCCTCGGCATACAGTGCAACCGATAATGAGTAAAGATCGGGTGTGATGATATCCCAAAGCTTAGGTCCGTCGATATAGAACACCAGCTTGTCGCTTTTTCCGCATACTCTGCGTTCGCAACTGTAAGCTTCACATCCTGTCGGGTCGGTCACATCAAACGCAAGCGTTCCGCAGGTCTGCATCGACAGCTCCGTCTGTATAATTACCTTCCACTTTCCTTGCTCTCTGTGGTCGCTGTCGTTGGGTCTGGCATTTATATATATGCCGTCCTGTACGATATGGTTGCGCGAGGTCTTTCTCAGCCATACGTTGCGGTATATGCCTGCTCCGCTGTACCAGCGGGTATTCGGCGCTTTATGATTTACTCTCACTAAAATGCGATTGTCGCCCTCGATAAGGCTGTCGGTTATATCAAAGCTGAACGAGGTATAGCCGTATTTCCATTCACCGACCGTCTTTCCGTTGACATAAACGGTAGTATCCATATAAACACCGTCAAATATCAGGATATAGCAGTCCTGTGGATCGAGCTTGTCTACAGAGAAGCGCTTTTCGTACCAGCCGCAACCGGATCTATAGAGATTTGCGGTATCTCCGATAAGCCAGTCGTGGGGTATCTCGACATTATACCAATGCACGTTCTGAAGAGCCTTTTCATCGCTGTCTGGCTCGGTAAGAGCAAATTTCCAGTTATCATTGAATAAGACTGTGCGTTTTTCCATTTTACTTTTCCTTTCGGCTTTATAGCTGAATTTGTATGATTATATTGTAGCAGTTTGAGCAGTGAAAATCAAGATAAATCGGGTTTTCGTTAAAAAGATTTTGCCCCTCCGCAAAAGCGGAGGGGCAAATATATAAGAGAGGAGAATTTGCTGCAATGCAGCGGAAGTTAAGAAAACTGTCGAAGCGATGTGAAAATGCTGTATAAATATTTGAAGATGCTATGAAAGTTCCGGCTGAATGCTACTGCGATGTAGTCTGAGAAGCTGTTGTAATGTTGTAAAGCGGTATGAAGCTATTGTGTAGGTATTATCCGATGCTGAAAAAGCTTTGTGATGATTGTGCAATAAAAGCGTTAATCCACTCTTACAGCCTTAAGGAAGTTGTCGATATAGTATATCGACCTGAGATCGGCGGTGCGCACTTTCTGCCCGGGAAAAGGGCTGAAAACTATTGTGTTATCACCTGTGTATATGCCTGCGAAGAAAGACTCACCGTCTTTTATAAAGACAATATCGCCTTTTTGCAGTTCGGAAAGACTGACCTCTTTACCCATGTCTTTCTGTGCGGTAAGACCTCTGGGGCACTCAACACCCGCGCTTGTCAGCGCATAGTATATAAGTCCGGAGTTATCGAAGCCGGTTTCCGGTTTGTATCCGCCGTCGGTGAACGGCTTACCCAGCATATCGTATGCCGTTTTGGCTATAGCGTCACCTTTTTCGGATCGTGCGGCAGACTCGGTATCATCAGCTGAGCTGTTGTCTGACGAGGTATCATCGGCTGAGCTGTTGTCTGACGATGTATCATCGGTCGAGCTGTTGTCTGACGATGTATCATCGGCTGAGCTGTTGTCTGACGATGTATCATCGGTCGAACTGTTGTCTGACGATGTATCATCAACTGAGCTGTTGTCTGACGATGTATCATCAACTGAGCTGTTGTCTGACGAGGTATCATCAACTGAGCCGTTGTCTGACGATGTGTTTTCGGACGAGGAGTTGGTGGAGGCTTCTGAACTGCTGTTATCGGAGTTGTCGGTGCTGTTTTCTGCACTTGAGCTTTGCGGAGCTTCACTGCTTTCTGTCGGCTGAGAATTTCCCGAGCAGGCGGTAAGTGATGCTACAGCGACAATTGTCAATATCGCTAATATCGATGATAATTTCTTTTTCATAATATCACGACCTTTGCTTTAACATTTCCTGTCCGTGATTTAAGTATATCATAAAATAAGCAAAAAGCAATTAAAATTCGGTTACAATACGGTAACAATTCGGTTACAAATGGTTACAAAACGGTAACAACGGTAACAATTCGGTTACAGATCTTGAAATACAAAAACACCGCCTGCTTTCACAGACGGTATTCTTGTAGTTTTATATGAAGGACAATGTCATAATCAAAATTTAAGCAATGCTTATTGCAATGCTGAAGCTGTTTTGCCAATAAGTGCTGTTGATATCGGCGAACTTTACCTTTTCGCCGGGATAAGGGCTGTATATCAATTTTCCGTTACCGATGTAGATGCCGCCGAACTCTATCGCTTCGCCTGTTTCGCTGTCTTTATCGGCAAAGAATAGCAGATCGCCTTCTCTTATTTCGTCAAGACCTATTGATGTACCCATTTCTTTCTGTGCGGCTGTACCTCTCGGACAATTTATAAAGCCGTTTTCACGCAGAACATAATAGATAAGACCCGAATTATCAAAGCCCTGTTCGGGAGAAGCCATACCGCTCACATAATCTATGCCGACAAGTGCTTCTGCTGTAGCTACTATCTGACTGCGCAGATCTGTCACCGTAGTATCGCTGCTTTCATTGCTGCTCTCGGTAACATCGGAGCTTTCGGGTGCGGATACTGTATCCGATACCGTTGTCTGTTGCGACGAAGGTTCTGAAGGCTTGCTCTCCTGAGTGGTTGGTGACGTGTCTGGGGTCGTGTTGTCCGAAGATGTTGTATCTGAGCCGCATCCGCTCATTAAGGCGGCTGTAGTGACAGCCAAAGCCATAATCAGCAGAGTGACTAAGCTTTTTTTCATTTTTTACCTCCGTGCGACAGCCTGTGACTGTCGTTTGAGATGTACAATCTTATATTTTCTTGCACAATAATAGTATATCCCATCGTCCACGAAAAGTCAAGCGAATTTTTACCATTTTATGCTGTTAAACAGTAAAATAGAGTGTATCTTTGCTGAAAGATTGTGGTGATAGTGTGAAAAAGGGGAAGAAGCCCCGCGCGGGCGGGGCTTCAGTCATAATTACTTATTGTTGCCGTTCTTTTTCTTCTTGCTTACAACAGCGGTGATAACGCCGACTGCAACTACAACCACAAGAGCTACTACGCAGATAATGATAGCGGTCATATCGAATGTAACGCCTGTGTTTGTGTTACCGCTGCTTGCGCCTACTGTTGTTTCGGCAAAGCAGGTAATGCCGAGTAATATTGACATTGCTGCGGCTGTTACCGCAGAAGTGATCTTTTTCATCATAAAATATCATTCCTTTCTGTAAGGACTAATATACTACATTTCCGCTGAAAAAGCAAGTGGAAATGTATACAAAGTTATTGCACAATATGCCCTGTTATTCCGTAGGTGCGGCAGGAGCTGCTGTAGCTTTTGCTCCGTCAATTATGCCCTTGATTATCTCGGGCTGTGTTACTGTGCACTTTGTGCGGTCAAACAGACCGAAGCCGTACTTGCCGTTCCAACCGTTATCCCAGTAAACTGTCACGATGTTTCTCTTGTGAGCGGCATAGTTGACATACTCTGCAAAATAAGCACGGTATGTAGTGTTGCGCTCGTCCTTGTGCGTCTTGTCGATAGAACCGTATTCGCCGATAATTACACCGTAGCCGTTTTTGATATACGCATTATAGAGCTTGTCGAACTGCCTGTCAACGAGCGACTCGCTCTGTCTGGGTTTTACCTGACCCTTGAGGTTATCGCCCCATCTGAATATTATATCCTTACTTTCATCGCCGCAGAAATCCCACGGTGCGTAGTAATGAACGGAAATCATAACTCTGCCTGTGCTGTCATTCGGGATAACAAAGTTGCCTGCGAGGGCATAGCCGACATCGCCTGTCGTATAGTCGATATCTGTGTTCCAGCCCGGTACGAGAAGATAACGTGAGCCGTTGTTTCCGCCGGCACTTCTTACCGTATCAACGAAAATCTGATTATAATCGTTTATGTTGCCATAATTTTCTGCTGTAGGTCCGCCGGAATTACCGTCAAAGACTTCGTTCATCGATTCGTATACAAGATGCTCGTCATAATTCTTGAAACGATCTGCTATCTGAGCCCATACCTTTTTGAATTTTTCCTTGATCACTTTCTGATCGGCTTCGGGCTCGTTGCAAAGAAGCCAGCCGCCGCCTACCGAATAATAACCGTCGCCGTGGACATTGATGATCGCGTAAAGACCGTTGTTTACGCACATATCGACTACTTCCTGTACTCTGTCGAGCCATGCGGAGTCGATCGTGTAATCCGGTCCGTCACCTATCTTGGAAAGATATGAAACGGGGATACGGACAGACTTGAAGCCCTGAGCCTTTACTTCCTTTATAAGCTTTTCGGTTATAGTAGGGTTGCCCCATGCCGTTTCGCTCGGAGTACCGCCTGAATTTGCTTCAAGCTGGTTGCCGAGATTCCAGCCGGGCATAAGGTTCTGTGAAAATTCTACCGATGCGCCGCCTGTCGTGACCTCAGGAGCGGGAGCTTCTGTTTCAGCTTCGGTTGTGGTGGCTACAGTGGTTTCGGGTGCGGGGGTTGTAGCTTCTGTTGTTTCCGGAGCGGGGGTTGTAGCCTCTGTTGTGGTTGCTGCAGTAGTTGTTTCTGTAGTTGTTGCGGCGGTTGTCGTGGTTGTCGTGGTTTCTGCCGCGGTCGTAGTTGTGGTGGTCGAAGCTGTTGTTGTTGCCGAGCTGCTGTCAACGGACGAATTTGCTCCGCCCGAGCAAGCAGAGATACCGGTAACTACCATTATACCGCTGATAAGAGCGGCGAGTATTCTTTTCTTCATAAGTACCTTTCTTTTCTGACGGCTTATGCCGTTTTTGTTATTTTAATCATATTGTAATGGTTTTCACGGAAAAAGTCAATAGCTTAAAAGGACTATTCAAAAATTTTACTAAAACGATTACATAAGTTGCCGTTCGCAACAAAAACCGCCTTTCGGAAACAGCGTCCGAAAGGCGGTATACTATTTGATATATAAAGAGATTATTCCTGAGGGTTTGTTGAATCTCCGGGAGTCGGCTCTGTGTTGCTGTAGTCGGGGTAATAATCGTAACTGTTGCTCGTGTCGATGGCGCTGAAGTCATTTTCTTTAAAAGTGTCTTCCGTTTCTACGAGATAAACACCATCGAGCGCAGTCAGACGCTTAAGGAAGTTTCCGGGGCAATAAACCTTGACTGCCTTTATATCCTTTTTATTTTCATCAAAAAGTGAAACGATATTGCTGCTTCCGCTTATTGCAGTACCGTCCGAGAGATAGACCTCGGTCACACGGATATTACCCTTGCCGTCTGCCTTTGCAAGTATATTCTGCATATCGGTGGGAGTTTCGTTCTCCTTGAATGTAACATAAAGGAAAACATCTTCCGTATTTTCATCAGCTTTGTTGTATGCTTCCATTGCCATTTTGAAACGCTCTTCTGCGCTTATAGATGTTGTGGGAGAAACGACAACGGGACTTCCCGTGTTCAGAAGTGCAACAGTGCCGAAAGTTATGGCGATCGCCGCCGCGGTACTTGCCGCCGAGATCCACACCGCCTTGAGTCTGCTTGTTTTTTTGCTTACCGACTTACCCATAGCGGCTTTTTTGATTTTTTCATGGTCAAAGGAATACTCGCTCATAAGCTCTTTGTAGAACTCATTCGTATTCATTTGAAAGCCCCCTTCCGTAAGTCACAGCTTAAATTTTTTCTTTTGTCGTTCTATTGTGCGGTAAAGCTTGTTCTTGACTGTCGAAAGCTTGACGTCAAGAGCCTTTGCGACATCTTCAAGCTTCATATCGCACGCAAAATGAAGATAGAATATCTGACCTGTCAGCTCATCGGTCTTCATTATGTCATCGAATATCTGTTTTGCAACTATCTTGTTGCTTATAACGTCCTCCAGCCTTGGCTGAGGCTTGGACATCTCGCTCTCTATCGCCACCATCTCTTCTTCGGTATAGTCGGAAAAGGACGAAACCTTGTCGTTTTTCTTTTTACCCGAGAAGTATGTGCGGCACTCGAACTTTGCAATGTTGATAAGGAAAGCCTCGGGGCTTTCGATATCCTCGTGACCCTTCTCGCTGATACGCTTGAAGAAGCGGGTATATACATTCTGAATAATATCTTCCGCATCGTCCATATTTCCGCATTTGCTGACTACGAACCTTGAAACCGATTTGCAGGTTTCATTATATACACGGTTGAAATATTCTTCGTGACCGCTGTTGCCCATTGGCTCACCTCGCTTACGTCACCTACTTTGTAGTAGGCGGAATTTCAGAAAAAGTTTCACTCACAAAGAAAATATTGTGTATCGGATAAGTAAAATCTTTCTTATGGTTTTTGTGCAGTATCACAACATCGAATATCATCGGATATCTGACGGAAATTCGGCTGTGTTTAAGTGTTAAAGCCGACCACAGCAAGTTTTACTATTATATTGTACATTATCGGGGGCTGTTAGTCAAGAAAAACAGTTTAAATGTGTGCAAATGCGCTTTAAGGACACAGTAAATATTGAACGAAAAATGTGACTGTATTAGCTGCATTGTTATTGCTTTGGCAAAAAACAACAAATGACGATGCATATTTTGTGCAATTTGCCAATTGCAAAGCATTCCGAAATATAGTAACATTAAAAATAGCTAAAAGCTAAAAAATTTTTATGGAGGACAAAAATATGAAGTTTAGAAAAACTTTAGCAAGTGTTTGCGCTGCTTCTGTTGCGTTATCATCACTTGCGGTCAGTGCTTTTGCTGCTTGGAAAGGCGCTGATAAAGATGGTAACGTCGCTTTTGATGTTTCTTCTTTCCTTCCCAAAGGCGTTGAATTAAGCGAAGTTTACGGCGTTAAGGTAACCGTAACAGATGCATCTGCTGATGCAATTGCTAAGGGCGCAGGCGGCGGAATTGTTTACAACACATCAAGAGGTTGGAATCAGAAGTCTTGGTGCAACGGTTGTGACAAAGAAGAACATGATTTCCAGTTCGACGCAGCTACAAAGTCAATCACAAGATTAGATGACACACCTGCTTTCCAGGCAGACGATGAGTGGATGTCATTATCACTCTCAGAGTGGTGGGGCGATGACGAAATCGAAGTTGCTAAGATCGAAGTTCTTAACAAGGACGGTGTAGTACTGCCCATTGCTGAAGAGCCCACACCCGTTGAACCTTCAGATCCCGTAGATCCTTCAGATCCCGCAGATCCTGTAGCACCCGGTACATCAGAAGATGTTGAAGAAACAGTTGACATTGCAATCAAGAACGCAGGTAAGACTGTTATCGACAACAAGCTCGTTCGTACAAACATCATCAACGGTTGGGCAGGCGATGAAGCTTGCGTGATCGCTAACAAGGATGATTTCAAGAACGCAGTAAAGGTTAAGGTTAAGTTCACAGTATCAAACTTCACAACTCCTTTCAAGGCTTGGATCTCTATGGCTGACAGCTCATATGGCTGCCAGTTCTGGGGCGAAGGCGACAAAGGCAATGTTGGTGCTACGTGCGTTCCTGTTGAAGTAACAGGTAACGGTACTTACGATGTAACAATCGAACTTGACAAGGCTATCGACGCAATGGAATTCATCGCAGTTTGCACAGACCTTGAAGCAGTTGAAGGCGATGCTATTCCTACAATAGCTATCGACAGTGTTAAGACAGTTGTTGATAACACACCTTCAACTCCTGATGAGCCCGCAAAGCCCGGCGATTCAGATAAGCCCGTTGAGCCCGCAAAGCCCGCTGATGATAACAAGAAGCCTTCAAATGCAGATACAGGTGTTGCAGTAGCAGTTGTTCCCGCAGCAGTTGCAGCAGCAGCAGTTGCAGCAGCAGGTATCGTTCTTAAGAAGAGAAAGTAATCACTGTTAAGTGAGTATTTACTTAAATTAAGTACACTATCCCCTCCGGAAACGGAGGGGATTTTTGTAGTAAAAACAGCTTACAATTATGTTTAATGGTGCGGAAATCGAAGAAAAGCGGCATTTATTATATTGTTTCACCAAATCGAAAAAAGTTTTTTGTGAAAATTGCCAATTGCAAAACATCCGGCAATATAGTATGATTATAAATAGCTAATGAGCTAACAAAATTTTATGGAGGACAAAAAAATGAAGTTTACAAAAACTTTAGCTGCAATCGCAGCAGCTTCACTCGCAGTATCATCACTTGCAGTAAGCGCTTTTGCAGCAGCAGCTATCACATCAAACAGTGCTATTGATCTCGCTTCAGACAACAAGGCTGACGCAGTAATCAAGCTGTACGAAGAAGACAAGGAGCACAAGCCCGTTATTGATCTGTTCACAGAAAAGAACATTGCTCGTTCTGACGTTTACGGTGTTAAGCTTTATTTTGATCTTACAGCAGATCAGGTAAATGGTGAAGATTGGATCGGCGGCGGTGTCGGCGCTAACTCTGAGTCTACAGGTTGGCTTGGTGTTGAATGGGGTCAAGAAGGTGGCAAGAAGCCCATCATTTTAGCCGAAGACGGCACAGTTACATGGCTTCAGGATAAGCCCGTGTTTGCAGATACAGACACATATTGCCAGTTATGGGCACAGACATGGAGCATTGACCTTACACTTGAAAAGATGGAAGTTCTTGACAAGGACGGCAAGGCTATAGAAGCTATCTCTGATGTTGAGGCTGATGAGCCCGCTGACACAGATACAAAGCCCGCTGAGCCTAAGCCTATTCAGACAAAGGCAGAAATCGCTGCTGTTAACTCTAAGGAACCTTCTTACACCTACACAGTTAAGGGTGACATTGACACTCTTAAGGTTGATGTAGCTGTAAGCCCTAATGAAGAGGACAAGTCATTTGAATGGAATGACTGGTGCGGCGCAGGCGTTATCGTTAAGAACCCCGATGGTACAACTAAGTACTATCAGTGGGGCGGTGCTCAGGTAAGCTGGGGCTGGGATGCAACAGGTGATAAAGAGTTCGATTCTATCGACGGCGTTAACGGCAAAACATGGGTAGGTACAGTAAGTGGCGAAGATAGAAGCGGTCAGCTTTCTATCCCCGTTGTTAAGGGCTCTGTAGTTGAGTTCTACTGCTTAAGCTGGGTTGATGACAAAACAGGCGAAGCTAAGTACACAAAGACACAGTACACATTAACAATCAACGATGAAGAAGTTGCAGCAGACAACGACAAGACTCCCGACGACGATACAAGCAAGGAAGATCCTGCTAAGCCCGGCGATTCTACCGTTCCCGGCGATTCTACCGTTCCCGGCGATTCTACTGTTCCCGGCGAAACAGAAGTACCCGTTGAGCCCGGTAAGTCTGACAAGAAGCCCGCTGATGACAACAAGAAGCCTACAAACCCCGATGCCGGTGTTGCAGTAGCAGTTGTTCCTACAGCACTTGCAGCAGCAGCAGTTGCAGCAGCAGGTATCGTTCTTAAGAAGAGAAGCAAGTAATCATTCGTGATTAGGTAAAGCTTTGAATTAAAGAGCATATTGACCCCTCCGCTTTGGCGGAGGGGTTTTTGTATGTATATGCGGATATATCGCGATACCGCTGTCGGATATAATAAGAGCCGCCTGTTATAAGCAGGCGGCTCGGTTCGTTTATATGTGTTTATTCTCCGTGGAACGGTCTACGCTTGTTTTCAAGCACAGTCTTTACTATTGCGGAGTATATTTCTTTTCGAGCGTAATTGCAGTAGCTGTCAATAACGGATTTTTCCTCGTCAGGGGTTACTGTAACTATCTTTACCGGAACTTGTTCAAGCACCCTTTCTGAAATTATGCGCTTGCATTTTTCGCAGTGACAGGTGTTGAAACGGCACAACGCATCATCAAGGATCTCATCGATTATGATGCGGTTGATATCAATCGTTATCTGACCTGTATGACGTGTTACAGGTCTGCTCACAGCCGTTTCACGGCTAAGTGACGCGTTATCGGCGGTTGCCTCAGGGATATGAAGCATCGGGTTATGCTTGGGTCTATGCGGCGGTTTTGGCGCTGTAGCACCTCTCTTTGACCGCGTGTAGCTGTACAGCTTGTCCTCTATCGTGCTTTCAGCCTTTGCTTTCTTCTCCTTTTCCTGCTCGGCAGGCGGCAGAAAAGGATTGACACCGGACGGCTTTGCATTTATTAAATCCATTACTTGTTTTGTCTTGCTTGATTTATATTCTTCTGCCATCAGGCGGCTCTCCTTTCACTTTACTTTCTTTCAGGACGTCTTGTGGGGCGGTCACTGCTTTTTTTAGATGTGTTTTTCATACTCACGCCGGTAACTTCGCATATCAGCTTTTTGTACTCAGCCGCGGCTTTTGATCGGGGTGCATATTCCATAATGGATATGCCGTGTGCGGGTGCTTCGGCGAGTGAAACATTTGTGCTTATACGGGAGTTGAGTATCCTTGTGCCGAGCTGTTCGGCTATCATTCCCGCAAGCTCCTCTACTTCCTTTGTGAGCACAAGGCGGGGATTGTACTTGTTTAGCAGTATCCCTGTTATTTCAAGGTCTTTATTGTAATACTTCTTTACGGCGAAAATCGTTTCTTTAAGCTGTGCTATACCCTGCAAGCTGAGTATTTCCGCTATCATCGGGATTATAAGCTTGTCAGCCGCCGTATACGCGTTTATAGTGAGGATAGACAGCGCAGGAGGGGTATCTATCATTATGTAGTCATAATCGTCTGCTACCGCCGTCAGAGCCTCTCTGAGAAGATATTCTCTGCCGACTCCGGTAAGCTCCAGCTCGCAACCCGACAGCAGGATATTTGCGGGTATTACATCACAGTTGTCAGTGCTTTGTATCGCTTCTTTCAGTGTGCAGTTGCCCTTGAAAACATCGTACATAGTATAGCTTTCCTCGGAATCTGCGCCTAAACTGAAGCTGAGATTTCCCTGCGGGTCGAGATCTATCGCAAGTACGCTCTTTCCGCTTTCGGTGAGCCCTCCGCAGAATGCGGAACAGGTGGTGGTCTTGCCTACGCCGCCTTTCTGATTTGTTATAGCTATAACGACTGCCATAAAGTGCGTCCTTTCTTTGTATTATCGGGTAAGATTTTTAAATTTCAAATTATTTACACATAAAACAGTCATACCCGCCTGAAAAGCGGGTATGTATTATTCTTGTGATATGCTTAGAGTGTGTGCTGGAGATCCTCTATCTGCGAATTTTCGGGCTGATAAATATGGTAGTTTGCCTTGCCGTTCTTCTTTACGAAGTACATAGCCTCATCGGCTGCGGCCACTATCTTGTTGCTGTCGTCACCGTGCTCGGGGAAGAACGCAATACCGATACTTGCCTTGACATTTATCGATACATTGGCAAGCTCTGAATGATAACCCTCGTAAAGCTCGTCGATAAGGTCAAGTGACAGGCTTTCGATCTCCTCGATCTGTTTTGCATCGGTGATACAGAGTACAAACTCATCGCCGCCGAAACGTCCCGCAAAGCCACTGCCCTTTACACGCTGTTTTATGCAACCTGCAACATATTTGATAACCTCATCACCTACAGAGTGACCGAAACGGTCGTTGATGAACTTGAAGTCGTCTACATCTATGAAAAGCACGGCTACCTTAGCGTGTGCGCTTCGTTCGATTTCGCTCTTGAGCTCACGCTCAAATGTGCTTCTGTTATAGAGCTGTGACAGGAAGTCGTAGCTTGCGCGCTCGGAAAGCTGAAGCTCGAGCTTCTTTTCACTGTCTATATCAGTTACGACAGCGATAACACGGAGCGGTTCGCCAAGACGGTCGGTAACGCAAAGAGCACGCACCGAGAACCACAGCAGACTGCCGTTTTTAGTAGTCATCTGATATTCGCCGCTGTGACCTGTCTTGTTCTTGAGTAGTGTGCTTATGTCGCGCTTGTATACCTCTGCATATTCCTCGCTCATAAGCTTGTCAAGGAACTTACCGTTTGCAAGCTGTGCTTCTTTCGGATCGATATCAAACTTTTCTTTGAAGTTATCGGAGATATACATAGCTTCCTTGTGGAAATCCCACTCGAACAGCATATTGTCCGAAATATCGGATATCGTTCTGTGCAGTTCTTCCGACATACTTACGTCATCAAGCATATTGTTGAACAGCTCAGAAATATCCTTAAATTCGTTGTGCGTTTTAATTTCAAGACGTTTTTCACGGTCGCCTTCCTGTATCTCACGCGCAACCGCAACCATCTGGTTCATCGGATTAACTATAGACTTTGTTATGAGGATACCGAGCAGTGCGCAGATAACCGCGAGCACTGCCATAGAGCCTATCGATATTGCGAGCGGTATCATTATCTGCGACATCGACATATTGCCGGGGTATACGCTGATCCATTTCCAACCGCCTGTTGATGAGCCTGTGAAGTAATTGTAGCAGCCGAGCGATGAGCCGGTGTTATAGTCAACGTTGTTTTCGCTGGAAGTCGGCTTTACGGTCGATCTTAAGACATCTCTCATACTGCTGTCGGTAACGTCATCGATCTTCTGTACCGCTGTTCCGTTGTAGTTCAGAACGCAGCTGTTGCCGTCCGAAACCGCAAGATAGCCTTTGCCTTCACCGTATGTAGAGTTTGAAAGGATCTCCGAAATGCGGCTGATGTCAATCACTTCTATCGCAAAGCCGTCAATGTTGTTGAGCCCATCCTTGTCGATGCTCTTGGCAACGTAGAATACGTCGGCATCGTAGTCCTCGTTATTCGTATAGATGTTCGAGATCTTTATTGAGCCTTCTGTATAGTTTTCAAGCTCTTCAAAGCCGAAGAAGCTCTCCTTCATACCCTGTATCTCGTTGTATTCGTATACGATATTACCCGCAGGGTCGGTGATAACTATGTTCTTAAAACCGCTGTTTCTTGTTTCGATGTTTTCTGAGAGCAATGAGAGATTTGACTTTGCATCATCGCCCTGACCGCTCTGCGCAAGCACTCCTGCGGAATTGCTGAACGAAAGATAAGCCACATCGGATATGCACTCGTTCAGATATTGGTTGATTATTTCCTGCTGTGCAGCACCTGCCGCTCTTGCAAACTGGCTGACCGAATTGGCGGCAAATCCCGTAATGCTGAAATATCCGGCAATGCCGACAATCAGCATAGGGATAACTGCAAAAGCGGTAGTAAGTATGCGCAAAGTCGTTTTGATTTTCAAAGACTGCATATTGTATAACCTCCGAAGCTCTTACTTAAATCATATCACGTGTTTCGCGTGATTTCTGCAACATTTCAAATTGCAGTTTATAGATATATCTTGAAATGGTTTCTTCCTGTGAATGTGAAACACCGATAAAGCGACAGCCGTAGCCTGTATCAGCCTCTTGCGATGTGATCTCCTGTTCTCTCAGCACTTCTGCCGTAAGCTCAAGACGCGTTCCGGACAGCCCGACTATCATCAGCAGCCTGTCGCCCTTTGCAAAATGTCTGCGTGTATCGGAGCATATGAAGAATACGCCGCCGACATTGATATCCTTGATATAGATCTCTGCGGGAGGCTCAAGCGGAACGGGCTTTTCGCTGCCCTCCTGAGTCCTCAGTGTTATAAACGCCCGTTCGTTTGTCTTTATCTTGAAATACTTTCTGCGCTCTTCAAGCAGCTCTGCCTTGTCGGGCCGTAGCAGGACGTTAAGCTGTCGGTCGGTCGATACCGAAATATTGGTTTTGTATCTGTATCTGTCGCCGTCGCGCATACGGGCAATAACATAGACATATTCCGATGTATCAAGCTCCGGGAGTCTGCGCCCCTTTATCATCAGCATATTGTCGATAATGTTATCGTTCGTATCGTACATTAAAGGAAAGTCGAAGTTGTTTTCCGTATAGAACAGCTTTTTACCGTCAAGCGAAGTTATTTCAAAAGAAGTGAAATCTTCTTTTTTGTAGCTCAAAAACACAACTCCCCCTTTCAAAGACACACGGGAAAATTGGCATAAACTGCCATACCCAACACGCCTATAATATCATTTAACACTAAGTATACAATAAAATAGCCAATAAATCAAGTTAAATCGGCGGTTTTTTCGTCGACATTTAAAAATTCTGCGAATTGTTTAAAAAATGCAGGTCGTTTTTATACATTTTAATTAAGAAAAGTTCGTTGACTTTTGTAAGGCGGTTATAATATAATTAGTATAAACAGAAGTTTGCCCGAGAGGAGGTGCAGGTACGCAGAATTTTTTTCACGCAGATACAAAAGGATATCGGAAAATGTGTACGAAAGCAAGCATAGCGATCGGTGCGGTGCTTGCCTTGCCTGCACTTCTCAGTCTTATGTCGCTGATACTTCAGACAAGAAACTGGCGCACCGAAGGCTTTGTTGCGGCAAGACTTGCCATACCGGTCGTTTGCGTTGCCGCGTGGCTTCTTCTCAGTCTTGTGATATTTCTTGTCTGTGAATCGAGAGCGCGGCATATAACCCGCAACACCTATTTTGAAATACAGAAAGACGCGGCTGTCTACAGTAGATACGGCGGTCGGATATTCAGCGATATCGGCGGCATCGAGCGTAAGCTTTGGGTGATACCCTATGACGGACTGAAACTTTCCATGAAAAATGGCAGACTGATATTTACGGGGAAGATAAGGTATTATGAGGGCGGCAGTGACAGACTCACTTACCGCATAAGGCAAGGAAAGCCTGAATTTGACAACTGGTGGCTGAATGACAACGGTTTTACAGAAGTGACAGCTGTCACTTTACCGCCGTGCTTTCCGAAGCAGAAAAAGATATTCGGATATTGCCGCATAGCGTTTCAGAGATATATGAGAAACAGCGAGAAGAAGCAGTTGGTGCAAAGTCGCCCCGCACATCGTCCGAAAATGATTTACAGGCAAAGGAAAAGAGGTACATATAGCGAACTGCCGACATTCGACAGAAAGTGGTAAACTGTACGTTGTTGTGCAGTCTGCCGAAAAAACACGGCTGTTGCACATTTAACGCCTATACTTTTATTAAATAAGTACAAAAATCAACAGTTTTTTCCTTTTAGCCTTGCAAAAAGGCTAAAAATGTTGTATAATATACGATTGAGTTGTTGGCATTAAAACAAAAAAATTGTTAAGATAACACCAAAGCTCATATTATTTTTATATAGCTGAAATTACTTTTCTATATATTGTAATTCCGTTAAAGGGGATATACAAAATACAGAATTCGTTAAACGCATTAACCGTCAGGAAAGACCTCAGTCTGAAAAGGAGGACATATGGCACTTTTCAACACAAACGCTTTTCGCATTACCGAGCAGGGACTCTCGGTGCTGTGGCAGAAGCAACAGATAATTTCACAGAACATAGCAAATCAGGATACGCCCGGCTACAACTGCAAGTATCTTGACTTTTACGCTGTTCTTAAAGACAGAATGGAAAACACGAGCGTTATCGGCGGTAAGGCGAAGGAGGGCTCGAAACAGGTAGAGCTTGCGACAAGAGTGTATGAGGACGATGATACGAACACCCAGCCGGACGGCAACAACGTAGATGTTGACTCGCAGTCGAACGAACTTGCTAAGGTACAGTTACATTATCAGGCACTCAAAAATCAGATGAACGGTGAGTTCACAAGATTGCGCTCTGCGATGAAGACAACGTAATTTAAGGCATACGCTTTAATATAATGGATTATATACAGTGAAACGGATTTCGACGCTTTTTTGAGATACAGAAAGGAGTTTTTTGCATGGCGTTTTTAAGCTCGCTTAATATAGCCGCATCGGGTATGGCTGCCGAAAGACTGCGTCTTGATGTAATATCGCAGAATGTTGCGAACGCAAAAACCACCAGAACAGAGGACGGAACACCTTACAAAAGACAGGTAGTGCTGTTCAGTGAAAACAAGGGCTTCAACTCGGTGCTTGAGGAAACGATAGCAAAGAGAAAAGAGAAGATCGCGGGCGGTGTTCCCGCAAATACGGTAACGGCGACCAAAAACAAAGGCGTACTCGTAACCGAGATAGTCGAGGACGAAACACCGCTTACACCGGTATATGATCCGACCCACCCCGATGCAGACGAGAACGGATATTACTATCTGCCGAACGTTGATGTGGCGGAGGAGCAGATGGACGCTATGGCGGCGACCCGCTCATATGAGGCTAACCTTGCGGTGCTCAACGCCGTAAAATCAATGGCGCAGACCGCTCTCAGCATAGGAAATAACTAAGACAACCGAAAGGATCTGATATAGATGTTTATAGTACCGCTTACAAGCAATATCACCCCAATGGAAGTAGCAGGTCAGAAAAAGCAGACCGGTGACAGCACAGAAGGCGATGCAACTTTTCTCGATATTTTTGAATCCCTTGTAAATAATGTCAAGGAAACCGATGCGCAGGTCCAGCAGGATTCTATAGATCTTATGCTAGGCGATGTAGATGACCTTGCGCAGATACAGGTAAATCTTGAAAAGGCGGCAACTGCCGTTGATCTTCTTGTCACAGTCAAGAACAAGGCTGTTGACGCATACAATGAGATTATGCGTATGACTGTTTAATCCGATTATCAGGGAAGGATACATATATAGATGAAGGACAAGCTTTCCGCATTCTGGAACGGTTTTAAAAACAAATGGAACTCGCTCGCGAAAAATCTGCGGATATTCATAATAACGGCAGTATCGGTAGTCGTAGTTGCCGCGATCGTACTTGCGATAGTACTTAACCAGAAAGGCTACACGGCTATTTATACGGGACTTGACAGCGAAGAGAGCTCGCAGGTCGTTTCCGCTATAAATGAGTTGGGGATAACAGATGTCAAGATGGGGACGGACGGCAGTATTTCTGTGCCAAGCGATCAGGCGGATAATGTAAGAATGCAGCTGAGTATTCAGGGTTATCCTAAGTCAACGTTCAACTTTGACGTATGGAACAACGGAATAGGTATATGGTCGACCGATACCGAAAAAAAGGTGCTCCAGATACAGCAGTTGCAGACGCACCTTATGAAGGCGATAAATACCATAAGCGCGGTCAAGAACTCATATGTTATAATAACAATGCCCGAGAACAACAACTATGTTATCTCGACAGACAGTGAAGACCCGAGAGTCAGCGTAAAGCTTGACCTGAAGAAGGACGCACAGCTTACAAGCGATCAGGTAGAGGGCATTTATGCATTGGTACTCAATTCCCTGCCGGGACTTGAGCGTGACAATATCTCGATACTTGATACGGACGGCAAGCTTCTGACAGGCGAAAATACAACGGTCGAAGAGGACGTACTGTATCAGTCAAGGCTGAACTTCCAGGAGCAGATGCAGAACCTGCTGAAAAGTCAGCTCAACGACACACTGAAAAAGCTGTACAAGGACTATACGATAAACGTAAACGTAACGCTGAATTACGATAATTCAAAGTCGGAATATACGATCTACACTCCGTCGATCGCCGAGGACGGCACATCGGGCGGTATGATAGAGAGCTCCACCAAGAATGAGGGCTGGGGCGGTATAGGTTCACTGTCGGGCGTGGTCGGCACTACAAGAAACAGCGATATTTCACCGAACTACCCTACCATCAAGGGTGACGGTGACAACGAATATTACTATCAGAACAGCATTACCGTAAAACGTCTTGTAAACACTGAGATAAGACAGCTCGAAAAGAACGGCTACTCGGTCGATAAGATAACTGCGGCTGTGACAGTCGATCAGGTGAATATGCTTGAGGCTGACAAGGAACAGCTCCGTCAGGTGATAGCATTCGCGATCGGCGCAGATGTAGCGAATGTAACGGTAGCTAATTATCCGTTCGTTATAAACGGCAGCAACGGCGCTAACGGTAACGGCAATACCATAAACAGAGGCGGAAACGTTGACTGGACGGTATATATTATAATTCTGCTGGGACTTCTTGTAGTGGCGCTTCTTATCGTAGCTATACTCACAAGCAATGCAAAGAAGAAAAAGCGGGCAAGAGCAAAAGCAAAAGCAATTGCCGCACAGGCAGCCGCGGCACAGGCGGCGCAGGAATCTGCGGCACTCAGCTTTGAGCCTCAGCCTCAGCCCGATGAAGAATTCAATATACAGCACCTTGACGATTATGACGATGAGTCAAAGAGTGCGGTACTCAAGAAAGAGATCAAGGAATTCTCACACACAAATCCCGATGTTGTTGCACAGCTCATACGTTCTATGATGAGAAGCGGCAACTGACAGCATTGACAATTTAAAGGAAGGGTATATATGGAGGCACTTACAAGCGCACAGAAAGCGGCGATAATCATAAGCTCTATCGGCACGGAGAATGCGTCCGAAGTATTCAAGCATTTCTCCGACGAAGAGGTCGAGCAGATAACGCTTGAAATAGCGAGAATGAACTACTATCCTATGGAAGTGATAGACAGTGTTCTCAATGAGTTTTACGAGCTTTGCCTTACCCAGAAGGTAATTTCCGAGGGCGGTGTGGAGTATGCGCGCGATGTGCTTGAAAAGGCGTTTGGACCGCAGACTGCACAGGCTCTGTTTGAAAAGATAACAAAGCAATTCCAGACAAAAGCGTTTGCGTTCGTACGCAAGGCGGACTATAAAAACCTGCTTGCCATGGTTCAGAACGAGCATCCGCAGACTATAGCGCTGATACTATCCTATGCAAGGAGCGATCAGGCATCTGCCATTTTAAGCGAACTGCCGAAGAAGACAAGGATAGATGTCGTTGAGCGTATGGCAAAGATGGACAGAGCATCGCCCGATGTCGTCAAGTCTATAGAGCGTACGCTTGAAAAGAAATTTGATAACCTTGTTACAGCCGACAGCACAGAGGTCGGAGGTATCGATTATGTAGCAGAGGTCATGAACAATGTCGACCGCGCTACAGAAAAGTATATATTTGATGAACTGACACTGAGAGATCCGAAGCTTGCGGACGATATACGTTCAAAGATGTTCGTATTCGAGGATATCGTTACACTCGACAATATGGCTATACAGGCATTTATCCCCGAGGTCGACTCAAAGGATCTTGCTGTTGCCATCAAGGGTTCGACACCCGAGGTTGCGGAGTGCATCTATGCAAATATGTCCACTCGTATGCGTGAAAGCGTACAGACAGACGTTGAGTATCTGCATAATGTCCGTATGCGTGATGTTGAAGAAGCTCAGCAGAGAATTGTATCTATCATACGCAGACTGGAAGATGAGGGAACGCTTGTTATCTCCAAGGGTGGCAAGGAAGATGAGATCATCGCATAAGACGAAAGCGAGGAATATATTTTGGCAGGCGTATTCAAGGCAGGAAGAGGTTATCACTACCCTGTTCAGCCGACAACCGATACTGTCGTAATCGACAATTCAATAAAGATTAAGCCTGTCGCGCCGCCGGACATCGCAGATGACACACAAGAGATCACTGAAACTGCGGAAAGTACCGAAAAGGTCGATGAAGCGGCATTACAGCGCAACCGGCTTATAGACGAAGAAATTGAAAAGGTAAAACAGCATTACCGTGCAGAGGGCGAAAAGGCGCTTGCCGATGCCCGTGAACGTGCACAGAAGATACTCTCCGATACAGAAAAGCAGGCGCAGGATTACGCTGCAAAGGCAAAGGAGCAGGCGGAGGCTATTTTTGAGAAGAGCAAGGCAGACGGCTTTGCAAAGGGTCACGAGGACGGCTATGCCGCAGGACTTGATAAATGCCGCGATATGCTTACAGAGCTTAAAAAGCTCAGCGAACAGATGGTAAGCGACAAGGCGGAGCTTTTCGACAGCTATGAGGTCGAGATATTCGATACGGTTATGGAGATAGTCAACCGCATAACGCTGAACTCTCTGGGTCAGAAGGATAAAGCGGTTGTCAGGAAGACTATCAAGGAAGCGGGTAAGAGCTTTCGCGGAAGCGAATATGTCAAGCTGACATTATCAAAGACCGATGTCAGCGAGGAAATGGCGGCGGATACCGACTATTTTAAAAAGCTGTTCACCAATGTAAAAAACGTAGAAGTCGAGGTGCTTAAAGATGCACCCGGCGGCACTGTTATTATAGATAACGGCAGTGAGATAACCGATGCGGGAATACAGACACAGCTCAAGATGATAGAAGAGCTCGGCAGAGGAAAGTACCGCAGAGCACCGTCAAGAAAAAAGGCTAAGGCACAGGAAGAGCAAACTGCCGAAGCCGTTCCGGACAGTGACGGAGCTGAACAGACAAGCGAATAATCACCCTTATTGAAAGGACTTTAGACATGGATCTCGGCGGATTTCTGACAGAACTCAGGACTACCGATACATATAAGTATCTGGGTAAAATTGAAAAGATAGTCGGAATGACGATTGAGGCAAGCGGCCCGCTTTGCAGCATAGGCGATGTATGTCGTATCTATACAAAGGATATGAAGTCGCATATCCCTGCCGAGGTGGTCGGTTTTAACGAGCACAAAGTGCTTCTTATGCCCTACACCGATCTTGAAGGTATAGGTCCGGGCAGTATAGTGGACAATACAGGCGATAAGCTGAATGTAAGGGTCGGCGATAAGCTTGTAGGAAGAATAATAGATGCACTGGGAAATCCGCTTGACGGCGGTGACCCTGTGGAATATACAGATGCAGTACCTATAGCGGGCATACCGGTAAACCCTCTCACCCGACCAAAGATACACGAGCCGATAGAGCTTGGCGTAAAGGCGATCGACGGGCTTCTTACAATGGGTAAGGGTCAGAGAATGGGTATCTTTGCGGGCTCAGGTGTCGGCAAATCAACGCTTATGGGTATGATCGCACGAAAGGTAAAGGCTGACCTCAATGTTATAGCGCTTGTAGGCGAGCGAGGCAGAGAGGTAAGAGAGTTTATAGAGAATGACCTCGGCGAAGAGGGAATGGCAAGGTCGGTCGTGGTAGTGGCCACGTCGGATCAGCCGGCAATGATGAGGAATAAGTGTCCGATGACGGCAACGGCAATAGCCGAGTACTTCTGCGCACAGGGCAAGGATGTACTGCTGATGATGGATAACCTGACGCGTTTTGCGATGGCACAGCGTGAGATAGGCTTATCTACAGGCGAGCCGCCCGTAGCAAGAGGCTACACCCCGTCTATATATGCCGCAATGCCGAAGCTGCTCGAAAGAGCCGGCAACTTTGAAAAAGGAAGTATCACGGGTATATATGCAGTGCTCGTTGAGGGCGATGACACGAACGAGCCTATATCCGATACCGTAAGAGGTATCATTGACGGACATATCGTTCTCAGTCGTAAGATAGCGGCGCAGAACCACTACCCTGCTATTGACATATTGCCGAGCATATCACGACTTATGTCGGTGATTGCCGATCCTGAGCACAAGAAAGCGGCAGGCAAGCTGAGAAACCTGCTGGCTTTATATAATAACAATGCCGACCTCATCTCGATCGGAGCTTACAAAAAGGGAACTAATCCCGCTCTGGATGAGGCGATAAAGAAGATAGACAAGATCAACAACTTCCTTATGCAGGGAATGTATGAATCGTTCTCGATGGAGGATACGATAAAGCTGCTCAAGGCGGCGGTGTCGTGAAAATCGTGATAACAGTGCGTTATGAAGAAGTTTAATTTTACGTTGCAGTCGCTGAAAAAGTACAATGATCAGATGCTCGACAGCGAGAAATCGATGCTCGGCAGACTGAGAGCGGAGCTTGCGGAAATGCAGGCGGAGCTTGACGCGAAGACCGCAGAATACGAGCTCAGCATAGACAAGCTCAATGAGCTTGTGCGGGGCGGGACAACGGCAATGCGGCTGTCACTGCATAAGAAGTATGTTTCCTCGCTACAGCAGGACATCTACCGCATAAAAGGACGTATGGCTCAAAAGCGCGATGAGGTAGAACAGCAATTACAGAGGGTAATTGACGCTACAAAGGAAGTGTCAAAGCTTGAAAAGCTGGAGGAAAAACAGCTTGAAGAGTACAGATATGCCGCTCAGAAGGAGCAGGAGCAGATCATTGAGGAGTTCGTGTCGAACGGCTCTTCAAATGGCAGTAAAACGGAGTAAATTGTTGACATATCGCTTGAAATGTGGTACAATACAAGGTGGAAAGCTGTGCAATTTACATAAAATTTAACGGTTTGATGCTGTTAAATATATAAAAGTTGTTGTAACGGATACATTCGTTACGATGATGAATAGCACTGAAAGGGGGTGAGATATGATGAATGCAACAGCAGTATTGCCGGCAGGTGCCGCTATGGCATTTGCGGGCAATGCCGCCACGATCTCAGATGCTGCAATTGCTGATAACAGTGCGCCCGGAGGCTTCTCGGAAATGCTGGGGGCTATGGTATCGGGCAGTCGGCAGAGTGCCGGAAAATCAGCAGATACACCAGCCACGGAAGGACAGACTGCAATGCCCGGCGAGATACTCAGCGGGCTTACAGAGCTTGAGCAAAGCGCAGAGGAACTGAAGCAGCTGTTGAAGACAGCGGAGCTTGCAGGATATATGCAGGCGGCAGTGGTACAGACGGCGAATGATGCTCCGGCAGCGGATAACGCAGAGTTTATGCGGGTATCTGTCGACAATGAGAGTATGCAGTCGGTGGTACAGACTGTGGTACAAAACGGTACAGATCGGACTGATGTTCGGCAGGTCGGCGGAAGCTTGGCGCAGATTTCACAGATAAGTGAAATTATGGAGGGCAAAGCTCCCGAAAGTGACTTTGTTGAAACCGCGCGAATGATATTTGCGGAAAATACAGATATCGGTAATGAAACAGTCGGTGTATCCGGAGGTGTTTCGAGCCGCGGAACAATTGATATCGGATATATCTCTGACGAAGGTATTCGGAACAGAGATATCGGTACGGCAACGGAAGAAACTGTAAGAAACGGTCATTTTACCGAAACCGATATAATGACTACAGCTTACCGACAGGTCGGTTCAGCAGGCGATGCAAGCACAGTGGCAGATCATACCGCTATCGGAAAATCCGAAGAAAATGCTGTCACGGGTGAGTCCGTATATATCGCGGATATGAGTAATCCGGGAGATGTCGCAGTTGAGAGCGAGCCGGAGGGTATTGCGGCAGTCGACAGGTACGGCAATGTCGCAGCGGACGGCAAAAGCAAGGCTGTGGATCTAAGCGCGGCGGGAAAAACCTACAACGCTGAAACAGATGCAGAACCTCAGAGGGATATCGTAAAGATGACTTTTGAGAAAACAGCCGGCAATGTAACGGGCGAAGCAAAGCAGGAAGCCGCAGCTCAAGCGGACAATATACCGAGAGTTGCTTATGCAAAGCGAAATATCGAGGTCAAAAGCGAAGAGCTTAAGGCGATAACCAAGGGAAACGAGGTTACAAAGTCGGACAGCGATCTTGACGCAGTGCAGAAGGTCACCGATAAGAATGCGGTAAGCGATATGAGTGCAAGAAGTGCGGATGTGTTTGCAAGAACCGAGAGTCGCTTTGACGATAACGGTCAGCCTACACAGACGGTAAGAGTGCCGATAAGCGATATGGCAAGCTTTGTAAGCGAACGCGCACCTAAGAGTACCGGCAGGAGCACACTTACAGTTGTGCTTACACCTGAAACGCTTGGCAAGATAACGGTCCGTATGGTGAACGAAAGCGGAAAGCTGACGGTCGAGATACTTACCGAAACTCAGGCGGCAAAGGAGCTTTTACAGGCGAAGTCCGAACAGCTGGCATATGCATTGAGAAATGACAATGTAGAGCTTACCTCGTACAAGGTAGAAACCTCGCAGACGGAATTATTCCAAAGAGATTTTGACGGCAGCAGCAAGAACCCTTACAGACAGCGGTCGAACGATCGAAAGAAAGACGACACGGACGATTTTGACAGTCTGTTGGGCGAGATACAGGCAATGGACTGATGTATTATCAGTCGGACTGACATGAAAGGATTACAGATGGCAGACATTTCAAGTCTTCAGAGTGTACAGTCAAATCACGAAAAGTACAAGGATCTTTTCAAAAATTCGGGCAAGAATGATACGATAAGCACGGATACGTTCTTCAACCTGCTCATGGCGGAAATGAGCAATCAGGATCCGCTTGAGCCTACATCAAATACCGAGTTCGTGTCGCAGATGGCACAGTTCACGGCATTACAGGCACAGCAGGATAATCTGAAGTACAGTATGTCGAACTATGCGGCAGGACTTGTGGGTAAAACGCTTACAATGAATGCACAGAGTGATGACGGAACGCTTTTATCGGGCGTATGCACCGGAGTGAACATCAGCGGAAGTGATGTAAAGGTAGTAGTTGACGGCAACCAGTACGACCTATCGGCGGTAAAGGCGATAAGCGATACGGTAAGCAAGGGTACGTTACATACAATGACCGAGGCACTGGGATATGTGGGCAAGGAAGTAACGGTAAAGGTGCTTGGCGACGACGGCAAATTCTATTACGCAAAGGGCAAGGTCGAGTCTGCGGAGATGCAGGACGGCGACGCGAAGATCGTGATTGACAATTATCTCTACTCCATTGACGAGATAGTACACGTCAGCGAGGGTACGGGAAGTACGGCTGACAACAAAACAGGTGCTCCGGCAAGCAATGCGGAGGGCAACAGATAATAAAAGGCGGCAGTGTTATGTTGATAAATGAACTGAAACTGCGAAATCTACAGATTTCGACAGGCAACGTCAACACCGCAAAAGCAGGGAATGCTGAAAAGGCCGCACAGCAGTCGGGAGAAACATTTGCAGAGGCTTTACAAAGTGAGCTTGATGCGAGGAACTCGGCGGTAGGCTTTTCAAAACACGCAATGAAGCGTATAGAAAGCAGAAATATCGAGATACTTGACTCGGATATGCTGCAAAGACTTAACGACGGCATTGAGATAGCCGCGGAAAAGGGCAGCAACGAAACACTTGTACTCGTTGACAGGACTGCTTTTGTGGTAAGTGTGAAAAACCGTACGGTTATCACAACTATGTCACAGGAAGATTTAAAAGGAAATATTTTTACGAACATCGACTCGACCGTAATTATGTAATACCGGACCGAAAGGAAGTATTCCTTACCCCGAATGACAGACGGGTAAGAACGGTCGGCACGATGGAGAAAGGAACAGATCATGGTTAGATCATTATTCTCGGGCGTGTCAGGATTAAAGACACATCAGCAGAAGATGGACGTTATCGGTAACAACATCGCAAACGTAAATACAACAGGCTTCAAGACAAGCGTAACGACCTTCCAGGAGGTATATTACCAGACAAAGAAGAACGGCTCGGCAGGCTCTAACCTCCAGGGTGGTGTAAACCCCTCTCAGGTAGGTTACGGTACCAAGCTCGGCGCTATCGGTCAGGTAATGGGACAGTCGGGCTTTACATATTCCGACAGTGTTTATGACTGCGCTTTATCGGGCGACGGCTTCTTCCAGGTCATGGACGAAGCGGGCAACATCTTCTATTCCAGAGCAGGCGTATTCAGCGTCGATAACGCAGGAAACCTTGTTGACTCAAACGGTAATATGGTGCTCGGCGTAAGCGGCGATGCCACAGGCGTTGACGCATCTTCAAACAGAATTACATTTGTAGTTCCCGAAGTTCTCGACAATGAGGCAAACTACTCAAAGACGATCACATACAAGGGCGGTACATATCCTCTTACCGTATCTGCCGACACGGCGACTCCGGACGGAAATATCTCGATCGGATTTACGACAGCCGACAGCGATTACGCTTATATGAGCGGCAACAAGCTTGTTGTACAGCTGAACGAAAAGAACGATTATACAAACCTTAACGATCTTGAGGATGCTGTGACCCGTGCGTGTGAAAACGGCGGTGTAAGCATTGAGGGCGTACTTCCGCTCCACTTTGAGCTTGATACGGTTCCTTCTGCGGCAGACATTCCCGCAACGACAGCTACCAACACAATGAAGCTGGACGACGGAACGACAAAGGCTTCGCTCACATTCACTACGGTAAATCCGGGTGAATATGCAAACAACTACACGATCAATTTAAGATATTCAAAGAATGCCGCAGAAACTACGGCAAAGTGGTCGGACAACGGTCTTACGATAAGTGTTCGTCCCGGCGCAACAGTAGCTGACATTCAGGCAGCTATAGACAAGGCTGCAGGCGGCAACGAAAAATATCAGATGAAAGTTACGAGTGCCGACTGGGACGCAGGCAACGGTGCACTTGAAACACTGCTAGCAACTGACGGCAAGGTTGGTCTTGCGGGCGGCTCAAACAATTTCTTCTCTGATATGGTCGACCTTCTGGGCAACATCAAGCTGACAGACGGACGTGTTGCGGCTACTCAGACGGTAAAGGATCTGGACAGCGTATATATCAATGAGGATGGCACTATCTACGGTGTACACAACGTACACGGCATCATAATGCTCGGCAGAATCGATATCGTTACATTTGACAACCCCAACGGTCTTGAGCAGGTCGGCAGCTCCTACTGGAGAGAAACACTTTCATCGGGCGAGCCCCAGGTAAACATAGCCGGAGAAAACGGTTCTGCTTCTGTAGTATCAGGTGCGCTCGAAATGTCGAACGTTGACTTATCACAGGAATTTTCCGATATGATCATCACGCAGAGAGGCTTCCAGGCTAACTCAAGAATAATCACCACTTCGGACACAATGCTCGAAGAAATAGTAAACCTCAAGCGCTAACGGCGGCGTTGCCCTAATGAATAATGAATGATGAATAATGAATAATTGTTGTGCGCCTGCGGCGATTATTAAAAAGGCGTGGGTGTGAGCAATGACAAGCTCGTTATTCTGATTATTTGCGATTAGCGTAAACTCAGTTATCATAGAGGTGGAGTTGCCTTGATGAATAATGAATGATGAATAATGAATAATTGTTGTGCGCCTGCGGCGATTATTAAAAAGGCGTGGGTGTGAGCAATGACAAGCTCGTTATTCTGATTATTTGCGATTAGCGTAAACTCAGTTATCATAGAGGTGGAGTTGCCTTGATGAATAATGAATGATGAATAATGAATAATTGTTGTGCGCCTGCGGCTGTTATTAAAAAGGCGTGGGTGTAGGGCAGTTGCAAGTTCGTTGTTCTGAAAGTTTGCGATTGACGTAACCTCGGTTTAGCAGAAATTGCAGGGTTCTGTGATTTAAATTCAAGGTTATAAGGGCAGGCGGAGCGTCAGCTCCGCCGTGATGCCCGTTATATTATGCAAAGCGGCTGTTACCGCCGTGTGTAAGCTGTCGGCGTGACAGACAGCCGGTATCAATGAAAAAGCGAAAGCAGTCTGCAAAGGAAGGAAATGTATGATAATACTTACAAAGCTCAACGGGGAAAAGTTTATGCTTAATCCCGACTTTATTGAAATAGTAACGGAAAATCCCGACACGGTAATTACCACGAGTACGGGTCATTCATACATAGTTGAGCAGTCGATGAATGAGATACTTTCTCTCATCAAGGAATACAGACAATCGTTAAGACGTCAGCGTCCCGAGAGAGGGATATAAATTATGAATATTACAGCCATCGGCTGTGCTATATAAACCCTTACAGGAGGAAATTGTTTTGAATATCACGATCATCATAGGTTGGGTAGTATCATTCGGTCTGGTTACATTCGGTATATACAACGGCGGTCAGCTTGACTGGTTCATAGATGTTCCGTCACTTGCTATCACTGTCGGCGGTACTATAGGCTGTCTTTTCGCCTCGTTCCCGATCTCATACCTTAAAAATCTGCCGAAGTACTTAAAGCTCGCTTTGTTCCCCAAAAAGTTCAATCCGCAAATCTACATAGACCAGATAGTTGAATTTGCAAAGATTGCAAGAACAAAGGGACTTATCTCGCTTGAAGACAGCGCAAACAAGTGTAACGATCCGTTCTTAAAAGAAAGTCTTATGCTGATCGTTGATGCGAACGACCTCGACAAGGTAAGAGGTATGCTTGACGATGCGATCGATTTTATGTGCGAACGTCATGAAAGAGGACGACTTTTCTTTGAAAAGGGTATGTCGGTATTCCCCGCATTCGGAATGCTCGGTACTCTTGTCGGACTTGTAAATATGCTTAAAGGTATGGGCGCGGACTCAAGCAACCTGTCAAGCGGTATGGCGGTAGCACTTATCACAACATTCTACGGTTCGTTGTTTTCAAACATACTGTTTGCGCCTATAGCGTCATCGCTGAAAAACAGCCATGAGCAGGAGCTTTTATGTATGCAGATAATCGAAGAGGGCGTTCTGTCGATAGCGGCAGGCTCTAACCCCAGACTTATTCAGGAAAAGCTTGAATTTATGCTTGCTCAGACTGACGTAAAAAAGAAAGGCAAATAAACAACGGCTAAAGAACAGTGCCGAACCGGCGCGAGCTGTTGCTCAGAGCGCAGACCGAGATACACTGTTATAAAGTCGGCAGAGCATTTTGACGCGGTCGCGGATAAAGGTTCGCCTGAAAACGACCGTATCCGGTGCAAAACGAAGAAATTAAGTGTTGAAATAGTCACTTAAATATGTTAAAATATATGGGTTAAGCGTCATAAAGAAAGGCGGTGGAGAAAATGGCAAAGAGAAGAAGCGGAGGCGGCGAGGAAGAAAAGGGCAACTGGCTTGATACATACGCCGATATGGTTACACTACTGCTGTGCTTTTTCGTATTGCTGTACTCCGCATCATCGGTAGACGAAACAAAGTGGCAATACATATATCAGTCCTTTACGTCAAGCGGCACTTATGTAAATCCGTTTGTAATGGACGAACAGCCTAAGAATAATGCCGCAGATACCAACGGCAACGCCGAATCTCCCCCGAACACGCAAAACGGCGGTACTACAAGTGAAGAAACAGAGGGTCTGCCCTCCGACTTCAACCAGCTTTACAGCTTTTTAAAGACAACTACGGAAAAGAACGATCTGGGTCAGTATGTTTACATTGAGCAGACACCGACAAGGATCTTTATCCGATTCAATAATACGATAATGTTTGACGGCAACAGCGCAGTACTGAAAGAAGAGGGCAAGCAGGTGCTCAACAAGTTTATGCCGGGCATAAAGGCTGTGAACAAGTATATAAAGTCCTGCGAAGTATCAGGTCATACTGCCAAGGCGGTATCCGAGGTGAACGACTGGGATCTTTCGGCGGCAAGAGCGTCCAGCGTTGTAAAGTATATGGACTATAACCGCTGTGTTGACAGCGAAAAGTTTACTGTAGAAGGAAAAGCGTGCTATACGCCTATAGCGGATAATACGACCGCAGAAGGCAGAGCGGCAAACCGACGTGTCGAAATAATGATCGTAAGGGCACAGCTCGATACGACATCTCAGGCTGTCATTGATGATATATTGAAGTATGAATACAGGCTGAACGGCGCAAATACCGATCCGTATGAGCGCAACGACGGTAACAGCTCAGATGTCAACAGCGATGTTGTAAATGAGATAATCGACAATATGGAAAGCAGATACGACGGCAACTCAGGCGAAGGCAACTCAAGCGTCAACGAGGCAGGTCCGAAGTACGAGCCGTCATACACAGGTATCCCTACAGATATATTGACATCTGCACCGGCAGAAACATCAGAAGAATAACCGAGAAAGGAGGGCGATTTTTTGGCTGACACCCTCACACAAGAACAGATAGACGCTATGCTGTCGAGCGTGATGGCGGGCGACTCTGTTCCGCTTGATACGCACGAAGACAAGGACGAGATCAAAGAGTATGATTTCCGTACGCCTAAGAAGTTTACGAAGGAACAGATAAAGATACTCGAAAGAATATTTGAAAATTACTCCAGACATCTTTCTTCGTACATAACCGGACTGCTGAGATTGTATTGTAAGGTTTCGCTTGCAAGCATAGAAGAGCAGAAATATTTTGAGTTCAGCAACGCCCTGCCCGATTATACGATAATGGGCATAGTTGACCTCGGCATAGAAGATGATGACATTGAGGAAAGCAATGCGGTATTGCAGCTTTCAAACTCGCTCACCTTTACTATGATAGACCGAATGCTCGGCGGCAAGGGCACATACGAAGATGCCGACCGTGACTTTACAGAAATAGAGATAAACGTAATGCGAGGCATTGTCGAGCGCTTTACCTCGCTTATGACAGAGGCGTGGGACGGCTATGTCGAAACAAAACCGAAGCTGGAATCAATAGAAACAAACTCGCGTGTTATCTCCGCCGCAGACGCTGACGAAACAATGATAATCGTTGCTATGGAAGTAACCATAAACGATTCAAAATCCGTAGTATCGTTCTGTATGTCCGCTATTACTATGGATCAGATAATGAAGAAATTTTCGGCCAAGTTCAGCTCGGGAAAAAGAGCGGGCAGTCCGACAAAGGAAACGGAGCGCAAGGAAAACCTTATGTCTACCCTTTCTCAGTCGGAGCTTACCGTTACTGCGGTGCTTGACGACACAATGCTGACGCTCCGTGATGTATTGAATTTACAGATAAACGACATAATTCCGCTGAATAAACCGATAACGGAAAACCTGGAGCTGAAGGTGGGAAGCACCTGTTGGTTTGACGGAAAACTCGGTACGCTGAACGGAAAAAAAGCGTTCAGGATCGATAATATACTAAAGAATTGAGGTAAGGCAAATGGGAAAACTGACCACTCTGTCGGAGATGCAGCTTGACGCTATAGGCGAGATAATGAATATCAGTATGGGAAGTGCGGCAACTGCCGTATCCGAGCTGCTCAACGCAAAAGTGTGGATCACTACGCCGAAGGTAAGCGTTGTGGAGGCTTCACGGCTGAATTACGACCGCTTAGAGCCGGCTATATGTGTAAAAATCGAATATATCAAGGGTCTTTCGGGCTCTAATCTGATGATATTAAAGGAGGACGATGTGCAGCTGATACTTAATCAGCTGATGGGTAAGCCGCCTGTTATATCACCGGACTTTGAGTTTGACGAGCTTAATATAAGTGCGGTAAGCGAGGTTATGAACCAGATGATGGGCGCATCATCAACGGCTCTGTCTGACTTTCTCGGAATGAGCATTGATATTTCAACGCCGACACCGTATATCCTCAGCGAGATAAACATAGCAGACCTTCAGAACTATGAGCAGACCGATATGGTTGCCGCTATCAATTTTGACCTTACCATTGACGGCGTTATAAAATCGGAATTTATATCGGTACTTGATATAAATCTTGCGGCAACGCTTGCAGACAGGGTTCTCGGAGGTGCAGCTTCGGCAGAGGCTCCCGTACCCGAGCCGCAAACGACTCCCGCGCCGACACCGGCGCCTTCTCCGGTCGAGCAGGTCGCTCCTGCACCGTCACCGATACCGCAGGCAATGCCTGCTCAACAGCCGGTACAGCCGACAGCACCTATGCCGACTCCGCAACCGATGCCGGATATGTATGCGCAACAAGGTTATTACGGTTATCCCGGTCAGCCTAATCCCGCTATGTATGCTCAGCCGGTACAGCCTATGATGCAGCCGCAGCCTGCGGTTAACTACCGCAATGCACAGCTTGCACAGTTTGAGAATTTTGAAGCTCCGCTCGGTACTGAGCAGAAGGAAAATTTACAGCTCCTTATGGACGTACCGCTTCAGATATCCGTTGAGATAGGTTCAACGAGGAAAAAGATCAAGGATATACTTGAGTTTTCTCAGGGCACTATAATTGAGCTTGAGCGGCAGGCAGGCGCACCCGTTGACGTTATGGTAAACGGCAACCTTATAGCAAGGGGCGACGTTGTTGTTATAGACGATAACTTTGCGGTAAGAATAACGGAAATAGTAAAATCGAAATTTATGGACAGCCTCGGTAAAGGCGAATAACATATAATAAAACAGGGATACGAAAGGAAACCTTACACTTATGGATAAGAAGATATTACTGGTAGACGATGCGGCATTCATGCGTATGCTTATCCGCAACACACTGACAACAAACGGCTACACAAACATTCTTGAAGCGGCTGACGGCGAGATTGCCGTATCTACATATGCCGCCGAGAAGCCCGACCTTGTTATTATGGACATAACAATGCCCAACAAGACCGGTATCGAGGCGCTCAAGGAGATCAAGGCTATGGACGCGGGCGCTAAGGTCGTAATGTGCAGTGCTATGGGTCAGGAAGCTATGGTAGTTGAAGCTATCAAGCTCGGCGCTCTGGACTTTATCGTAAAGCCGTTCAAGGCTGAGAGAATACTCCAGACGGTTAAGAAGATACTTGACTGATGCCTCCGGTTGTTCAGCTTGTATGTGCGCTTGTCGGCGTAATTGCGCTGATATTTTTGTTCTTCTGGGTACTGAGGAAGGTAAACAAAGGGATACTTACAACAGGCGGGAAACGGCTCAAGATCCTTGACCGCGCAACGCTCGGCGGCGAAAAATCGATAGTTGTCGTAAGCGTGGCGGGAAAGTGTATGGTGCTCGGAGTTACCGCCGGCAGGATAGACAAGATAGAGGATCTTTCACTCACCGAGGAGGAGTATCTGTCACAGCTCTATCCCGAGGGCGAGGCACAGCAGGACGGCTTTTTTGCGGCGTTCAGCGATGCACTTGCCAAGAATATAAAAAATATGCGCGGAAAGAAAAGCAACGGCGGTGAAAGTGCCGATGTGGAGAGCTTTCCGGGTGTTCATAAAACCGATGACAACGAGAATAACGATAACGAAAATTCTGATGAGAGGAACACGGTGTCGAAATGACAAAAGCTTTTGGTCTTGCACTTAAAAAAATGTTTATCGACAACAAGCGGATATTTATCCGCTTTATCGTGTCTTTAACGGTATGTGTTGCGCTTATCGGGGTGCTTTGCAGTGTTACGGCATTTGCGACAGACAATAACGCCGCGGGTAATGCGGCGGCATCAGCCGTGACATCGGGCAACGCATCTGCCGCTTCGTCAGGCGGTACGGAGTCGGCCGGCTCTTCGGTAATGAAGGATCTTATCGGTGTTGACGGTTCGCAGTCGCTTGAAGTCATACTGCTTGTAACGGTGCTGTCGCTTGCGCCGTCGCTTCTCGTGATGATGACATCGTTTGCGAGGATAATAATCTGCTTCAGCTTTTTAAGAACGGCAATGCAGACACAGTCCACGCCGCCTAATATGGTGCTTACGGGACTGTCGCTGTTTCTGACGATATTCATAATGTGGCCTGTTTTCTCCGAGATAAACGAAACGGCATATCAGCCGTATGCGGCGGGTGAAATAACGATGGAACAGGCTATGGACGCGGCGGGAAAGCCGCTCAAGACCTTTATGCTAAAGCAGACATCGAATGATGATATGAAGTTCTTTCTTGACCTCAAGGGTCAGAGCATGAGCGACATTACCGATGGTGCGACAGATAACATAACACTTGAAAACTACAGCGAGAAGCTGGGCTTTGAAACAGTCATTCCCGCTTTTATAGTAAGCGAGCTGAAACGTGCGTTCCAGATGGGCTTTCTGATATTCATACCGTTCCTTGTAATTGACCTTGTTGTATCGTCAACGCTTATGGCAATGGGTATGATGATGCTTCCGCCCGCTATGATATCGCTGCCGTTCAAGATAATACTTTTCGTATTGGTTGACGGCTGGCAGCTGATGGTAGGAACGATCGTAAACTCGTATAATTTGTAGCTTAATGATCCTGGAAGGGAGGGCTTGATTTGACACAGGATATAGCAATGGAGGTCTTTACCGCCGCACTTGTTCTTGCGCTTAAATTGGGACTCCCTGTTTTGATAGCCGCAGTTGTGATAGGACTTATAATAGCGATATTACAGGCGGCAACGCAGGTGCACGAGCAGACGCTCTCGTTTGCACCTAAGGCTATAGTGGTAGCGATAGTGCTGCTCCTTTTCGGTCCGTGGATGATGAACAGCTGTATAGAGTTTTTCAACTATATATTTGAGCTTATGACAACGGTCGGTGTAACATGACGCTGAGTGACGTATGGGATATGATAATGAATAACTTTCTCGGCTTTCTGCTGATAATGTGCAGGGTATCGGGAATATTCAGCTTCAATCCGATTTTCAACCGTTCAAATTTTCCTGTAAGACTGAGAGCGGGCACGACGATAGCACTCGCCGTGCTTTTTGCCGCCTCTATGGGAGATATCCGATATGAGCCGACAGGCATATTTATGATGCTGTTTGATATGTTTAAGGAAATAGGGCTGGGACTGATACTCGGCTTTATGGTAAACCTTATACTTACAGTAACTATCTCCGCGGGTGAGCTTATCGACTATCAGACGGGTCTTTCGATGGCAAGGGCTATGGACCCTGCAACGGGAGTGTCCATGCCGCTGTTTGCGAATGTTTATTACTATATGTTCATTCTGTATTTCTTTTTAACGAATGGGCACTTATCTTATATAAAGCTGTTTCATATATCGTATGAAACGCTGCCGATAGGCTTTTCGGGATTTACGGCGGACGTGCCGTTGGCGCTTGTAACGTATTTTTCAACGGTGCTTACGCTTGCAGTAAAGCTTGCCGCACCGATAATCGCTATCGAGTTTATCACCGAAATATGTCTTGGTGTATTGATGAAAGCAGTACCGACGATACACATATTTGCGCTGAACATACAGCTCAAGGTACTTATCGGTCTTGCGGCGGTGCTTATAATGGCACAGCCTATGTCGGACTTCATCGAAAAGCTGATGGGTTATATGTGGCAGAACCTTTACGGGCTGCTCGGTATGATGGGCGCTTAAGGAGGGCAAATGGCAGGCGAAGAAAAAACCGAAAAAGCCACCCCGAAAAAGCGTAAGGATACCAGAAAAAAAGGCGAGGCACTGCAAAGCAAGGAAGTTGCGGTCGCGGTTTTCGTGGTGGGAATATTCGCATTTCTTGCGATATTCGGAAACTATATGTTTCAGATGCTGTTAAACTTTATGGAGCAGTCGATGTCATCTATAGACAAGACGGGCAATACCGTGGAGTTTGCGATGAGCGTATTCTGGAAGGTGGCTATAATCTGCATATGTACTGTAGGTCCTATTCTGGCGGTGGGAGTTGTGCTCAGTGTACTGCCTGTAATCGTCCAGACAAAGGGACTGTTCAGTATGGAGGCGATGAAGCCGAAATTCAGCAGGTTAAATCCGTTTACGGGTATCAAGCGGTTGTTTTCGATGCAGGCGCTTGTGGGACTTGTAAAGGGACTTATAGAAATAATAGTTGTAGTCGCTATCCTGTACTTTCAGGTAATGGACAGGATAAGCGAGTTCAAGAAGCTGATAGATACCGATGTCATAAAGATAGTTGCGTATATCAGTGAAACGGCGATGAGCATGATCGTCACGATATTCGTAATGCTTGTGTTCGTGGCGGCGGCGGACTATGTCTTTCAGTGGTGGTCGTTTGAGAAAAAGCTCAAGATGTCAAAGCAGGAAGTAAAAGACGAGTATAAGCAGCTCGAAGGTGACCCGCAGATAAAGGGTAAGATAAAGCGTAAACAGCAGGAAATGGCACAGCAACGTATGATGCAGGAAGTGCCGTCCGCAGATGTGGTCGTGCGTAACCCTACTCACTATGCGGTAGCGCTGAAATACGACAGGAAGGTAGCTTACAAAGCGCCTGTTGTTGTGGCAAAGGGTACTGACGCACTGGCGCTGAGGATAGTCGCGGTGGCGCAGGAGCATAATGTATATATTACCGAGAACCGCCCGCTCGCAAGAGGACTTTATGAGGCGGTGGACATCGGACAGGAAATTCCGAGAGAGTTTTACACGGCGGTGGCTGAGGTGCTGGCGATGGTTTATGAAGAGCAACATCGGCGGCTGTGAGCCGTTGCAAATTCCGCCTTTGGAAATGTTGCGATTTGGCGACAGATGGCGAAACGGCGGGGTTTAACGATTGTGCTGATGTTCCTGGCGAGAGACAGTGCGAGCTTTGCAACGATATTGCAGACAGCTGGGACAGTTCAAGCGATCCCTCAGTCTTGACGGCAGAAAAAGTAAGTGCTATTTGAAGGTTTGACTTATCTCATTAAGCGGTAATTTTCATGGATTTGTGCCTTGCCGCAAGCCAGCTCCCTTTAGCAAGGGAGCCAAGGTTAGTGTTAGTGCAAATTTTGCATGGATCGATCATAAATAATTATAAAAACGGACAAATTGAAGTCCGGGACAGAGAAAGAAAAAGAAAGGAGCGGTACGAATGGTTAAAAAGATGATGACGAATGTTTTTGCGGTATTCGTTATTTTTGTCGTACTTGCGATCATCATTCCTCTGCCGACTCCGATACTGGATTTTCTTCTGATAATAAATATAGGACTATCTCTTGTCATACTCCTTATGACAATGTACATAAAAAAGGCGCTCGAATTTTCGATATTCCCGACTATACTTCTTCTGACAACGGTTTTCCGACTGTCGCTGAACGTATCTACCACACGAGGAATACTTTCAAACGGTTACGCGGGCGAGGTCGTAAAGACCTTCGGTGAATTCGTAATGGGCGGTGACGCTATTGTCGGATTTATCATATTCGTAATCATTGTAATAGTAAACTTCTTAGTTATCACCAAGGGTTCGGAACGTGTGTCGGAAGTTGCCGCAAGATTTACCCTGGACGCTATGCCCGGTAAACAGATGGCTATTGACGCTGACCTGAATACAGGTGCAATAACCGATGAGGAGGCAAAGATACGCCGTGCGGAGGTACAGCGTGAAAGCGACTTCTTCGGCGCTATGGACGGTGCTACCAAGTTTGTAAAGGGCGACGCGATAATTTCGATAATTACGGCGCTTATAAACCTTATCGGCGGCGCGGTGCTCGGAATGATGCACGGACAGGATATAAACACTGTGCTTTCTACCTACTCGCTGGCAACTGTCGGTGACGGTCTTTGCTCGCAGATCCCTGCACTTATGATATCTGTTGCAACAGGTATGGTCGTTACCCGTGCGGCAAGCACGGACAGTTTCAACGCGGATATCAAGCGTCAGTTTACCGCACAGCCTAATGTTATGATGATCGCCGGCATTGTCATTGCCGCCCTTATGGTTATCCCGGGCTTCCCGAAGCTGATACTTCTCGGCGTTGGCGCGGCACTGTTTATATTCGGTCTGAGATTATCAAAATCCAAGGCGAAGAAAGAGGCAGCTCTAGCCGCTCAGGCTGAACGTGAAAGCATGGCAAAAATGCAGGATCAGCCGACCTCGGACAACGACTATTACAGGGATATCGACAACGTATTCAAGCTTCTGAATGTAGAGCAGATAGAGATGGAGTTCGGCTACAGCCTGCTCCACCTTGTTGACGAAAAGAGCGGCGGTCACTTCATTGACCGTGTGGTAATGTTCCGTAAGCAGTTTGCGATGGATATGGGTATGGTAATACCGTCTGTAAGAATGACGGACAACCCCGAGATAAACCCCAACCAGTATGTTATCAAGATAAAGGGCGAAGAGGTAGCAAGAGGAGAGATCCTTTCAGACCACTACTTAGCGCTTGACAACGGCGATGTTGTAAACCCTGTTGACGGCATAGACACTGTTGAGCCTGCGTTCGGCATTCCCGCAAAGTGGATAAGCGCAGACAAGAAGGTAATGGCGGACGTTGCGGGCTATACGCTTATAGACCCCGTGTCCGTAATGATAACTCATCTGTCAGAGGTCATAAAGCAGCATTGCAGTGAGCTTTTGTCGCGTCAGGACGTAAAGACGATGGTAGACAACATAAAGCAGACCAACCCCACGCTTATCGACGACCTTATACCCGGTACTATTTCGCTCGGTTATCTCGAAAAGGTGCTTTGCCTGCTGCTGCGTGAGGGCGTACCGATAAGGGATATGGAAACGATACTCGAAACGCTTGGCGACCACGCGGGTGCGCTTAAGGATATCGATATTGTAACAGAGTATGTAAGACAGGCGCTCAAGCGTACCATAACAAGACGTTTTGCCGAGGCGAACTCGCTGAGAGTTATTACGGTCGACCCGAAGGTGGAGGATACTATTGTCGCAAGCGTAAAGAAATCGGACGCAGGAAGCTATCTTGCGATGGATCCCGATCTGATACAGAAAATCGTCAACATAACAAGCGGAGAGATAGACAAGGTAAAGGACGTAATACCGAACGTTATCATACTTACCTCTCCGATAGTAAGAATATACTTCAAGAAACTGATAGATCAGTTCATACCGAATATAACGGTGCTGTCCTACAGCGAGATAGACAATACGGCACAGATACAGGCTATAGGCAATATAGCGATGTAGCGCCGCATTGTCCGGAATATCAGGAAAGGAGTGTTCTATGGCGGTATCGGTACAGAACAAGGAGCGGCTTCCCGAGCTCCTCGAAAAGTACAGGATCACAGGCGACATAAATGTCAGGAACGAGATAGTGCTGATGTATATGGATCTTGTCAGGATAATTGCGGTATCTATGCATAATATCTATGCGGGATATGCCGATAGCGACGATATCATAAACGAAGGCGTTATAGCGCTTATGGCGGCTATAGACGGCTTTGATCCCGATAAGAACGTGAAGTTCGAGACCTATGCCGGCATAAGGATAAAGGGCGCGGTCATCGATTATATGAGAAAGCTCGACAGAGTGCCGAGAACGCTCCGCAAGCTGTCAAAGCAGCTGGACGATAACTTTGCAAGGCTGAACTCAGAGCTTTGCAGAGCGCCGACAGATGAGGAGCTTGCGCAAAGTATGAATATGACTGCCGCACAGCTGTCAAAGCTTATGGCAAATACGGCGGGAATGATAACGCTGTCGTTTGAGGAGCTTTTATACGAGGACAATCTTGATAAAAATATGTCGGCAACCAGTGAAACTGCCGATTCAAAAATATATGAGCGTGAGAAAAAACAGGTGATAGCAGATGCGGTCGCCGCTCTTCCCGAAAAGGAAAAGCAGGTAGTCACGATGTACTATTACGAGAAGCTGAAATACTCGGAAATAGCTAAGGTCATGGGTATTACGCAGTCGAGAGTGTGCCAGATACACTCAAAGGCTATGCTGACGCTCAAAAACAAGCTGGAAAGCTATATAAACAGCTGAAAAGCTTGCATATTTATGTGAAAACTGATATTATATAATCAAGGGGCGGAGCACTTCTCTGCTTTGCCCGATAATACGGATACACCGATTTGAGAAAGGAGGTGAAAAAACTTGCAGAGAGCATTTTACAATCTGGCGCAGTCAATGATAAACCATCAGAGGTCGCTGGACGCTATCTCGAACAATCTGACTAACATAAACACATCGGGATATAAAAAGGACGAGATAAGGACCAACACGTTCCAGGAGGAGCTTATACTTGTCAGCAACCGCAGAAAGACAAGCGGCAAGTTCGTACAGACCTATGTCGATACGAGCAAGACAAACCTTGAACAGAGCAGCTTTGAATTTACCGAGAGTCCGTTTGATATAGGTATTCAGGGTAATGTATACTTCAATATACAGGATACAAGCGGAAATGTATATCAGACAAGGAACGGTCAGTTTGAGCTTGACGGAGAGGGTTATCTGTGTCTTAACGACAGCGGACGTGTATTAGGTCAGAACGGCGAGATCCATATCGGAAACGATGATTTCATAGTTGACAACGAGGGTAATATCTTAAACGAGAACGGGCAGGTGATCGAAAAGCTGAGGCTCAGCTACATACCCGAAAACGCAGATGTTACAAAGGTCGGAAACGATTTATTCTCGTATGACGGAGATATGACAATTCCCACAGGTGAGAAGTATGACGTTATCCAGGGCTGTTTTGAAAAGTCAAACGTTGACGCTAACAAGGAGATCACTTCTCTTATGGAAACGCAGAGATTATTTGAGGCGAGCAGTGCTGTACTGAAGTATATGGATACGATAAACGGCAGAGCGGCAAGCGAGATCATCAAACTGTAAAATGACTGAATGTGAGGATACGTTATGAACATAGCATTCTACACGGGTAAAACGGGACTTATCGCACAGCAGGAAGGACTTAACGTTTACTCGAACAACATCGCGAACGTGAACACGGTGGGCTTCAAGGCATCGCGCCCGAGCTTTGCGGACTGTATCTATACGGTGCAGAGAAACACAGAGCCGGACTGGCAGACAGGTCACGGTGAGTATGTGCACAGCACACAGCTTATGTACAGCCAGGGTGTGTTTACATATACCGATAACGAGCTTGATTTTGCGATACCGACGGAAGAGGGCTTCTTTGCGGTAATGGATAAGTACGGCGATGTAAACTACACAAGAGCGGGCGACTTTCAGATGTCGCAGATAGGCGACCACTGGGAGCTTGTGAGCGCTAACGGCGAATTTGTGCTTGACTATGAGGGAAACCACATTACAGTTCCTTTTATAGAGGGTACGAGCAAGCCCGATTATGACGCGCTTTCGGAAATGATAGGTGTGTACACATTCGACAACAACTTTGGACTCGAGCTTCTGGGCAGCAACAAGATGGCTGCTACCGAGAGGTCGGGAGAGGCGGTTGCCGACAGGAGTATCGACAAGATAAGAATGGCACTCGAACGCAGCAATACGGATATTGCAGGCGATATGGTACGCATTATCGAAACACAGCGCTCTTATCAGATGAGCGCAAGAGTTGTACAGACAGCAGATGAGCTGGAGCGTATAACCAACAACCTCAGGCAGTAAAGCCGGGGGATATCATCTTATGATGTATTTTGATCGTACTGCCGGGAGCTTACCCGGCAGATACGGTTATTTAAAAACAAACAGTTAATAATTTCAGAGGTCTATTATGATAAACAGTTACGACGATTTAAGCCCGGTACAGCTTGATGTGCTCAAAGAAATAGGAAATATCGGCTCGGGAAATGCCGCAACGGCACTGTCACAGCTCCTTAACAGGTGTATTGATATGCAGGTGCCGCAGGTAAGGCTTATGGACGTGGCTGACGCGATAGAGTCTCTCGGTTCGCCCGACAAGCTGGTGGTAGGAATACTGATAAGGCTTAAAGGCGATGCGGACGGAATGATAATGTTCTTGCTTGAAGAAGCATTTGCGAAGACTATCGTCACGGGACTTACGGGAGATCGCCCGTTTTCGCTTCATGAGATGAATGCCGATGATATATCGGTGCTCAGTGAGATAGGAAACATAATGGGCGGAAGCTATGTGAATGCCATAGCGGATCTTGGCGGTATGACGATCGATATGTCGGTGCCTGCGCTGACGACCGATATGCTCGGGGCTATAATGACTGTGCCCGCAACGGAGCTTTCGGAAGCGTATGAAAAGGTACTTATGATAAGCGAACAATTTCTGATAGATTCAGTTGAGATACAATCCGATATGCTTCTCATACCCACTGTTGAGTCACTGAGGACGCTCCTTGGGAAACTGGGGGTAGAAAACCAGTGAACAGGATAATAGTGGGGATATCCGATCAGAAGCTGTGCAAGTCACCCGATGTTCTGGTAACATATGCACTTGGCAGCTGCGTCGGGATATGTATGATAGATAAGGCGCTCGGCATAGCGGGGCTGGCGCACATAATGCTGCCGGACAGCAGTGCGATACCGAGCGATAAAAACAAGTTCAAGTTTGCGGATACGGGAATACAGCTGTTGTATGACAGTATGATAAAGAGCGGTGCGGCGGCATCGAGGATCACCGCAAAAATAGCGGGCGGAGCGAATATGTTTGCGACAACATCGCCTGCTATGTCGATAGGCGACCGTAACGTTGAGGCAACCAAAAAAATGCTTGCAAAGCTCGGAGTACCGATAATAGCATCGGATACGGGGCTTAACTACGGAAGGACGGTATCTTTCAATGCGGCGGACGGCTCGCTTGAGATAATGTCCAGTCTTAAGGGAAACAAGACGATATAAAGATATATCAACACATCACACAGGGAGGTGCACTGATGGAAAGAACCGAAAGGCAGAAGATGGCTGACGCTTCTATGTCAGAGCTTATAGAACTGGAAAAGGCATCAAATACATCACTTGAAGGCATCGAGCTGAACAACGGCGGAACTATGCAACGCCCGCAGGGAACAAATCCGCTGCTTAATGTTGATGCATCCGCTAAGGTCGTTGTAAGCGACAACAAGCTTGAAGCCAATATGTGCGTGTTTTCACCTCAGTTTTCGGGCAAAGATATCACGGTGGAAGCTATGCGTCAGGCGCTCAAGGACGAGCATGTCGTATACGGAATAGATGAAGAGCTGCTTATAGAGATAGCCGAGAACAAGCTGTATGATAAAATTTTCACAGTGGCAAGCGGCTATGCGGCGATAGACGGCGAGAACGGCAGAGTGAACAATCTTTTTGATACGGATAAGAAGCTTGTGCCGAGAAAGCTTGAGGACGGAAGTGTCGACTACCGTGATCTGGGTCTTATCGTAAATGTCAAGATGAACGACCTTATATGTGAGATCACGCCCGAAACACAGGGAGAAGAGGGAATGAACGTCTACGGTCAGGTGATAGCTCCGCGCCCGGGCAGACCTCCGCTGATACCTCAGGGTGTGAATACGGTGCTTTCTGCCGACGGGACAAAGCTTTTTGCCGCTGACAGCGGAAACCTTGTCTATAAGGGCGGAAGATTCAATGTTGAAACCACGTTCCAGATCTCATCGGACATAGATGTAAAGACAGGCAACATAGATTTCCTTGGCGATGTTGTGATCAAGGGCAGCGTACAGGAGGGCTATACTGTCACAGCGGGAAAATCCATAACAGTATTGGGTATGGTAACAGGTGCGACATTGACCGCTCAGGGCGACATAACCGTTAAGAACGGTGTATTTGCAAGTACTGTGCAGTCGCAATACGGTAATATAAATATTGCAATCGGAGAAAACGATACCATAACGACCAGAGGTAATCTTACAAGCACATCGCTTGTCGGCTGTCGTATAAAGATAGAGGGCGACCTTGACTGCACCAAGAGCCCCGGCGCACTTGTCGGCGGCGATTGCAGTGTTATGGGCAAATTTGCGGTGGCGCAGCTCGGACACAAGAGCTATACGCCCACTGTAGTATCTGTGGGAAGTACCACGAACCTCCTGCTTGAAATGGACTCGCTGGAAAAGCAGTGTACCGCTATCGATGAATATATCGAAAAGATCAACACATCCATAGAATTTTTACAAGGAAAAAAGCGTAACGGCGAAAAGCTTGACGCAGAAAAAGAAGCTTACATTTCTTCTGCCATAAGGCTTAAGGTCCAGAAGGGTATGGACAAAAAGCCGCTGAGAGCAAGAATAGAAGAAATACAAAGAATAATCAACGCAAAGGAAACGCTGTCGGTAAGGGTGACGAAGTGCGTTTATCCCAATGTAAGGATAAATCTGAACAGCTTTACAACTACCACATCGGCGGAGTACGGCAAGTGCAACATAGTCTGCGGACCGAACGATATTGAATTCAAATAAGGCGGCAGGCATAGGGAAAGGCATATTCTATGACGGCAACGGTTAAAAGCAGGTATATGACGATTTTTAAACAGATCACGGCGTTTATATGCGGATTGCTTTGTATGGTTGCCGTTTGCTGTTTTTTCGGAACAAACGCCGATGCGGCGGCTGTATCGTCATGTACGGTTTCGGGGATCACGGCAAAGACTTATACAGGAAGTGCGGTAAAGCAGAACCCGACAGTAAAGTATAAGAACAAGGTGCTCAGAAACGGCATCGACTACACCGTAAGTTATCAAAATAATAAAAATGCGGGAACGGCGTATGTTATAATCAAGGGCAAGGGAAGTTACAGCGGAACGATTAAAAAATCGTTCAAAATCCAGCCTGCGGTCATATATAACAGGTGTTCGTTCTATAAGGTAGCAACGCAGTACTATACCGGATCACAGCTGAAACCGGTACCGCTTATCAAGAACGGCTCGACAGTTCTGAAAAACGGGGTCGATTTTACTCTGACATATGAAAAAAATGTCAACAAAGGAACGGCAACGGTAAATATCAAGGGTAAGGGCAACTATAAAGGCAGCTGCTATCTGAATTTCAAGATAGTCGCAAGACCGGTTTCTATGCTGAATATAAGCGTCCCGGCGGCGACTTACACAGGAAAGGCATTGAAGCCTGCCGTTACCGTAAAATACGGCAACAAGACATATAAGAACGGAACGGACTATACGCTTACATACAAGAATAACACTAAAGTCGGAACGGCGACAGTAGTTGTTACAGGCAAAGGAAAGCTTCTGACCGGGTCAAAGAGAGTTACGTTTAAGATAAACCCCAAACCGATATCGAAAGCAACGATCGCATATAAGACTTCTCTGACATATAACGGTACAGCGCTGAGTCCCGCAGTTACAGTGAAGTACGGAAAAGCAACGCTTAAGAAGAATACGGACTACACTGTATCGTATTCAAATAACAAAAATGCGGGAACGGCTACAATAACCGTCAAAGGCAAAGGTATCTACGGCGGAAGCGTAAAAAAGACTTTCAGGATAACAAGAAAAGCGATACCTGCCTCGGCTGTTTCAAATATAAGAGCAAAAAGCTTTACCGGGGCGGCGATAAAGCCGGTGCCTGTTGTAAAGATCGGAGCAAAAACGCTTAAAAACGGAACGGATTTTACATTGAGCTATAAGAATAATACCGCACTTGGTACGGCAACGGTTGTGCTTACCGGCAAGGGCAATTATTCGGGCACCGTAACAAAAAGATTTAAAATTACCGAAAGGGCTGTAAGCGGCGTAAAAATAACAGCTGCGGGAGCAAGCTACACCGGGGCACAGGTGAAGCCTGCGGTGACGGTAAGCTACGGCACTTATAAGTTTAAAAACGGTACGGACTATACCCTTTCCTATAAAAATAACACGGAGGTCGGCACGGCAAGTGTTACCGTAACAGGCAAAAATCATCTGAGCGGCAGCAAAACCGTGACATTCAAGATATCAAAGGCTGATATCAGGAAAGCAAATACAGTTATTGGGAATGCGATATTTACAGGACAGGAAGTAAAGCCGGCATTGACGGTAAAAACAGGCAGCCTGCGGCTTATAGAAGGAACTGATTATACTGTTTCGTATCTGAACAATATAAATGCAGGAAACGCACAGCTGACGCTGACGGGCAAGGGAAAGTTCGAGGGCGCTATAACTAAGGCGTTCATCATTTCCAAAGCCGATATTGCTGATGCTCAGCTTAATGTGAAAGGTGTATATTCGCCTGCAGGTACAATATTTACTGTCAGCGGAAAGTACGGCGAGTATGAGCTTAAGACGGGTGACAGCGAAGTAACCGATACCGACCTGCTCCCCGGTGAACATAAGGTCGCTGTAAACGGTGCAGGTAACTTTACAGGCAGTGTTACAACCGACTGCGTGGTCGAAAAGGCTGACATATCTGCAGCAAAGGCAACATTATCGCTTTCAACGAGCGGCAAGGGCTATACGGTAACCGTAAAATATGACGGTATACTGCTTGCGCAGGATACAGATTATAAGGTCGATATCGATGAGTCGGCAGGCAATGTTTCGGCAGTAGTGACAGGCGCAGGCAATTATAACGGAACACTGAAAATAACCGAGATCAGCGGTGCGCTTGAATTGTTTGAAAATGCAACGGTAAGTGTAGATGATGTAACATACAGCGGCGGTGCTCAGCTCCCCGCAACTACTGTAACGATAGGTTCTTCCACACTCAAAGCGGGAACGGACTATATCCTCAGTGCATACAACAATATAAATGCCGGAACGGCAACCGCAGTGATAACAGGCATAGGAAGCTTTGAGGGTGCAGAGATCAAGGCTTCGTTCAAGGTACTGCCTGCCGCTATATCTTCTGCAAGGATAACCTGCGCAGATCAGCAGTATACAAGCAATACGCTTACTCCTGTTCCGACTGTTACATATAACGGAAAAACGCTTGCTAAGGACACCGACTACACTGTTTCGGGCTATAAGAACAATGTTAATGCCGGCACTGCTTCCTTTACCATTACAGGTAAGGGGAACTTCACCGGAACAGTAACGGGCAAGTTCAGAATAGTTAAAAAGAACAGCATGGAGGCACTTGTGCAAAAGCGTCTTGATGAGATGATGGAAGGCAAGTGGGACAGGAAGATAAACGACTTTTGGCACAGCTATCAGCTCGGCAAATATTATAATACCCTGCTGACTTCGCCCTGTACCTGCCACAGCTTCTGTGAAACAGGAAATGAAACGGGCTGTACCTGTCTTATCGGAAGAAGTAATGTGCTCGGAAATCAGGGCATACAGTGTGCGGGATTTACGATAGAAGTGTTTGAATATCTGTTCGGCAAGACGAACGGCTATAAAGAAAATACTCTTACGATAAAGAACCGCTCGGACGGAAACTGGACGGAAGCGGCACTGAAAAAGTGGATGACGGATACGTTCCGTCCCGGCGACTATCTGGCATATGATAACATAATGTACGGATATCCGCACTATGTCACGATATACTCTGTCGATACGGACGGTATATGGGTATATGAGGCGAACTACGGCGGCAGATGTAAGATAAACTTCCGCAAGTTCACGTTCAAGGAGATATACGAGCAGACAGACGGGCTCTGGCACAGAACGCCGGATAATTATGAGCTGTCGGAGTATTGATAAGGGTCAAAAGCTTATATGTTAAGGGGGTTGTGACGCAACCCCCTTAACATTTAATTTCACCCCCTATCCGTATAAGTCGGGAAAACAGCGGGAATAATAACATTCCCTCATCTTTTTGTAGTCAAACCACTATTATTCGCTCATAAAAATGTAACCATACGCCGATTATTCGCTCATTTTTTGTGACAAAACGACAAAAGTTCGCTCATGAAAGTGTGAGGAGAGGTTGACTTTTCGCTCATTTTTTTGTATTATTATAGTAGGAAACGGCAGAACGGAGGGATTTTTATGTATCTTAAGCGCAAGGAAGATATAATGCTGATCGAATGGAAAATGACGGACGGACATAAGCCGCTTATCATTAAAGGCGCAAGACAGGTCGGCAAAACCGAAACAATACGCAACTTTGCAAAAAACAACTATGAGAGTCTGATTGAAATAAATTTTGTCGAAGAGCCCAAATATCGTACAATAATCGCTGACGGATACAGAACCGTAGATATTATAAAGAATATTTCGCTTTTAGATCCGTCAAAAAGGTTTATCCCCGGGAAGACGCTTATTTTCTTTGATGAGATCCAACAATTTCCCGACATTGCCACATCGTTGAAATTTTTTGTACAGGACGGACGGTTTGATGTAATATGCAGTGGTTCTCTTCTCGGAATAAGCTATAAGTCCATAGAAAGCAACAGTGTCGGATATAAAACGGATCATATAATGCGTTCTCTGGACTTTGAAGAATTTATGTGGAGCAAGGGCTACACCGACACGCATACAAATATGCTGTATGAAAAGATGAAAACCATGACCCCGCTTAACGAAGCCGAGCTTGCGGTCTGGCATAAGGCGTTTTTGGAATATTCAGTCCTCGGTGGAATGCCTGAGGTAATAAGAAATTATACCCAACAAGGAACTTTTGAGGGCTCGCTTGAAACGCAGCGTCAGCTTGTAGAGGACTATAAGGAAGATATACGCAAGTATACGGACGGAATGGATCAGGCTCGGATAATGAATGTGTTTAATTCGGTCGCGCCGCAGCTTGCCAAGGAGAATAAGAAATTTCAGATATCAAAGGTAGCTTCGGGAGCAAGATTTAAAGATTACAGAGGCTGTATAGAATGGTTGCTTGACTCGGGGATAGTGAACGTCTGCTATTGCCTGCACTTCCCCGAGCTTCCGCTTAAAGGAAACGTCGATGCGGATAAATATAAATTGTATTTTGCCGATACGGGTCTTCTTGTTTCAATGCTTGATGATGAAGCACAGGAGGATCTCAGAGCAAACAAAAATCTCGGTGTATATAAAGGTGCGCTGTATGAAAATATGGTTGCGGAAGCACTTGTAAAAGACGGATATGAACTATACTACTACAAGAAAGACGATTCTACACTTGAAGAGGATTTTTTTGTTCGCAGTAAAGACAAATTGATACCCGTGGAGGTCAAGGCGGCGAATAATCGTTCAAAATCTTTGCGCACGCTTATAAATTCAGAACGTTATCCTGATATAACCTGCGGATTAAAGTTTACCGGAGGAAATATCGGGTATAGCGATGATATATATTCTTTTCCGTATTTCTGTTGTTTTTTGTTAAGACGATTTCTTGCAGAAAATTCAGTCTGATATAATCGGGGATTACAGACAGGGGATTGCTACCCCCTTACTAATGCGGCTTTACGGGTAGAATAAAAAATATAATAAAAATTTTCAAAAAACCTATTGACAAAACCTATCTGATTAGTGTATAATATAAACATACCAAACAGATAGGTTTTGAGAGTAAGAAAACCTATCCAAGTGTGAATAAAAGAAAGGAGGCACATTTGATGAGTATCGTCGTAAAAGCCTTACGGCACAATTTCAGGAACGGACGAATGTGCCGCTGTATAGCATAAGTAAAGTGCTTAAAGCACACCCCGGAAAACAAAACTAAAATAAGAATTTGACAGGCTATAAGCCGACTGAAAGAAAGAGGTATTTACAATGAGCTATACATATGATAACAACTACAGATTTGAGACGATCCAGCTTCACGCAGGTCAGGAAACTCCCGATCCCGCATCAGACGCAAGAGCAGTTCCGATATATCAGACAACATCATACGTTTTCAAGAACAGCGCACACGCTGCCGCACGTTTCGGTCTTGCTGATGCAGGCAATATATACGGCAGACTTACAAACTCAACACAGGGTGCTTTTGAAACAAGAATTGCCGCTCTTGAGGGCGGTGTTGCCGCACTTGCTACAGCATCGGGTGCAGCCGCTATAACATACGCTATTCAGGCGCTCGCTTATAAGGGTGAGCACATAGTAGCACAGAAGACGATCTACGGCGGCAGCTACAACCTGCTTGCGCATACGCTTCCCCAGTACGGCATCAGCACTACATTTGTAGATGCGCACAACCTTGAAGAAGTTGAGAACGCAATTCAGGATAACACAAAGGCAATCTACCTTGAAACGCTCGGCAACCCCAACAGCGACATCCCCGACATTGACGCTATCGCAGAGATCGCTCACAAGCACGGACTTCCGCTCGTAATAGACAACACATTCGGTACTCCTTACCTTATCCGTCCTATAGAGCACGGTGCGGACGTTGTAGTACACTCGGCAACAAAGTTCATCGGCGGTCACGGCACAACGCTCGGCGGTGTTATTGTTGACTCGGGTAAGTTTGACTGGAAGAAGAGCGGCAAGTACGCTCCCATCGCAGAACCCAACCCCAGCTATCACGGCGTATCCTTTGTAGATGCTGTAGGTCCTGCCGCATTCGTAACATATATAAGAGCTATTCTTCTGCGTGATACAGGCGCTACAATTTCACCGTTCAACGCTTTCCTGCTTTTACAGGGCACAGAAACACTCTCGTTAAGACTTGACCGCCATATTGAGAACACAAAGAAGGTTGTAGAGTTCCTTGCTAACCACCCAAAGGTTGAAAAGGTAAACCATCCTTCTCTGCCCGACCACCCCGATCACGCTCTATATACAAAGTACTTCAAAAACGGCGGTGCTTCTATCTTCACGTTCAATATCAAGGGCGGTCAGGAAGAAGCTCATAAGTTCATCGACAGCTTACAGATATTCTCACTGCTCGCAAACGTTGCAGATGTAAAGAGCCTTGTAATTCACCCCGCTACAACAACTCACTCACAGCTGACAGATGAAGAGCTTGCCGACCAGGGTATAGGCAGAAACACTATCCGTCTTTCGATCGGCACGGAGCACATCGACGATATAATCGCCGACCTCTCACAGGCTTTCGATAAGGTATAAGCGGCGTGCCGCCGCTCCCAATTCCGCCTTTGATACAGTTTCTGCTATGCTTAGCATGGCGAAACGGCGGGATCAAAGAAATCAAGATTTACAATGATTTGATATGGCAAAATCGTTCCTCCCCAGATTAACCTTTCAATTCAATTAAAGTGGCGCATTGCCACCCGCCGGTAACGGAGGCAAAGCTTATTGCCGACCCCCGCAACGGTGAACTTGAAGCGGCTCACAGCCGCACTCTCCTAGATTATGTGATATTCCGAATAACGAGCCGACAGCTGAAAGCTGTCGGCTTTCGTTGGTATTCAGAAAGGACTAAAATGAACAATAAGGCAGTAATTGCAATGAGCGGCGGCGTTGATTCAAGCGTGGCGGCTTACCTTATGAAACAGCGCGGGTCTGATTGCATCGGTGTTACAATGAAGCTGTTTGCAAATGAGGACATAGGCGTGTCGAGAGAGCATAGCTGCTGCTCGCTTGACGATGTCGAGGACGCAAGGAGCGTTGCGTATTCGCTTGATATGCCGTACTATGTTTTCAACTTCTCAGACAGGTTTGAAACCGATGTGATAGACCGCTTTATACACGCTTATGAGAACGGCATAACACCAAATCCCTGCATAGACTGCAACAGGTATCTGAAGTTCGACAAGCTTTATATGAGAGCCAAGGAGCTTGACCGCGACTATGTGGTAACGGGTCATTACGCAAGGGTCGAAAAGGGCGGAAACGGCAGATATCTGCTTAAAAAGGCGCTTGATGATACCAAGGATCAGAGCTATGTATTGTACTGCCTTACACAGGAACAGCTCAGCCACACCATATTTCCGCTCGGAGAGATGAGAAAATCGCAGGCGAGAGAAATTGCCGAGGCTCAGGGCTTTATAAATGCGCGGAAAGCCGACAGTCAGGATATATGCTTTGTTCAGAATGGCAGCTATGCCGACTTTATAGAGCAGTACACAGGCAAGAATTATCCGGACGGCGATTTTCTCGACACAGAGGGTAACGTTATCGGCAGGCACAAGGGCGTGATAAGGTACACTGTAGGTCAGCGTAAGGGGCTGGGCATTTCCGCACCCGAACCGCTGTATGTAAAGGCAGTGGACCCTGTAAGCAACACCGTAACGCTATCATATAACGACGGACTGTACAGCAGTGTGGTTAAGGCGGGGGATATCAATCTTATTTCCGTGCCGGAGATAAAGGGTGAAATGCGTGTTAAGGCTAAGGTACGCTACCGCCACACCGAGCAGTGGGCTACCGTTACGCAAAACGGTGATACTCTCACGGTGGTTTTTGATGAGCCGCAAAGAGCGGTCACCTGCGGTCAGGCGTTGGTGCTGTATGACGGCGATATCGTGGTCGGCGGGGGAACGATAATTGAGGTGCAATAAATGCTTGCTTCTTACACAAGGTGCAGAAAGCCATTGACTTATCGTTTATAAAAGATATATGGCTTTTTGACAGGCTCAAACTGCCGTTTTACAAATTATCTGTTTTTTTAGGCTGAAATCCCGCCGAAAAATAAACTTTAGCGTAAAACTGCCGATAGAATATATGTAGAAGAATTTTATAGGCATATTTTGCCCGAAGGGAGCTGAAAATAAATGGAAATAAAGAACATCAGCGGAGTTGTAAATATATACAACAAGGTAAAATTGAACAGCGGTAAAACAAAGGTCGCTCCCGCAGAAAAGAAGACAGATAAGATAGAATTCAATTTTGCTCGCAGTGTAGAAGCCGCAAAGGCAGACCTTGCATCAGCGGTGGCTGAAAACGCTTCGGCAGAGCGTATTGCCGCACTCAGTGAAAGTGTTGCGGGAGGCAGTTATGAGGTAAGTCCGGATATGATCGCGGACTCGATATTGATGTTCTGATAAAACGCAACAGAAAGGACCGATACCGATGACGACAGAAACAGCCGATAGGATTATCGGATTTCTTGAAAAATACAACGGCGCATATCGTGATATGGTAGCATTTCTTACCGAAAAGCAGGCGAAGGTCATGGCGGACGATCTGCTGTGGCTTCTCGATTCGGTCGAGAACGAGCAAGCGCTGGTTATGAAAATACAGTCGGAGGAAGCCGCACGTACAGCGCTTTTTAAGGAACTGGGTCTTGGCGAAACAAAAGCAAAACAGCTTATAGAAGCTGCGCCCGACGAAAGAAAATCAAAGCTTACCTTGCTTTATGACGAGCTTACGGGATATGTGGCACGGATAAAGCAGTTAAACAGCATTATCGTTGAAACGGTAGAAAAGAAACTGTCAGTTCAGGAGGAACTGATGCGGAAGACAGGGATGACACTTACAGAAACCTATAACGGCTACGGTGCTAAAATAAAACACACCTCAGCGCCGAAGGGATTTCTCGGTAACATATAATTTCGGAGGATAAATGAGAGCTTCATTTTTAGGATTAGAGATCCAAAAAAGATCGGTACAGATGGCGCAGAAGGCGCTCGATGTGACCGGAAATAACCTGTCTAACCGTGACACGGTAGGCTATACAAGACAGCGCCTTGACGTATATTCCAGCTATATGAATATGAACGGGATATACACCACAAAGCTCGCCCGTCTGGGACTTTCGAGTCAGGGCGTATTTGCAAGCGGCGTAAGTCAGACCAGAGATGATTATCTTGACAAGCGTTACAGGGACAACAGCTGCTATGTTGCTGAGTATAACCAGCAGGCATCTATAATGAGTGAGATCGAAACAGCGCTTACAAACTTCTCGGATACATATAAGAATGTAGGTATGGCGTACCAGTTCGACCAGTTCAAATCGGCTCTGCGTAAATATGCGGAGGACAGTGCCGACAGAGAAGAGCTTGCAAGCGTTGTAAGAAACCAGGCATATAACATCTGCAAACTGTTCACTCAGCAGAGCACGGATCTCAAAAACCTTGAAAATCAGACCTTATACGACCTGCACTCCACGCTTGAAGATGCAAACCGTATAATAGACGAAATAGTCGAATACAACAAGCAGATAGTAAACGAGTATGCGATAACAGGCGCAGACCTTATATATAACGGCTTATCTGTTACAGGCGGCTACGGACCTAACGAAATGCTTGATGCAAGAAACAACCTTATCGACCAGCTCAGCGAGTTCGGCGACATTCATGTTGAAGATAACTTTGACGGTTCGGTAAAGATCACAATGGGCGGTCTGATGATCGTTGACGGTCAGAAGAGCAACCGTTTTGTAACAGGTAAGGATTTTGAAGCGTACAGCGCTAAGTACGAAGAAAACGGTGCGGCGGTGCTGAAGCTGACAGATGGCAACAATATGGTGCTTGAAAGCGGCTCTATAAAGGCTTATACCGATATGATAAACGGCAACGGCACATATGCATCGGGCAAGCAGACCACCGACTACGGCATTAAATATTATCAATCGGCTGTAGACGAATTTGCAAAGCAATTTGCAGGGCTTATGAACAAGCTCAACGGCGGCGATGAGTCGGACGACAGACTTATGTTCACAAGTGCCGACGGCTCACCGATAACCGCAGGGAATATAAGAATATCAGACGCTTGGCTGAAGGACGCTACGATGATAGCGAAGATATACAACGAAAAGACAGGCGCTTATGATTACCCCGTAAATCTTGACGGTAATGCGGTAAATAAGCTACTGCTCGGAATGGACGACAGTGTTCAGATAGGCAAGGGCGACTATGAAGGCTCAAGCTACGACTTTATACTCTTCCTCAACAACCGTCTTGCTCAGAATATCGAATTTGCGGAAAAGCAGTGCGATATGTACACCGAAACATCGACCTCGCTTCTTGACAGCAGAGATGCGATAATGGGCGTTTCCGAAACAGAAGAGGGCGTTAATATGCTGAACTATTCCAAGTGGTTCAACGCTTCCTCAAGAATGCTGACAACGCTTGATGAGGCACTTGATACTATAATAGAAAAAATGGGACTTGTCGGCAGATAAGCGGAAAGGATAATTTGATATGAGAATAACACAGAGCATGACCAACAGACGCTATATGTCGCAGCTTAATGCCGCTCTCGAAAGAAAAAACGCCTCCGAGCGAAAGATACATTCGACCAAGAGATACAACAGAGCAAGCGAAGACCCGATAAGCGCCGCAAAAGCACTGAGAACAAGAAAAGCGATCTCAAACACCAACGATTATCTGGGCAACCTTGAAACCGCCGAACAAATATATAACGGTGCAGACAGTGTTCTGATGAATGTAAACGACATTCTGGACAACATAATCGAGAAAGTAACATATGCCGCAAACGGCACTCAGCATGATGAAGATGAGGAGATCCTCGCTCAGACTGTCGAAACTTTCGCAGATGAGATAGTAAGACTTTTCAACACCGATATAGCCGAAAGAAGAATTTTCGGCGGTGTAAACAATGACTTCACCATATTCAAGATCGAAAATGCCGGCGGCAAAAAGACGATTACCTACAACGGAGTTGATATAAACTCCATTGACGATCCGGACAAATTCCCCTATTCAGAATCAAGCTATACGGACATCGGTATCGGAATGGTGATCGACCCCGCAACAGGTAGAGTAGATCACCAGTCGGCACTGCCCGTAACATTCAACGGTGCAAAGATAACAGGCTGCGGCAAGGATGATGAAGGCGACTCCAAGAATATAATCCAGATAACCCTTGATGCCGCACAGGCTGTAAGAGAGGGCGACAAGATAAAGGCTATGGACTATATCGACAAGCTGAGAGCGGCTCAGACAAGCGTCAGCGTCGCTCACGCCGATATAGGAAATAAGCAGGAGTATATCGAATACAATAAAAATCGCCTTACAAACAATATGGAAACTCTGCTTGAACAGCAGAACAACCTAGAAGGCACGGATATGGGCGCGGAAACGACCAACTGGAAAACGCTTGAAGCGATCTACAACGTTTCATTGCAGTTTGCATCATCTGTAATACCGATGAGCATATTTCAGTTTATTTCATAAATTATCGCTCTGAGTGAAAGAGTGAAAAATAATACGGGGAGGATGATACTATGAATCCGAATTTGCTTAAGATCACAAGCATACCGATAAGCATTGAGGTGAATGTCACAAACGGTACATTAAAAGCACCTGAGGACAAAGAGCCGCTCAAAATCGATATCAACCGCACACCCGGCGGATACACGATGAAGAGCAGACCCGCAAAGATAAATATCGATACTTATGCGGCACGTTCAAGTATGGGCTATGGCGAATACAATGCCGCCGACTTCAATCAGAAGGAAGCTGACAGAGGCTTTAAGATAGCCTATCAGGGAGTAGCAAGAATAGTGAGCGAGGGCGACCAGCTCGCAAGAGGTGTATCACCGTCAGAGATTGCCGCACAGCAGATGCGTGCGGGCGCAACCATAGAAACGGCTATAGATTTTCTGCCTAAGGGCGGTGCTGATGTATCCTTTGATAAGGGTACGCTCAGCATAAACTATACTCCCACCGATATAAATATCGACTGGGAAAACATAAATTCCTCCGTTGTCGAGTTTGTTCCCGGCAATATAGAGTTTATAGTAAAAGAACGCCCCAGAGTGGAAATAGAATATGTGGGCGAGCCTATATACGTTCCGCCGAGTGCAAATCCGGCATACGTTCCGCCTAAAAAGCTCAACACCAAGGGCTGATAAATCAGAAATCTGAAAGGAAACGGTAAAGATCAATGGAGATAATGACCAGAGATTTCGGTAAAGTAAATGTAGACGAAAGCAAGATATTCAACTTCCCGTCAGGACTTTTTGCGTTTGAAGAATGCAGGCAGTTTGCTTTGCTCAGTCCGCTCGGTGAAAATGTATACCCTATGTGGCTGCAGTCTACCGAAAATGTTACACCGTGTTTTATCGTTTTCGACCCGGCTATTATAGACGGAGCTTATAAGATAACGCTTAACAGCTCTGAAAAGAAACTGCTGAAGATAAACGACAACTCAAACGTCAGATGCTTATCCATAGCAGTCGTACCGGAGGACTACAAAAAGACTACGGTGAATATGAAATGCCCCATAGTTATAAACTCAGACGAAAATCTCGCCGCACAGGTCATACTCCCCGAAAGGTATGAGATACGTCTGCCGATATATATCGATAAGGGGGCAAAGTAATGCTTGTAGTAACACGAAAAACAGACGAAAGTCTTACGATATCCGACAACATTGAGATAACCGTTCTTGAAATAGGCAAGGACAGGGTGAAGATCGGCATCTCCGCACCGAAAGATGTGAAGATAATCCGAAATGAGCTGAGAGATGCACAGGATATGAATAAAGAATCATCGCAGGCACTGCCCAAGGCGGCAATGGAAGCCCTGCTCGGTATGAAGAAAGACTGAAAGGAAGAGATAAGATATGGCAACAACAAACAGCAGCAGCGTATTAAGATTCAGCGGTATGAACTCGGGACTTGATACCGAGTCTATCGTAAATGCTATGACGGCGGCTACAAAGCTGAAAATAACAAAGCAGAACCGTAAAGCGATAACACTCAAATGGAAACAGGAAGCGTATCAGGGCATAACAACAAAGCTCACAGACTTTCAGAACAAATATCTTGATATGCTCAATTCCAAGGTCAACCTTAAAAGCAAATCCACCTTTACAAAATACGGCGCAACGGTTTCCACTTTAAACGCAGACGGCATACTCAAAGAGGGTACTCCTGCCGGTGTATCGGTACGCTCAGGCACAAATGCAGTACCCGGTACATACAATGTAAAGGTGCTCCAGACCGCCACACAGGCTAAGTATCAGGGCAGTGCAATGGACGCAAGCTCGCTTGACTTATCACAGTACAATGATGCTTCACAGAACTACTCGTTCAATATAACGGTAGGCACGAAGTCAACTGTTATAAACTTCAACGGCGGCAGTGCCGACAGTGTACGCTCGCAGATAAACAGCCAGCTTAAAGATGCATACGGCGCATCAAACACAAGCGGTCAGGGTCTGGTTTATGTCAACGAGAGCGGTAAGCTCATATCCTCCGACAGGCAGGCGATGTCGCTTACAGGTGTTGCCAATATGTATGGTAACTTCACATTTGACTTAAGCGGAAATATCAACGCAGGCACAAACAAATTCAATATCACTGTCGGTGACGAAACAGTAAGCGTTTCTTTTGACAGCTACACAGCCGATTATTTCAATCAGACAGACAGCACTACGCTCGGTGCTCAGAAAAGAGAGGAATATCAGAACCTTTATTTCGGCGAGCAGGCTGAAAAGCTGTATAACGCGGCTAAAGCTGACGGTTCTGTAGATTTTGATGCTTTAAGGACGCAGGCTTACGACAAAGCAAAGCAGGCGGATTACGACAAAAAGTTTGAAAGCGAAAAGACAAAAGCCATAGCCGAATATGACGAAGAGCTGAAAACCAACTATGACAACGGCATAGCAGACGGCTCTATAGCAGAAGGCACGAGCTTTGAGGACTGGAAGAAGACTCAGGCAGAATTTGACGAGAACGCTTTCAAGACAGCATTTGACGAGCAGTACGCAAAGGACTTTGACGAAACCGCATTCAAAGCGCAGTTCGACAAGGATTATGACGAGCTTTCCGCATATAAGGATACGCTTAATGCAGACGATTTCAAGTTGTCCAACGAGGACCTTGCCGCTTATGCAAACAAGTATGAGCTGAATAAGGCAATAGGAAAGGTAAAGCTGTCGGACGGTACGGGTCTTAACATAGACGAAAACGGCACCGTAACAGCCGCAAACGGCAAGAAGCTCTCTGTAGCCGCAGATCCCGCAACGCAGAACACGTTCGGTGCGTCTACAGCCAGAAAGACTACAGCACAGGTCACAACAGCCACAACACTTAAGGATTTAGGTGTTGAGGACAGTGCGACCTTCACTATAAACGGCACAAAGTTCACATTCACATCGGATTATACAGTAGCAAAGATGATGAGCGAAATTAACGCCAGCAAGAACGCCGGCGCAACAATGACGTTCAGCACACTTACAAACAGCTTTGCTCTCAGTTCATCGGGTTATGGCACAGCTGCATCCATCGAATTTTCCGCAGAGAACGGAAGCGCGGGTGCAGAGCTTCTCAGCACGCTCGGTCTTACATCGGGTACGCTGACACAGGGACGCAACCTGCAGCTTGAAGTAAACGGCGAAACAATAGAAACCTCGTCAAACAGCTTCACAGCGGACGGCACGACAATGACATTCACATCCGCCGCACAGGGCGCAGAGTTCTCTTACGAGGTAAAGAAGGACAACAGCAGTGCGATAGACGCTATAAAGTCATTCGTTGAAGATTACAATAAGATAATCGAAGAAGTATACGGTCAGCTTGACCAGAAGCCGAACTCCGACTACTACGCACTTACCGATGACGATATTGAGGATATGGATTTATCCGAAAAACAGCAGGAGAAGTGGGAAGAAAAGGCTAAGGAAGGTCTGCTTTACAACGACAGCACAGTATCGACAGTAATGCAGAAGATGCGTTCCGTTCTTTATTCTACGGTAAAGACAGCGGACGGACAGACATTCAGCCTGTTCAGCATGGGTATTACTACAAGCGACGACTGGGGTGACCACGGCAAGCTTGAGCTGGACGAAACAAAGCTTGAAGCTGCATTTGAGCAGTATGCCGACCAGATAGCAGACCTGTTCGCAGGCACAACGGTCGATGAAAACGGCAACACCGTAAAGACGGGCATCATGCACAAGCTTGATGGTGTGCTTACAGGAGCTGTAAAGACAACAGGTGCAAGAAAAGACAAGGGTACACTTGTACAGCTTGCAGGCACAAAGACAGGCACTTCTGCAACGGATAACTCGATATACGATCAGTTGAAGAGCATTTCCACGCTTATCTCGTCGCTTGAAACAAGATATGAAAAGCAGCAGGACAGATACTGGAAACAGTTCTCAAATCTCGAAACAATGATGGGTTCGCTCAATAGCCAGACCAGCTATATCCAGCAGCTGATGCAGTTCTGATGACCCCGTAAAAATACACAGCGTAAGGAATACGATATGAATAACGCATTTTCTGCATATAAAAAGCAATCGGTCACTACTCTCACCCCCGGCGAGATAGTGGTAAGGCTGTATCAGGAGGCTGAGCGCCAGCTCAACAGAGCTTCCTACTATATTCCCTTAAAGAACTACGAAGAAACCAACAAGGCGCTTATAAAGGCGCAGGACGTGATAAACGCCCTGCGTTCCTGCCTTGATATGAAAATACCCGTATCTAAAAATCTTGACTCGCTGTATGAATATTTCAACCGTGAGATCGTTGAAGCAAACGTGAAAAAGGATAAGGCTAAGGTAGATGCTCTTCTGCCTATGATAGCCGAACTGCGTGAAGCTTTTACGGAAATAAACAGCATGAGCAAAGAACAGATGGAAGCGCAGGAAAAGTCGGCACAGCCCGCTATGCAGGAACAGGCATAAAATACACGGTGTTTAATCCCCACCGGAAAGGAATCCGATATAATGAAAAAGGCAGATGCACAAACACTGCTTACGCTCATGGACGAGCTGACGGAGCTTATGACCGAGTATGACCGTCGTACTGACCGTATGGTCACAAACGACCTTGAAGTCATTCAGCAGGTGCTTTTATCCCGTAATGAGCTTATGGATAAAATGCGTCAGGTAAAGCAATCTATAATGGATGTAGCAAACGCACAGGTTCCTGCCGAGCGCGAGCTTATCCGCAATATACTGAACAACAAGCCCGTTACAGACAGTCTTTCATATGAATTAAGGCAGTTGCAATCCAAGATGCGCCACCTTCACGATATTAAAAGCGAAATTGAAGTCAAGGATAAAAAGGTTACCGCGGTAGTCCGTCAGAACTACGAGGACGTAAAGGCAGAGCTTGAGTCGCTCAAGGTCGATAAAAAGAAGATAGATTACTACAGCAGCGTAAAGCTCGGCGGCAAAGGAAAAACCTTCGACTCCAACTACTAGCGGCGGGTCGCCGCTGACAATTCGCCGTTGCGGGTGTGACCCGCTACAAATTCGCCGTTCCGGCAGTTGGAGAGTAGCGTAAGTTGCGTTACCGGCGAGCGCCTACGGCGTACCCTGTTGACGTTAGTACATATTCAAGCATAATTAAAAGGATACTGCAACGAATACGGTTTGCGGTATCCTTTTTTGCGGGTGTGAGCTGATCCGGATTTGTTTTACCTGTTTATTATAGAGCCGGAATAGAGTGGTTGTAGAACCCGCCGTTTTTAAAAAGCGACAGAAAATGAAAAGCCCGTCACCTTTCGATGACGGGCTTATAAATTCTAACATTGTCCTTCTTAACCACCGAGTGTGGTTAATGTCGAATTTATCAAGCGTTAAATTACTTGTTCTTCTTCTTTAAAACGATACCGCTTACTGTAAGAGCGCCTGCAGCGAGAGCTACGGGAACTACTGTAAGTACAACACCTGTGTTTGTGTTGCCTGAAGATGCACCGGGCTTAACGTCCTCTGACTTACCGATGTCACCTGCAGCGAAAGCTGCTGTTGAGCAAGCTGCTACCATTGCAATAGATGCTACTGTTGCTAAAATCTTTTTCATTTCTTTGTCCTCCATGTATTCTGTGCTTAAAAGCACGTTTTAGTTTTTACAATTACGCAGTCACAAGTTTTTCTCAAAAAGTTTCACGCTTTTTTTAAATATTCAAAAATTTTTTTTGATTTTGAATATCTCTTTATCAACTGCTTACATATCGGTAGTCGGCGGTGGGAGCTAAAAAGTTTCAGAAATTTTCAAAAATTTTTAAAATTATTTCAGAGCGTGGCGCAAAGCCTGATTTTATGCGGCTTTGTGCGAGGTTGAAAATTTCGGCTTGATTGTCGCAGTGCGAATATATACTGTTATTGAGCGCTGAAAGCCTTATAAAAATCGGCGTAGGAAGAATAGATTTTTTCTTTTTTTACCGTTTTAGTATTTAACATTGATGGCAGGCTACCGATAGTTCTGTTTGTAGGACAGCACTTCTCGGGTTCGCTATTCTGTGCGATAACGTTGCTGCTATGAACGAGGGAAAGAACCAAAGGGACTAGGAAGAGGGACTTGCAGCCCCTATCCCTATCCCTTAGGTTCTCTCCCTCGTGCTCCCTCTTTC